>Ga0213839_1000746_pt1 | contig 29554 bp, 23 predicted proteins | sample SWPATP21_FD_160075 | JGI IMG/M metagenome (GOLD analysis project Ga0213839, IMG submission 160075) | Coastal seawater microbial communities from Marineland, Florida, United States - SWPA TP2 #1 | ecosystem: Environmental > Aquatic > Marine > Coastal | place: USA: Florida | collected 2016-08-14
CGTCCACTGGTGGCGGAGCCGAGGCGACGTCGACCGGGCCCTCAGCGTGCCCGCGCCCCCCGACGAGCAGTCCTACGGCCACACCCTGTGGCGCCTCGAGCGGGCCCGGGCTGCCCTGGTGGGTGCCCGGAGGGCGATGGCGGCCGACGACGCGCGGGCCGGGCTGGAGGCCGCCAGCGCCCGGGGCTTTGCCGAGCTGCAGATCTACGCCCAGCTCCTCCTCGGAGCCGTGACGGACGTCGCCGACGACGCCTGGGCCGAGCTGCAGCGTCGGGCCACCACCAGCGTGTGGACGGAGGTGTTCCTCGGCGCCCTCGAGATGGACGCCAGGCGGCTCTCGCGCACCCACCCGGAGCTGGCGCGCCGCCGCTGGAGGGCGCTGGAGGCCCGGGCGGCAGAGCTCGGCTACCAGCCGGGGGTCGACGAAGCCACGGGGTGGCTCTCCGAGGCGTCGTAGTGGACCGTCCCTCGCTGGCGGGCGCGCTCCCCACCCAGGGGCCGCGATGGTCCCGGCTCCCCGCACGACTGGGGCTCGTCCTCATCGTTCTGTGGGTCGTCGCCATGGTCTACCGCTCCAGCCCGTCCCCGGAGATCCGCGATCTCGAGGGAAGCTGGACCCTGCAGGCCCTCGACGACGACGGCCGCCTCACCCAGCTGGACCGGCAGCTCCCGGGGGTCTGGTCGACGGCTCTGGGCGGACCCGACCGGGTGTTCGCCACGACCGAGGTCCTCGGCACCGGCGCGCCGATGGCCCTGTGGGTCGAGCGCCCCCGCTACGCCATCGAGGTGACCTGGGACGGCGTCCCCCTCGCCCAGAGCGGCAACCCGCGGGGCGTCGAGCGCAGTGCGCGCCCCATCTTCGTCGTCCTCCCGGAGGAGGAGCGCGGCACCCGCCACGAGCTCGGCCTGGAGATCGCTGGCGCCTACGGCGAGGCGGGGGTCCTCGGCCAGGTCGTCGTCGGCCCCATCGCTGCCGTCCACGACCTGACCTCGTCGGCACGGGTCTCCCCCATCGCCACGAGCCTCGCCCTCGCCTTCCTCGCCGCGCTCCCCCTCGCGGTCGCCGCCCGGGCGTCCTGGAGGCCGGCGTACTCCCTGTACGGGCTCGCCGTCACCTTGTCCGCCGTCGTCGTCTGGGCCCACTCGACCCACCCCGCTCTGTCCGGGGTGCCGGTGGGCTGGCAGCTGGCCCTCCAGCGCACGGCCCTGTTCCTGGCGATGGGCACTCTCGGTGCCTTCGTCACCACCTTCGTGGAGGGACGGGTCAGCCGGACCGCCCGTCGGCTGCTCTCCATCAGCTGCATCCTGGCGCTCGGCTCCGCGCTGGTCACCGGCGACCTCGCCTGGTGGGCCCGCCTGGGAGCCCACGGCTTCGCCGGCTTCGTCAGCCTGCTCGCCATGGGTCTGGTGCGGACCGCCGTGCGTCGCCGCAGCGTCGGGCACCCGTTGCTGGTGGTCGCCCTGGTGGTCGGGCTGCTCGCCCTGGGCCTGGAGCTCCTCTCGGCCTACGGCGTACGCCCTCTCCCACTGGGCAGCTACCTGTGGGTCCTCGGGATGATGGTGGTCCTCGGCGCCGCCCTGGTGCTGCAGGACGCCGATCGCTCGGAGCGACACCAGCGACTCCTCGAGCGCTTCCCGGACCCGCTGATCACCGTCGACGCCAACGGCTTCGTCGTCGACGCCAACCCCAGCGCCCGCGTGGCCCTGGGCATCGACGCCCGAACGACCGACGCTCCCCGCGTGTTCGGGTGGATCGCGAGCGAGCACCATCCCCGGATCCGCGGACACCTCCGTCGGGGCCTGCACCGCACCGATCACATCGAGCTGCTCACCACGCAGGGGCGATGGTACGAGTCCGCCGCCACCCCGGTCGCCGAGGATCGGGTGCTCCTCGACCTCCGCGACATCACCGCCCGCCGCGACATGGACCGCGGCCTCCTCCAGGCGGCCCGAGCGGAGACAGCGGGGCTGCTGCTGGGAGGCCTCGCCCACGACTTCAACAACATGCTGGGCACCCTCCTCGCCCACGTCGGCATCCTCAAGCTCCGCGTCCGAGACGCGGACCTCTCGGAGCGACTCCACCGGATGGAGGGCTCCATCGAGCGGGCAGCGTCGCTCACCAAGCGCGTGCTCACGGTCGCGCGGGGCACCAACACCACCCTGACGGCCTGCGACCTGCGGGCCACCTGCCTCGGTGCCGCCGAGCTGGTCGAGCCCACCTACGGCCCCGGCCTCCACCTCACCCTCGACCTCCCCAGCGACCTGCCTCCCGTCCACGGCGACGCCGAGGACCTCGAGCAGGTGCTGGTCAACCTCCTCGTCAACGCCCGGGACGCCGTGGGGGCCACCGGGAACATCCGGCTGGCGGCCCGCGCCTTCGAGCTACCTGGCGGCCAGCAGGGCGTCGTCGCGATGGTGGAGGACGACGGTCCCGGCGTGCCCGACGACCTCCGGGAGGACCTCTTCGAGCCCTTCGTGACCACCAAGGGGCACGGCACCGGGCTGGGCCTCGCCGTCGCCCGTCAGATCCTCGCCGACCACCACGGACGGCTCTGGCACGAGGTCGCCCCCGGGGGCGGCGCCCGCTTCCTGATGGCCCTGCGCCACGCCGACGTGGTGAGCTCCGCGCCGGCCCCCCTTCCCGAGAAGCGACGGCTGCTGGTCGTCGACGACGAGGAGGTCCTGCTGGAGGCGTGGACCAACGCCCTGCAGGAGGCCGGCTACGAGGTGGTCGCGACCACCGACCCCGTCCGAGCCATCGAGACCATCCGGCAGCAGCCCCCCGACCTGCTGGTGACCGACCTCGCCATGGCGCCCCTGTCCGGGCTCGAGGTCGCCCGCGCCCTCCAGAGCCGGGCGCCCCAGGTGCCCGTGCTCGTGGTCTCCGCCTTCGTGGCCCCCGACGTCCAGGCCCAGCTGAGCGCCCGGGGTTGGGAGTATCTGACCAAGCCGATTCGGTCGGCGCGTCTGGTGGCCGCCGTCGGGCACCTGCGCCGGCAGGCGGAGCGTCGACAGGCCGGCGAGGACGACATCACGTCGGTGATGCACGTGTTCCCCGCCCTCGAGCAGCTCTCCGCCGAGAGCCTGGGCTTCCCGCCCCGACCCACCTCCACCGCAGCCGGGACCCACCTGCAGTGACCGACACCTGGGTCATCGGCGACGTCCACGGCTGTGCCGACGAGCTGGAGCGGCTCGTCCGCGCCATCGATGCGCTGGGCCCGGCCCGCCTGGCCCTGGTGGGCGACCTCTACACGAAGGGCCCCGACCCCGTGGGGGTGTGGCGGCAGATCGCGGCCCGCAACATGACCGCCGTCCAGGGGAACCACGACGTCCGGCTGCTCCGGGCGATGGCGGGCAAGCGCCCCAAGGACCGCCACGCCGCCGACGTCGCCGCCCGCCTCGACAGCGCCGACCCTGCCTGGCGGGCCCACCTGGCCGCCCTTCCGTACTACGTCGAGGTCGAGGGCTGGACCGTGGTCCACGCCTCCATCCACCCCAGCGGGGACCTCGACCGCACCACCCCCAGGGACTTCGTGGCGCGACGCCGCGTGCCGAAGGACCGCGCCACCGACCCCTTCTGGTGGTCGGTCTACCGGGGGGAGCGCCGCGTGGTGTTCGGCCACGACGCCGCCAGGGGGCTGGTCCAGGTCCATCGTCACGGAGCGCTGCTCCTGGCCGGCCTGGACACGGGCTGTGTGTACGGAGGCCGCCTGACCGCGTTGCGCCTCCGGGACGGCCATGTCCTCCAGGTTCCAGCGGCACGTCCGTACGTCCCGATCCAACGCTGATCCGATCCGGTCATCGCCGGTTACGCGGCCGCGGGAGGTGACATGCTCGTCCACCATCGTCGTGGGTTTCCGGGTCCCCTGTTCCTGATCAAGGGTTCCGCTCTGTCGGACATCTGGATGTGGGTCGCTGGCATCGCGCTGTTCGGCGAGCTGGTCACCACGCTGCATCGCGAGTTCGACCTGTCCTTCCTGAACCTCACGACGCTGCCCTTCACGCTGATCGGTCTGGCGCTCTCGATCTTCCTCGGCTTCCGGAACAACGCCTGCTACGACCGCTGGTGGGAGGCCCGCAAGCTGTGGGGCAGGCTGATCAACACCTCCCGGTCGTCGGCCCGACAGGCCCTCACCCTCATCCGCGGGGAAGGGAGCGACGAGGTGGCCATCCGCTGGGTCGAGCTACAGATCGCCTACGTCCACGCGCTCCGCTTCCGCCTTCGCCAGCAGCGCGAAGCCCGCATCCACGAGCTCGAGCCGTTCACCGGGGAGGAGACCCTCGACGAGCTGAAGAGCGAGCGCAACGTGCCCATCGGCATCCTCCACCGCATGGCGCTCCTCCACCGCGACGCCATGGACCGGGGCCTGCTCCACGCCTACCACCTGCCCGTCCTCGAGGGCACCCTCACCACCCTCACCGACATCCAGGGGGGCTGCGAGCGGATCAAGAACACGCCGGTGCCGCTGTCCTACACCGAGCTCACCCACCGCATCGTCGCCATCTATGTCGCCCTGCTGCCCCTCGGCATCGTCACGACGACGGGCGAGCTCACCCCCATCGTCGTCGCCATGGTCGCCTTCTGCTTCCTCGGTCTCGACGCCGTGGGGACCCAGATCGAGGACCCCTTCGAGGAGGACCCCAACGACCTGCCCCTCCACCAGATCTCGGTGATGATCGAGAACGATCTGCGTCAGCGGATCGGCGCCACCGACCTGCGCCCCGACGTCAAGCCGGTCGACGGGCTGCTCCTGTGAGGCGCCTCCGCGTCTGGGTCGACCCCGCCTGTCCCTTCGCCTACGTCGCCACCGAGCTCGTGGAGGACGCCGCCCGGGCCCTCGGCGCCGAGGTGGTGTGGGAGCCCGTGCTCCTCGGGGCCCTGCTGAAGGCCCACGGCCGCCCGGACGTGCCGATGGACGCGATGCCGGCCGCCAAGCAGCGCCACACCGAGCACGACATCCGCCGTCGGGCCGCCTGGCACGGCGTGCCGCTTCGCTTCCCGGAGGGGCACCCCGTCCGCAGCGTCGATGCCCTTCGCTGCCTTCTGGCCGTCGACGAGCCCCGCCGCGGCGAGCTCCTCCACGTCCTGTTCCGCGCCGCGTGGCAGCAGGGTCGGAGCCTGTCGGACCGCGCCGTCCTCCAGGAGCTGTGCGGCCCCTTCGGCCTCGACGTCGACGCGCTCTGTGCCGACCCCGCCGTCCGCCAGGCCCTCCGGAACCGTACTGAGGAGGCCCTCGACAACGGCATCTTCGGCGTCCCCACCTTCCAGCTGGAGGGCCACAGCGAGCGCTGCTGGGGCGTCGACCGGCTCGAGGCCTTCGTGGACCGCCACGGTGGCCGCTGGGACGCACCACGCCCGACCCTCCCCTGCCCCACCGAGCCACGCCCCGTCATCGAGCTCTTCCACGACGTGGCGAGCCCCTTCAGCTACCTCGGCGCCATGCAGGTCGACCGGGCGGCAGCAGAGGCCGGGGTGGAGGTCGTCCGCACCCCCATCCTCCTCGGTGGTCTGTTCCACGCCATCGGTACCCCCATCGTGCCCATCCACACCTTCTCCGAGCGTCGCCAGGCCTGGGTGAACGAGGACCTGGAGCACGCCGCGGCCTCAGCTGGCGTTCCCTTCCGCTTCCCGGAGGCCTTCCCCCTCCACACCGTGGCGGCCCAGCGGGTGTTGATCCAGCAGCCCGAGGCCACGCAGCCGCTGTACGACGCAGCCTGGGGCCAGGGCCGGAACCTCGGCGACGTCGGCGTCCTGAAGGCCGTCCTCGACGGGGCGGGCTTCGACGCCGACGCCCTGCTCGCCGGCACCTCCGCCCCTGCGGTGAAGGGCGCGCTGCGGGCCAACACCGAGCGGGCGGTGGCCCTCGGGGTGTGCGGCGCCCCCAGCTTCCGGGTGGGGAGCGCCAACGGCGACGACGGGCCCTTGTTCTGGGGCCAGGACCGCCTCGATCAGGTCGCCGCGGCCGCCCGGGGATGGCCAGCGTAGCTGCTGTGGTCGTCCGCCGGGGTGCGTCTCTACGGTTGAACGGGTGGCGCCGAGCCTGCTCGAGGGCTTCAGGCTCCAGGCTACGGACGTCAGCTCGCTGCACCAGGCCGGGCCGCAAGAGACCCGAGAGGCCTTGGACACGGCGCCACAGGGGCCGTCGAAGCGGACCAATGTGTCCCTGCATACCGAAGCCCGAAGTCTGAAGCACGAAGCCTCGCGCCGCGGCATGCGGACGCCTGGCCCCCGACGTCCAAACCATCGCAGCAGCTACTGGAGCAGGGCCTCGATGTCGATCATCGGCTCGGGGTGGTTGCCCCGCTGGCCCTGGTACCCGTTCTCGCCGGTAGACACGACGGCGTCGATGGCCTGCTGACGGGTGCCGTTGGGGTTCTCCGCGAACCAGGCCGCGACGGCCCCGGCCACCAGCGGCGTGGCCATCGACGTGCCCGAGAGCTCTGCGTAGCCACCGGCCGGGTACGTCGACGGGATGTCGACCCCGGGAGCGGCGATGTCCACCTCGTCGCCGAAGTTGCTAAAGAAGGCGAAGCCGTTGTCGCCGCCGCCTGCGTTGTCGTAGGCGCTGACCACCAGCCCGATGTCGTAGCCGGCGGGCACCACGTTCGCGGTGTCCTGAGTCTCGTTGCCGGCAGCGATGACCACGACGACACCGGCGTCGTGGAGGCGCTGGATGGCCTCCTCCATCGGGTCCTCGACGCCCGGAGGGAAGGCGGGTCCGCCCAGGGACATGTTGACCACGCGGATCTCCGGGTGCTCGAGGACGTACTCCAGCCCCGCCACGATGTCGGTCCAGTAGCCGGAGCCGTTCTCGTCGAGCACCCGGACCCCGTGGAGCGCGACGCCGGGCGCGACGCCCATGACCCCCTCTCCATCGGCGTACGCACCGATCGTGCCGGCGCAGTGGGTCCCGTGGCCGTTCAGGTCGCCGTTGGGCGCGGGCGTGCCGCCGGACTGGGCCACGAAGTCCTCGGAGGCCACCACGTTGAGGTCGGGGTGATCCCCGTCGATGCCGGAGTCCACCACCGCCACCTCGATGCCGGCCAGCGACCCGCCATAGGCGCCCCCTACACGCTGGATGGAGAAGGGCACCTCGTCGCCCCCGAGCAGCTCCACGATGTCGACCACGTCGGGGTCCTTCTCGTCGTCCGGGAGCCGCCCGACCTTCTCGTCGGCGGCGACGTACTCCACCTCGTCGAGGGCCTCGATGTCCTCCACGAGCAGGGCCGGGAGCTTCGCGGAGAAGCCCTCGGAGACACTGTCGTAGGTGTGGATGATGTCGACGCCGAAGTCCTGGGCCAGGACCTGGGCCGTCGCGGCGACCTTCGCCGGCTCTTCCTCGAGCTTCACGAAGTAGACGTCGATCCCGAACAGGTCCTCCAGCTCCGGCGTGCAGCCCCCCAGCAAGACCAAGCCCAGCAACGTTCCCGAGCGAATCCCGACCATCCCCATCCTCCCCGAGACCCGTCCTTGGAGACGGGCCAGCCTTGCGACGGCATCACGGCCCAGGGTATTCACCCCACTCATGTCTGGCGCCACCGAGGGTTCCGAGAGGGTCACGCCACCACCGGAGGGGCGCGTGCCGACCCCCAAGGTGGTGAACGGGAGCATCTCGTTCGCCCGCATCAACCACGACCGGCGCCCATGGGCCGACATGTACCACGAGCTGCTGAAGAGCTCGTGGGGTGCCTTCATCGGCTGGGCCTTCATCGTCTTCGCCCTCGCCAACCTGGCCTTCGCGGCCCTCTTCGTCGCCGGTGGGGACTGCTACGGCGCCGGAGAGAAGACCGGCCTGGCCTCCGCCTTCTCCTTCAGCATCCAGACCATGACCACGATCGGCTACGGAGGCCTCTCCCCCACCACGCCGTGGGCGGACGGCCTGGTGGCCCTCGAGTCCTTCGTGGGGGTCCTCTACGTCGCCCTGTTCAGCGGGCTGTGCTTCGCCAAGTTCGGGCGGCCCACCGCGCGGGTCGCCTTTGCCGAGAAGGCCGTCATCAACCGCTTCCACGGCCGTCCCTGCCTGATGATGCGGATGGCCAACGAGCGCAACAGCCGCATCGTCGACGCCAGGGTCCACGTCTACGCCCTCCTCGACGAGATCAGCCCGGAGGGGGTGTCCATGCGCCGCTTCCACCAGCTGACGCTGGAGCGGGACCACACGCCCGTCTTCGCGATGAGCTGGCTGGTGATGCACTTCCTCGACGAGGACAGCGTGCTCGCCCCCCTGGCCACCGGTCCCCAGCCGGAGTTCATGTCCCTCGTCGTGACCGTGATGGGCATCGAGTCCACCACCATGCAGACGGTGTACGGCCAGTACTACTACCTGCCGGAGACGGTGGAGCGCGGTCGACGCTTCGCCGACGTGATCACCGGCAAGGACGGCATGGCCGCCATCGACCACAGCAAGCTCCACGACACCGTGCCCGACCCCGCATGGGAGTAGTCATCCGAGAGGCCGCACCGGAGGACGCCCCGGTGATGGCGGCGCTGAACCAGTGGGTGCACACGCTCCACGTGAAGGCCGAGCCCGCCATCTACCGCCCGCTGGATCCGGCGGTCGCGGCGGAGCGGATGGCGACGGAGCTGCGAGAGGGTGCCATGCGGGCCTGGCTGGCCTTCCTCGTGGAGGAGGCCGTGGGCATGGTGCGGTGCGAGCACGTAGAGCGGGAGGCGACGGCCCACGCCCATCCCCGGAGCTACGTCGAGGTCCACGAGCTGGTGGTCGACCCGTCGGTGCGGCGGCAGCGGGTGGGTCGGGGGTTGATGGACGCGGCGGAGGGCTGGGCGGCGGAGCTCGGGGTGGAGGTCCAGCTGACGTGCATGGGCTTCAACGGGGGAGCACGGCGCTTCTACGAGGAGCTCGGGTACGAGGTGGTGTCGACGCGCCTCCGGAAGCGTTGATGCCGTGGGAATGCACCTCTGGGGCTCAACACTGAGGCGCGGAGGGCACGGAGGGGGCACGGAGAGGTCGCTGGCGAGGCGGACCGTCATCGCCCGACGGGCCCCACCCATGGGGTGGTGAACGTCCGCAATCGGAGCCCCTGGGGCGCCCACGACGACAGCCGAAACGAGCCAACGCCAACAATCGGCGACGCCATCCCGAGCGCCCGGTCCCAAGGGGAAGTTCGAGGGGGCATGGGTGCCCGGCAGCGGACACTCGAGGGGGCATGGGTACTCGCCAGGGGACATTCGACGGGGCATGGGTCCGGCGCGCCCCACCGTCGCGCTGCGGTCCGATCGTCCTGTTTGGTACCCTGCCGCATGCCGACGCTCCGCCTGCTACTCCTCACCGCCGTCCTGGCCGGTTGTGCCGCCCATACCCTCCGATGACGCCTCCTTCGTCTGGCGCGTCGCCCGACGCCCCTAAGGGACGACCATGCGCTCCCAGCTCACCATCGCCGTCGTCGGGCTCCTCGCCTGCGCCGCCTCCTTCGCCCTCGGGCGCGCCTCCGTGGACCCACCGGACGCCCCCGCACCCATCGTCGCGCCCCCCGCCCCGGCCGTCGCGATGCCGCCCCCGGTCGCATCCCCCCGCCCTACCGCCGCCGAGCCGGAGGACTGCGAGCCGGCCCTGGAGGCGCTTCGGACCGAGAACGCGTTCCTCCAGGCCCAGGTGACCGCCCTCGGCGGCACCTTCTCCCCGTGGCCCGAGGACTCGGCCTTCGACGAGGCCTCGATCCAGCGCTGGCTCGACAGCTTCCTCCAGGAGTCCGAGGGCACCCTCGAGTTCCTGGACTGCGACGAGTTCCCCTGCATCGTCGTCCTCGAGCTACCCCAGGGGCGTTCGTCCTCGTCCTTCGTCCAGCCCCTGGCCCAACAGTTCGCTGACGACCTTGGCGTCCAGATGCCCGGGATATCGGTCCTCGGCATCGACGACCGCGCCTTCGGGCTCGTCCCCCTGGGACCCGAGCTGGAGCCGGGCTCTGGCGCGGAGCGACGTCTCCCCACTCGCATGGACGAGCTCAGGGAAGGGTTGATCAACGACGCGCTGCCCTGAGCCCCCCTACCCCAGCTTGTGGAGCTTCCGCTGCAGCGTCCGCCGGTACAGCCCGAGCCGCCGCGCCGCCTCCGACACATTCCCGTCCACGCTCGCCAGCACCGCCAGGATGTGCTCCCGCTCGACGTCGTCCAGCTTCAGCGACCGGGGCCCCTCCCCCCCCTCCGGCACCCGCTCCAGCGCCGTCAGCAGCTCGTCGGTCGACACCGGCTTGGTCAGGAAGTCCACGGCCCCGGCCCGCATGCACTCCACCGTCGACGGGATCGTGCCGTGACCGGTCAGGACCACCACCTTCACCCCCCGCGCCGACAGCACCCGCACCGCGTCGACCCCGCTCCCGTCGGGCAGCGCCAGATCCACCACCGCCGCGTCGGTCTCCTCGTCGAACCCCAGGGCCTCCTCCAGGGTGCCGACCCTCAGCGCATCGTGCCCACGACGGCCCAGCGCCCGGGCGAGGGCCGGGCCGTACACGTCGTCGTCCTCTACGAGCAGCACCCTCACGACGCCTCCGTCACGGTGGGGATCCACAGCGTAGCCCGCCCGCCCCCTCCGTCGCGGCGACGCAGCGCGTAGCGCCCCCCTACCGCCTCCAGGCCCTGTCGCACCGCGTACAGCCCGAGCCCCGTGCCCTTCCAGCCGGTGAAGAAGGGCTCTCCTGCCCGCTCGCAGGTCGCCTCGTCGGGTCCGACGCCCCCGTCGTCCACCTCGACCACCACGCCCTCCTCCTCCCGCCAGCGCACGGTCACCGGCCCTCCGGCACGCTCGGCGTTGTCCAGCAACGTCCACAGCGCCGCGGACCAGGTCCCGTCGTCGCCCCGCACCACCGGCACGGCGGTCCCCTCGACCACCAACGCCACGTCGGGATGGGCCTGGCGCCACGCCTGCGCCGCCTCCTCCAGCACCCCTCCGATGGCGCACTGCCGGTGCTCGGGCTCCCCCCGGGAGAGCACTCGGTCGAGGATTCCCCGACAGCGCCGCACCTGCTGCTGCAGCGTGCCCAGCGCCTCCCGTCCAGGCCCCTCGGAGAGCTCCTCCGAGGCCTCCTCCGCCAGCAGCTCGATGCTGCCCAGGGGCGTGGCCAGCTCGTGGGCCATCCCCGCCGCCATGGTCCCCACGACGGCCAGCCGCGCGGCCCGCTCCCGCTCGGCCTCGGCCTCCCGACGCCCCCGCGCCTGGCGCTCGAGGGCCGCCCCCAGCTGCTGGCTGAACCACCCCAGCGACACCGCCGCCACCGCAGCCGACGCCACGTGGGACACCAGGTGCAGGGCGTCCTCTCCGAGCAGTCGGGCCTGGAGCCAGGCATCGAGGGCCGGCAGCCCGACCGCGAGGACCGTCAGCCCCCACGCCGCCCGTGGCCCCGCCACGGTCGCCACCAGCACCAGCTCCACCAGAGCGAGGGGCTGCAGGGGGTAGTGAGGCCCCCAGAGCCCCTGGAGCACCGCCAGCGCCGCGAAGTCGGTCACGGCCCGCGCCACGGGCTTGGTCGGGACCAGCTCCGCCAGCATCAGCGCCCCGCACACCGCCAGCAGGCCGTAGGGTTGGTGCTCGTGCTCCCCGAGGGCCAGCGCCCACAGCGCCATGCCCCCCTGGACCACCACGAGGAGCCCACGAACCTGCCGGAGTCCTCGCAAGACCGGGTCGCCGATTCCCGTGTTCGACACTGATTCCTCCACGCCATGCGACGTTCCGTCGCACCTCCGCGCGACAACCCGTCACATTCCGCCATCGAGCCCCAGAGGCTAACGCCAGGCACGGAGGACGTCGTGTGGGTGTGGCTCTGGGCGCTGGCCCTGGCACAGGACGAGGAGGTCGTCGTCGAGGCCGAGGAGGACCCTGCCTCGGCCTCGGAGCGACGCCTGTCCCGAGAGGACATCGTCGCCACCCCCGGACGCGGCACCGATGAGCTCCTCCGCAGCATGCCCGGACTCCACGCCTCCTCCCACGGCGGCACCGGGAAGGCCTACCAGCTCTTCGTCCGCGGCTTCGACGCCGTCCATGGCGCCGACGTCGCCGTGACCGTCGAGGGGGTGCCCATCAACGAGCCCTCCAACGTGCACGGCCAGGGCTACCTCGACCTGCACCTGCTCCCCCGCGTCCTGGTGGACCACGCGGTCCTCCGCCCCGGTGCCTTCCGACCCGCCGACGGCGACTTCGCGGTGGCCGGCTCCACCGACTTCGGCCTCGGGCTCCAGCAGTCCGGCCTGTGGGTGTCGGCCGGCGGAGGCACCGACCGCACCGCGACCGCCGAGCTGGCGTGGCGTCCCGAGGGCCGAGGCCCGGGGAGCTTCCTGGTCGCGACGGTCAACGGAGGCCGGGGCGTCGGCGAGGCCCGAGGCCACGACCAGCTCCGCGGCGCAGTCGGGCTCGACGGCGAGGTCGAGGGCGTGGACCTACGGGCCTGGGCCCTGGCCTACCGCGGCCGCTTCGACTCGCCCGGCGTGCTCCGGGAAGACGACCTCGACGCCGGCCGGGTGGACTTCTACGACGCCTACCCGGGGTCTGGGGGGGGCGCCTCCGACCGCGCCCTCGCCAGCGTCCAGGCCCGCACGCGCCGCGACCGCCTCCACGGCGCCGCCACTGTGTGGGGAGGCCTCCGGGGGCTCCTCCTCGACCAGAACTTCACCGGCTTCTACGACCACCCCATCCGCGGCGACGCCGTCCGCCAGACCCACCAGGACCGCAGCGTCGGCGTCTCGGTGCGAGGCGGCCTCGACCCCGCTCCCGTCGGCATCCTGGCCGGCCTGGATCTGGCGCTTCACGACATGGACCAGACCGAGGGTCCGCTGAGCACCGACGGCGACGTGTGGTCCGACGAGCTCGACGCCGGCCTGTCCCAGCGGAGCGTCGCCGGGTGGGCCTCCGTCCCCCTCCGCCCCTGGCCGTGGCTGCACCTCGACCCGGGAGCCCGCGCCACCGTCTGGAGCCTCGGCCTGGATCGACGTCTCCAGGACGGCCAGCGCCTCGACGAGATTCGCACCGCCTCCAGCGCCGTCCTCGCTCCCCGGGGCACCGCGCGCCTCTTCCCGGATGGCCCCGTCGAGCTGGACGCCGCCTACGGCCGTGGCATGCGCCCTCCCGAGGTCCGCGGCATCGAGTCGGGCCCCGCGCCGGCCCCCACCGCCGACACCGCCGAGCTCGGCGTCGTCGCCCGCCATCCCGTGCTGGAGACCCGCGCCGCCGCCTTCCGCACCCGCGTCGCCAACGAGGTGCTCTTCGACCCGGAGGCCGCCCGCTTCGTCGCCACCGGCGAGACGATCCGCCGCGGCCTGTTCGCCCGGGCGGTCGTCCGACCGGTCGACGGCCTGCGGATCGAAGGAGAGGCCACCGCGGTCGACGCCTTCTACGAGGCCACGGGCGAGCCCGTTCCCTTCGCCCCACCCCTCCTCGGCGTCGGCGGCCTCTACCTGGATCGGGTCGTCGTGGGGCCCCTTGTGCTGGTGGCTGGCGTCCGCACCTGGGCCCTGGCGTCCCGCCCCCTCCCCCTGGGCTTCGCGTCGACCCCCGCCACCGTCACCGACGCCACGCTCCGGGCCGTGTTCCGCCAGATCACCATCGACGTCGACGTCGACAACGTCCTCGGCGCCCAGTGGCGGGACGGCGAGTTCTTCTTCCCCTCGTGGTGGGATCGGAGCTCTGCCCCCAGCGCCCTCCCCGAGCGACACATCAGCGCCGGCGCGCCCCGGGCGCTCCACGTCGCCCTCGGCTGGAGGTCGGGATGATCTGGTCTCTCCTCCTCGCCTGCGTCGCCCCGCGCCCCGAGCTGTCCTTCGACGGACGCCTGGAGACCTCCGCGTGCGAGGACACCCACGATCTCGTGGTGCCGGTGGACCGCCTGTGGCTGCAGCAGCCGGCGCTGGCCTCCGTGTGGTCCCCCATCGCGACGGCCCACGCCCACCCGGGACACGACCCCGCTGGGGACGTCACCGGCGAGCTGCTGGGCCCCTGGACCCTCAACCCCTGCGGCGACCCCGTCTTGCTGGGGACGGGCCGCGGCTACGAAGGTGCCGTCGGCAGCGGCCAGCTCGTGCTCCAGGGGGAGGCCCACCTGGAGGCCACCCTCGACGGCAGGCCGGTCGCCATCACCACCACGGTCGACGCCCCGGTGGCTGGCCTGCCCCTCGACGGGCAGCTGGCCGACGGCATCCACACCGTCCTGACCTTCGACCCCTGGCTCACCCTGTCGGTCCTCCCCACGGAGGACACCGACGGCGACGGTCTGCTGACCGAGCACGACGACGGCGTCGCGGAAGCCCTCCGCTACGGCCTCACCAATCCCAACACCTGGACCCTGTCCCTGGAGACCCCATGACCCGCCCGACGTCCCTGCTTCCCATCCTCCTGGTCGCCTGCGCCGGCGAGGGCACCTGGGCCCCCGAGACCTGGGGCGAGGAGTACCTCGAGGAGGGCATCCCCGCCGAGGAGTTCGCCGACGGCTGCGCCGCCACCTTCGACAACTTCTACGTGCGCATCGCCGAGGCCGGGCTCGTGGACGGGGACGACACCGTCGTCGCCGGCATCCCCGAAGCTCTCGTGTTCGACGTCGCCGCTGCGGGCCCCCACCCCATGCCCGAGGTCGCCGCGGAGAAGGGCTTCTACGACACCGCCCGCTTCCTGATCGGCCCCGGCACGGCCGCCGAGGGGAACGCCGACCCCGCCGAGCTCGACGGCCACGCCGTCCGGGCGGTCGGCAGCCTCACCTGTGGCGCCGACGCGGTCACCTTCGACCTCACGTTCGACCCGGAGACCACCTACGACTGCGAGCCCGAGGACCTCACCATCGTCGCCGGCGACGCCACCCCGACCCAGCTGACGATCCACGGCGACCACCTGTTCTACGACGGCCTGGAGAACGCCGACGCCGAGGTGCGCGGACAGGCGTGGATCGACGCCGACGCCGACGCCGACGGCATCCTCACCGCGGAGGAGCTGAAGGCCACGGCCGTGGCTCCCCTCGGCTACCAGGTGGGAAGCCAGGGCGACGTGGCCGACCTCCACGCCTTCGTGGAGTCCCTGGTGGGCGGCCTCGGTCACATCGACGGCGAGGGGCACTGCGCCACCCGCTGAGAGGGTTGCCGGCGCCCCGTGGAAGGCATACCCACGCGCTTCCTGATGGAGTCCACGATGAGCACGGAAGCCGACCTCGCGGGTGCCCTGAACGCCCTCAACGAGCGCCTCGATCGCCTCGAGGCCAAGGTCGACGCCCTCTCCCCGGGCGGCGCGCCGTCGCCCTCCCTGCCGGCCCTCTCCGACGCGAAGGTCCAGCAGGATCTCGGCGAGCTGATGCAGCGCCTCGACAAGGCCACGGCCATGGTCGACGCCCTGGGCACCCTCTCCCAGAAGCTCCCCATCTTCTCCGACGCGGCGGCCACCACGGCCGGCTGGGCCTGGAGCCAGGCGGAGGCCGCAGGGGTCGACCCGATCGCCACGGGCCGCCGCGCGGCCGAGCTCTCCCTCGTGCTCGCCCAGGAGGAGAACCTCGCCCTGGTGGAGCGCCTGATCGCCCGCCGAGGCGACCTGGAGCTCCTCCTCGACGCCGCAGAGTCCGTCGACGCCGACGACCTCCAGACCGTGGCCACCCAGGGCGCCGCCCTCACCAAGAAGCTCGCCGTCCTCCTGAAGACCCCCGAGCTCGCCAAGGTGCTCGACGCCACCGCCGATCCCACCGCCCTGTCCACTGTCGAGGCCGCCACCACGGCCCTGGTCGCCAGCCGCTCCGAGAAGATCGAGCCGGTCGGCCTCTTCGGCGTCCTCGGCAAGATGGGCGATCCCGACGTGCAGCGCGCCGTCGGCTTCACCTTCGCGCTGGCCAAGCGCTTCGGGCAGGTTCTCGAAAAGTAGTGGTAGCGTGGGGTGCGGAGGTCTCCCGTGTCCTACTTCGACCACGTAAAGTGCCACCACTGCGGCGCCATGCTCGATCCCGACAAGCTCTCGGCCGGCATGACCTGCACCCGCTGTGGGGGTGAGCTGTCCCTCCAGGACCTCTTCGGGGTCAAGGACGCTTTCGTCGGCCACGACGACGGCGGCGGCAACGACCTCGATCTCGACGACCTCCTCGCGCCGGGACGCAACAACCCGTACGCGGAAGACCCCCTCAAGCAACACCGTGCCCGCGACGGCGGCATGGGTGGCGGCCACGCCCCCCGCAGCCAGGCCCCAGCACGAGGTCCCTCAGGCCCTGCCCACGCCCCTGCCAGCAACCGACCGGCCCTCCCGATGGGCGGCAGCGCATCCGGCCAGGGGGGAGCCCACCGGCACAACGACCGTGGAATGGTCCACGTCCCCAAGCAGGGCGACGACTGGGACGACGGCGACGACGACGACATCGGCGGCTCGTCGTCGGCCCTCGAGCTGATGCGGAAGATGAAGAAGCGCCGCTAGCTCGCTGCAACAGGGCCGGGCGCGGCCACAGAGGTCGTCCAAGCGGATCGATGTGTGTCCTTGCATGCCGAAGCCCGAACCCTGCAGCCTGAAGCCTCGGGCGACGGCCTGCGGACATCTGGCGAGGAACTCCCGGACCGTCGCACGATTGGCTACTTCCCTCGCACCGTCACGCTGCCGGCCTTCGCGTACGCCCGGATCCATCCCGCGGCATCGGGGTCGTGGGACACCCCCTGAGTGTCGACCTTCCCCCGGCTGGCGGTGAGATCCAGGTCGTAGCTGCCCGCGGGCACCTCGAGGTCCACGTCGCCGGCATCGGTGCCCGCGGTGAGCTCCAGGGGGGCCGACGCGAAGTGCAGCTCGATGGCCCCCGTCGCGGACGACGCCGTGGCCACGTCGGCCCCCAGATCCTCTCCGACGATGTCGCCGGCCTCCAGGGACAGATCGAGGTCGCCCCCGAGCCCCACCACGTCGATGGATCCGATCCCGACCCGCGCGGCAAGCTCGGTGCGTCGGGGCGCGCTGATCTCGATGTCGCCGGCGCAGAGGTCGCCACAGGCGGCGTTCACGTACAGCACGCGGTCCACCACCTCGTAGGTCAGCTCCCCGTCGCCGACCCCGCCGAGGTCTGCCTTCAGGAACACCGGACCCGAGGCCGACTCCACCGCGACGTCGCCGATGTCGAGCTCCACCTCGATCCGGTCCACCGGCTCGTCGATGGGGGTCTCCACCGTGACCGCCACGACGCAACCAGAGAGCAGGGAGAGCAGGAGCAAGAAGGGACCTCGGACCACGGCGAACCTCGACGTCCGCCCTGGGGCGAACCTAACCACGCCTCCCCCCTGCGGGGAAGCTCGACCGGACAGACACCGGCGACGGTCCACGGCGTGACCGGCCGGTTACCCGCAGGCAGCACCGGGAGGGACGGCATGGACGGCAAGGCAGTGCGGGTTCGCTTCGAGGGACACCTGGCGGAGGTCGAGCTCCTCGGCCCCGGCAAGGGCAACGCGATGGGGCCGGACCTGTGGCGGGAGCTCCCCCAGGCGATGGCCGCCGTCAACGCCCACGGAGAGGCGCGCGCCGCCGTCCTGTACGGCAAGGGCGACCACTTCACCTACGGCCTCGACCTCCCCGGGATGATGGGGGAGCTCGGCCCGCACCTCACCGGGGGCAAGGCCGCCCAGCGCCTGCAGCTCCTCGGGCTCATCGAGGAGCTCCAGGGCGCCATCCAGGCGGTGGCCGACAGCCGGGTCCCCGTCGTGTCCGCCCTGTGGGGCTGGTGCATCGGGGGAGGCATCGACCTCGTCTGCGCCACCGACGTGCGGGTCGCCGCCGCCGACGCCCGCTTCAGCGTTCGCGAGACCCGTATCGCCATGGTCGCCGACCTCGGCACCCTGCAGCGCCTCCCCCGCGTCGTCGGCCCGGGCCATGCCCGTCAGCTGGCCTACACCGGCGAGGACATCGACGCCGACCGCGCCTTGCGGATCGGACTGGTCAACGACGTCCTCCCTGACGCTGCCGCGACCCTCGCCCACGCACGGCAGCTCGCATCCCGAATCGCCGAGAACTCCCCCCTGGCCGTGCAGGGCGCCAAGAAGGTGATGGACTGGTCCGCGGATCGACCGGTGAAGGACGGCCTCGACTACGTCGCCGCGTGGAACGCCGCCTTCCTCGCCTCCGACGACCTCGGGGAGGCCATGCAGGCCTTCCTGGAGAAGCGCGCCCCCGTGTTCCGGGGTCGCTGAGTCAGAAGGCGTACTTGAGGGGGTACTGGAAGGCGACGCCGTTGGGCCGCGCATGGGCCGCAAAGCCCGCGTAGCCCATGACCTCTTCGATGCAGCTGGTCACGTGGCTCGGCACGGGTCCGGCGGCGATGACCGCCGCGCGGTCCGTCACGCCGTCGCAGCCCACGGTGAGCTCCACGACGACCTCGTAGCTTCCGCTGGTGCCCGACGGGAAGCACCTGGACGAGGCCCGCACCACCTTGCTCATGCCGGTCCGGATCTGGGCGTCGTCGAGGCCCTTGTTGGTCACGGCGTCGCTCTCGCCCTGCAGGTCGGACTCGGACGGCCCGCGGAGGCAGGACTTGGCGGCTGGACGCGCCAGTCGGGGCGGCTTGACCGGCGTGTTGGGGATCATGACCCCGCCGTAGGTCCCTGGCTCCCGGCCCTCCACCTCGAAGCTGTCGGCCTCGCCGCCTCCGCCGAGCCCGCCGCCCCGCTGGTCGAGGCCCGAGTTGTCGAGGCCGCTCTTGCGGCTCTCCATCCCTGCGGCGGCTGCCTCCAGATCGGTCCCCTCGTCGTCGCCCAGGTCGACCCCCAGCACCCCGGCCCCTCGCACCAGCAGCGGCCGCCGCACCTCCCGCTCGGCCTCCGGCTCCAGCTCGGGGTCCACCACCCGCACCTCGTCCGCCGCAGCGAGCCCGTCGTCGGGGTCGGCAGCGTCGTCTTCGCCACCACCCGAGAACACCGACAGCGGGTTCCAGCTCGGGGCCGGCGCCGGGCGAGGGGCGACGCGGGGGGCGGCCGCCACCTTCGGGGGGCGGTCCGAGCCGTCCTTGGGGGTGGCCCGCTCGCCTGCACCGGTGTTCCACAGGACCAGCACCTGGCCGATCTCCAGGGTGTCGCTCTCCAGCTGGTTCCAGGTCTTGAGCTCGTCGACGGAGCAGCCCTCCCGCTGGGCGATGAGGGACAGCGACTCGCCCTTCTGCACCGTCACCTGGTCCGGCGCAGCGAAGGCGAAGTGGATCTCCGGCTCCTCCACCTCCTCCTCCCCCAACCCACAGGCGAGGGAGGCGAGGACGACCACGGCTGCGGCGACCAGGCTGTGGGGGTGGCGTCGCCAGACGCGCATGAGGGAGCCCTCCAGCTGACAGGGTAGCAGAGCCACCGCCCTTCCACGGCACAACAGGCGGCGAAACAGGGCGCGCGCCTAGGGCTCGTCGGCGCGGACCCTCCGGATCATCTCCTCGATCGACAGCACCTTCTCGCGGACCCGGCCCGTCGCCATGCCGGTCGCCACCTCGTGATCGTCCAGCACCTTCCACTCCGCCCAGCTCACCGCCATCGGAGGGTCGAGGCCAGGTCGCGGCACGTCGGGGAGGTCCGATGCGTCCTCGAGCATGCGGGCCACCGTGTCCTTGGCGTCGGCACGGTTGGTGCCGATGACGCCCTGGGGCCCCCGCTTCGCCCAGCCCGCGACGTACAAGCGCGGCACCACCCCGTCGTCGTTCGTGACCCGTCCGTCGAGGTGGCGGACACGGCCGGCCTCGAAGGGAACGCCGGGGATGGGTCGACTCCGGTAGCCGACGGCCTGCAGGAGGAACTGGGCCTCCATGGTGCTCCGCTCGCCCGTGTCGACGGGACGGACCCGATCCCCCACCAGCTCCGGTCGGTTGGTGCCGAGCTCCACGGCGGTGAGGCGTTGGTCGCCGATGCAGGCGATGGGAGAGGTCCAGAAGCGCAGCTCGATGCAGGGCTCCCCTCCTCGGGGCCGACCCGCCGCCTCCTGGAGGAGGTCGATGTTGCGGCGGACCCGCTTGTCGGCCGCCTCCACCACCTCCGGGTCGAGGTCGACCTGGGCTGGGTCCACCTTCACATCGACCCCGTCGAGTTCGAGCAGCTCCTGGAGCTCCGCAGGGGTGAAGGCCGCCTCCAGGGGCCCTCGCCGCCCCAGCATCACCACCCGGCGCACACCGGAGGCCCGGAGGGCGGCCAGCGCCGGTGCGGCGAGGTCGGTGCGAGCCAGGGCATCCCGGTCCTTGAGGAGGAGCCGTGCCACGTCGACCGCGACGTTGCCCATGCCGATGACCACCGCGGTGCGCCCCGACAGGTCGAAGGCGTGGTCCTGGTGGTCCGGGTGCCCGTTGTACCAGCCCACGAAGGCGGTGGCGGTGTGGACCCCGTGGAGCTGTTCTCCGGGAATCCCGAGGCGCCGCGCCTCCTCGGCACCCGTCGTGAGCACCACCTGATCGTAGGCGTCGAGGAGGGCATCGATGGTGACGTCGACGCCGAGCGTGACGTGGCCGAGGAAGCGCACCATGCCGGAGTCGGCGATGCGCTCCAGCGCCCGCGTCACCGCCTTGATCTTCTGGTGGTCCGGGGCCACGCCGCCGCGCACCAGTCCGTAGGGCGTCGGCAGGCGATCGAACAGGTCGACGCGGACGTCCTGCCCCGATGCCAGCAGTGCCTGCGCCGCGAAGAAACCCGATGGGCCCGCGCCGATCACCGCCACCCGCAAAGCCCTGCTTGCAGCCGTCGTCTCGGTCTCGTCCGACATGCTCCCCTCCGGCCACACCACCGTACCGCGGCGAGGTGCACCGAGATAGCCCTCGCTCGTGCTGGATCTGGCCTCCCACCCCACCCTCGCTCCGCTCCGAGAGCGCGTGCTCACCTGGCATCGGCGCACAGAACCGTGGCAGGGACCGGTGCTGCTCCTCGTCGGCGGCGTCTGGGACTACTACACCCTGCGTCTGGAGCGACTGCTCGACAACGGCCTGCTCTTCTTCTACGTGGTGGTCTTCGCAGCGGCGTCGGTGGTGGATCTGCGCAACCCGCCGGCGGAGCACCAGGGCTGGCGACGCTGGGGACTCCACCTCGCAGGCCAGTTCGCCCTCGGCGGCCTCCTCTCGGCCTACTTCGTCCACTACCTGCGAGGAGCCCCCCTGCAGCGAGAGCTGACCTGGCTCGTGCTGCTGGGCGTCCTGGCGGTCCTCACCGAGCTCCGGCCCGCGCTGGCCCGCCGTCCGGAGGTCCGCCTGCCGCTGCTGGCCTTCGTGGCGTTCCACTACGTGCTCGCCGCCGCCCCCCTCCTCACCGGGCAGCTCCTCGGCCCGTGGGTTCCCCTGGTCGCGGCCGGCGCCATGCTGGGGGTCGTCCTGCACCTGGGCACGCGGGGGCGTCGCCTTACCCCGAGGGACAGCCAGGCCCTGCTGGCCGGCTTCGGCGCCCTCGCCCTGCAGGTGGTGTTGATCCTGACGGACCGGGTGCCTCCCCTCCCCCTGACGCTGATGGACGCCGAGGTGCGCGTGGGCATGGAGGAGGAGCTGGTGGAGCTGGACACCGCGCGGGAGCTGCTGGCACCCGTCGGGCTGTTCGTGCCCGAGCTCCCCCACCGCCCCGGCGAGGCCGTGCGCATGCACACCCCGATCTACCTGCCGGACGGCATGGAGGCGGTGGTGGTCCATCGCTGGGAGCGGCACGACGGCGAGAGCTGGCGCACCTCGGACCGCATCCCCCTGAGCATCCGGGGTGGCCGGGACCTCGGCTTCCGTACCTGGTCCACCAAGCGTCGCACCGTGCCGGGCGACTGGCGGGTGGTCGTGGAGACCGAGGACGGTCGGGAGCTGGGCCGCATCCACGTGCGACTGGTGCCCGCGGACCCGCCACCGGCTACCCTCTAGACCTTTACCCCCGAGCCTGGAGAGACCGTGGGACGCATCTTCGAGACCCGCAAGGCCACGATGTTCGCGCGCTGGGACAAGATGGCCAAGCAGTTCACGCGCATTGGCAAGGACATCAACATCGCCGTGAAGGCGGGTGGTCCCAACCCCGACAACAACCCGCAGCTCCGTCGGGTGCTCCAGAACGCCCGCTCGGTCAACATGCCGAAGGACAAGATCCAGAGCGCCATCGACAAGGCCATGGGCGTCGGCGACGCAGACTACGAGGAGATCGTCTACGAGGGCTACGCTCCCCACGGCATCGCGCTGATGGTCGAGACCGCCACCGACAACTCCACCCGCACCATCGCCAACCTGCGGATGCACTTCAAGAAGCTCGGCGGCAACGTCGGCACCAGCGGCTCCGTGGCGTTCATGTTCGACCGCCTGGGCGTGTTCCGCATCAAGCCGGAGGACGTCGAGGACCGCGACGAGTTCGAGCTCGAGATGATCGACTACGGCCTCGAGGACATGGGGGACGGCACCACCGACGACGGCGACCCCGTGATCATCGTCCGCTGCGCTTTCAACGACTTCGGCACCATGCAGTCGGCCCTCGAGGACAAGGGCATCGAGCCGGTGTCCTCGGAGAGCGAGTACGTCCCCCAGAACGTGACCGAGCTCGACGACGAGCAGGCGGAAGAGGTCCTGAAGCTGGTCGACAAGCTCGAGCAGGACGACGACGTCCAGAAGGTCTTCCACAACCTGGCGTAGCAGAGCGAAGCGACCAGCCAGCGACCAGCGCCCAGCCTCCGGAGGGCCCCCGCTCGAAGCCGTGGGCTCGAGCGGGTGGCTGACGACGGACGGCTGCCTTCAGTCTGCGGCGAACACCAGCCCGTTCAGCAGCTGCTCGTGGGTCACCGTGCCCTCGATGGGCTCTCCGGGCAGGGCGAGCCCACCGTCCTCCACCAGCCCGCGGAGCGGCACGGCCTCCGCGGGGGTGGCCGGCGACAGCACCACCACGTCGCCGTCGTCGCGGCGGATCCGAACCCCCTCGAAGCGAGGCGACATCACCGCGTAGCGATCGAAACCGGCGATGGGGTACAGGCCCAGGCTGGACCACAGGTACCAGGCGGACAGGGTGCCGGCGTCGTCGTTGCCGTCGAGCCCTTCGGGCGTGTCGTCGTAGCGGTGGGTCGCGATCCAGTCCGACGCCCGTGCCGAGAGGGCCTGATCCCCCGCCAGGGTCCCGAGCGCGGCGTAGTGCAGCACAGGCTCGTTGCCATGCCAGTACCAGTCGTCCGGGAAGCCGTCGTCGCTCTCCGCCTCGACCTCGTCCCAGTAGGCGTCGAGGCGGGCCAGGAAGGCGTCGGTGTCGCCACCATGCTGCAGAGCCACCATCCCGTCGACGTCGTAGGGGACGTACCAGACGTAGTGCCAGGCGTTGCCCTCCACGAACTCGTCGGTCCAGCCATGTTCGAGCTCGAGCGGGTCGAAGCTCCCGTCGCGGTAGCGGCCCCGGAAGAAGGAGGTCTCGGCGTCCCAGATGTTGGCCCAGTTCCCCGACTGCGCCTCCAGCATCGCGACCTCCGAGCCGTCGGCGCCGAGGGCCCGTCCCCACTCGGCCAGCGCGGCGTCGGACCAGGCGAACTCCAGCGTGCGGGACGCCGAGCCACCGGAGGCCTCCATCGAGACGTAGCCGACGTCCATGTAGTCCTGGAGGCCACCACGCCCGGCGTAGGGCATGTCCGTCTGGGTGCTGGTGGCCACCGCCGCGTCCCACATCCCCTCGACGTCCCAGCCATCCCGAAGGCCCTTGAGCCAGGAACCGGCCAACACCTGGGCCGCCGGCGTGCCGACCATCCCACTCGTCGGGCCATGGGACATGGGCCAGCGGGGAAGCGCGCCGCCGTCCTCCACCATCCGCTGCATGGACCGGATGCAGTCCAGCTGCAGATCCGGCCACACCAGCACATACCAGGGGTGCAGCGTGCGGAAGGTGTCCCACAGCGAGAAGTCCGAGTAGTACGGGTGGTCGGTCGTGCGGATCTCCTGGTCGATGCCTCGGTAGCGCCCGTCCACGTCGTCCTGCCGACTCGGCATCAGCAGCGTGTGGTAGAGCGCGGTCGCGAAGGTGACCCGGTCGGCCTCCGTCCCCCCGACCACCTGCACGCGGTCCAGCCGGTCGCGCCAGGCCGCCTCGACCTCGGCCCGTCGCGCGTCCTGGTCGGTGTCGGGGAGCTCCGCGTCGAGGTTCGTCCAGGCCCCCTCGACGTCGGTGAAGGACAGCGCGACCCGAAGATCCACCACCTCGGTGCCCGCCGGGAAGTGGAGGACGACCCCCGCGGTGGAGCCCTGCACCGACGCCAGGTCGGCCTCCACCAGCTCTGGGTCCGTCCAGCCCGACACGGCGACGGGGGCGGGGTCCATCCGCATGGCGAAGTGGTTCAGGATCCCGCCGAAGCGGCCCGAGTAGCCCCCCGAGGTGCGCTGCAGCCCCTCCACGGTGCCAGAGGCCAGATCGACGTCGGCCCAGGTGTCTTCGAGGACGTCGACCGTTCCCTGGCCGTGGCCCAGGTCCAGCACGACCACGGGCTCGCTGTCCGCGGGAAAGGTGTAGCGATGGTGGGCGCCGTGGGTCGTGGCCACGATGACCACGTCGGTGCCGTCGTCCTGCAGGGTGACCTCATAGGACCCCGGACGGGCGGCCTCGGCCATGTGGTCGAAGGCCCCCATGCGGGTGGACGGGTCGGGGGAGGCCAGCTCCGCAGAGGCGCGAGGCATCACCTGCACCGCCCCGTAGTCGTGGATGCCGATGCCGTGGCCCCGAGTGTGGGCAAAGCCGCTGATCGAGTCGTCGTCGTAGTGGTAGCCACCGAGGTGCATCCACGTGGGGGAGCCGAGGGCGGTGTCTCGGGAGTCGGGCCCGATCAACGTGAGGCCGTTCGGCGCCGACGCCCCGGGGCCCACCCCCGTCACCTGGGCGCCGGTCCCACCCGTTCCGATGAAGGGGTCCACCAGCTCGAAGCTGGACGCAGCCTCCGCGAAGCGCTCCTCCACGTCGATCCCGGCCGACGGGGTGGCGACGGCGGTGTCGGTGGCCTGCGAAGCGGAGTCGTCGTCGCCACCGCAGGCGAACAGGGCGAGGGTGGAGAGCAGAAGCGGGGTCGGACGCACAGCGAGCTCCAGGGGAAACGCTGCCTTGTATCCTACGAGCCAGCTACCAGAAGCGCTGCAGGTACTGCACCACACGCTCCCGCTCGACCCCGAGGGCATCGGCGGCGTCCTTGAGCACCCGCATCTCCCGCGCGTCGAGGTTGCCGTCGCTGTAGCAGGCGCTGAAGAAGAGCCCGATGAGGGCGAGCTTGTCGTGGTAGCCGAGGATCTCTGGCAGCTGCCTCAGCGACGCGTCCAGCCAGTGCTTGCGGCCCGCTGGGTCCCCCAGCCCCAGCCGGTCCAGCAGCGACGGACGGAACACCTCCTCCATGAAGCGCGCCTCGTCGTCCTGCACCACGCCGTCGGCCTCCACGATCCGCTGCGCGAAGGTGAAGGCGAAGGCGAGACGCATCCGCTCCACGTCCTGGTTGGCCGCGTCGAACTCGGGGAGTCGCCCCACCACCGTGGGGAGGGCGAGGACCCGGCGCTCGGCGACGGCCTCGGCCGTGACCGGCACCGCCGTGATCTCCACGGCCCCCTCGTGGAGGCGCAGGCCCCGGGCGACCGCAGGGATGCCGTCGTCGACGAGGAGGCTGCAGCCACCATCGTGAGCGAGGAGCACGGGCACACCGTTGGCCGGGATGCGCTCGATGTGGGAGATGCCCCAGAACACGGGGTTGTGGCTGATGGCCTGCTCCAGCCCGTCGAGGTGCTCGGCCTCCAGCCGCCCGTCGACCACGAAGTACATGGCCAGCCGCAGCGTCCGCCGGTTCTTCCGGTCGAGCCCCACCCGCCAGCCGAAGCCCGCCATACAGGGAAGCTCGCAGGCCTGGTGGAGGGTGAGCAGCGGCCCCTGAGCGAGCTCGAGGACCTGAGCCCAGGAGCGCTGACCGAAGACGTTGACCGCTGGCGCGGAGAACACCACGGCGTTGGGGTTGGCCGGAAGGGGCAGGGTCTCGGTCACGGCGTCACCTTACCGCCACATCCACGACGCCGTCAGCGCACCATCCCACGAAGCCCCTCGCGATCGGCCGGGAGCGTGCGCCACAACGGAGTCCAAGCGCCAAAAATGGGCTGACGGTGCCCCCATTCGCCGGGCATTGAGGTACCGTCGACATCACCCAAGGCCCTCACACGTGCGGGCGCGATCAGGCCTTCGTGCGCCCCGTCGCGCCCCGTTCAGGAGACCGCGCATGCATCCCCCCCGCCTCATCGCCCTTCTCTCCCTGGCCTTCGGCCCGACGGCGGCGCTGGCCCAGGACGTGCCCGTGTCCAACGGCGACTTCGAGGCGACCACCCTCACCCCGGCCTGGACCGACATCGGCTCCGGCGAGGTGCTGCTCGTCTCCGAGGGCGACGCCTTCGGGAACCTCACGGCCACCGCCGCCATCACCTTCCCCTCCAGCTCCCAGGCCATGGTGCTGCGGGGAGGGTGGGTCGGCTACAGCCTCGACGTCGGGACCGTGGAGCACGAGGGCTACGTCGCCACCCACGAGACCCTCGCCTACGACCACTTCGACGAGTCCTCCGACATCATCGCCAGCGCCTTCCTCGTCGACGACGGTTCCGCCATCGTCGGCTTCGCGAACCCGGGTCCCTCGGTGGGCGCCTTCACCACCCAGGAGATCGACCAGTCCAGTGCCTGTGGCGTGACCGTCACCCTCCAGCTGTCGTCGTTCACCAACAACTTCTTCGGCGGGCTGGCCGCCTTCAGCCTCTTCGACGACGTCCGACAGACCGGCGACGTGTGCGCGGAGTTCGTCGACGGCGACGCCGACGGCGTCTGTCCCCAGGGCACCGACACCGATGGCGACGGCCTGTGCATCAACGCCGACGAGGTCGCCAGCGAGACCGTCGACTGTGACGATGGCGACCCGGACGCCTTCCCCGGCGCCGTGGAGGTGCCGGGCGACGGCATCGATCAGGACTGCGACGGCGCCGACCTGGCCGGCGACCGCAGCGCCAGCGGCACGGTCTTCCACGACCTCGAGGGCGACGGCGACCTGACCGGCGATCTGGGCACAGCGGGCGTCCTGGTCGACGTCTGGCTCGACGGCGGCGACGGCATCCCCGATGGGGTCGACGACACGCTCCTCGACACGCTCACCACCGACGCCGATGGCAACTGGTCCGTGTCCGGTCTGGTCGACGGAAGCCAGTACTGGATCGCCGCCCGCTCGGGCACCTTCGTCGGGCCACGAAACGCCGGCTTCGGCATCAACGACCTGTGGGCCGAGCAGACGTACGCCAGCGCCGGCGGGCTCTGTGACGACGGCACGGGCAACGGTGCGGAGCTCGCCACGGCGGGCGCTTGCTACGGCGGACGGACCGTGGGCACCTCCGATGGCCCGTCGGGCCTGGGCATCGCCCAGCACATCCACGCCGTCGCCATGGGGAGCGCCGACGTCAGCGGCATCGACACCGGCTTCGCCTTCAACGTCATCACCCACGTGGGCGACGGCGACGACCTCGCGGGCAACCGAAGCAGCCAGGGCTCCCTCCGCCAGGCGCTCCAGAACGCCAACGCCCTCACGGGGGGCGTCGACATCCGCTTCGTGCCCGGTGTCCCCGCCACCAACAGCAACGGCGGCGCCGAGTGGTGGTCCATCGCCCCCACGAGCGCCCTCCCTGAGATCAGCGACGACGACACGGTCCTGGACGGCGCCGCGTGGTGCGACGGCCGCACCTGCCCCGCGGGCGACCTGCGCAACGCCAACGACCTCACCCTGGGCAGCGACCGTCCGGTCGGTGTGGGCCCCGACCTCGTCCCCGACAGCGGCGACGAGTACCTCATCGCCAGCTGGGACGCGCCCGAGCTCGAGCTCGACGGCGCCGACATCGAGCTGTCGTCCGCCAGCGAGCTCACCGGCATCGCCCTGTACCGGAGCGAGCTCTTCGTGAGCGGCGACTTCGCCGTGGTGAGCGACTCGATCATCGGTCCCCGCGCCGACGGAACCGAGGGGGCCGGCACGACGGGGGTGGGCATCGAGCTCCTCGGCACCGTCGACGACGTCGTGCTCGTCCACAACTGGGTGGCGCTCGAGGGCAACGGGGTCACCCGTCTCGGCTCCGGCGACACCCTCACGATGCAGGACAACGTCATCGAGCCCATCGACGGGAACCACAGCGGCGCCTTCTCGGGCCTGGTGCTCCATGTCGGGCTCACCAACGCCAACCGCATCGACCGCATCACCCACAACTGGATCGGCGGTCAGGGACAAGCCGGGGTGGAGATCGGCTGGAACGGCGGCGACCTCACCGACATGCAGTTCACCGAGAACACCGTCACCGACAACGGCCGTGGCGGCGGCTCGCCCCAGATCGGGGGCGCGGGCCTGATCGTGCGCAACACCGAGGCGGGAGCCGACCTGCTGGTCGACGGGAACTACTTCCTCGACAACGCAGGCCCCGCCCTGGTGGTCATGGCCGATGGCGCCGGGGTGCGCGCCATCGGCAACGCGTTCCGCGGCAACCTCGGGCCCGCCATCGACCTCGACGCCAGCGCGGCCGACCCGTTCGTCTTCGGCGCGGGCGACGGCGTCACCCCCAACGACGGCTCGGTGGGCAGCGGCGCCAACGGCGGCCAGGACTACCCCGTCCTCGAGACGGCCGAGCTCGACGTCGACGGCAACGTCCACGTCACCGGCTACGTCGGCACCAGCGGTGCCCCCATTCCGGGGGCCGTCACCATCGACATCTACGTGGCAGACGACGACGGCGACAACCTCGGCGAGGTCGAAGCCGGCGATGGTCTCTCCGAGGCCCACGGCGAGGCCATGGGCTGGGTCGGAGGCTGCGCGTCCGACCTGTCCGGCACCTTCGACTGCACCCTCACCCCCGATCCCGCCCTGGGCTTGTCCGACGGTGTGCTCCTCACCAGCATCGCCTCCGCCGCCGACGGCAGCTCCGAGCTCGGCCCCAACGTGCCTCTCGACGACACGGCCCCGGTCGACAGCGACGGCGACGGCCTGTCCGACGACGACGAGGTCGACATCCACGGCACCGACCCTCTCGACGCCGACTCCGACGACGACGGCCTCACCGACGGCGAGGAGGTGATCGACTTCGACACCGACCCCCTCGACGAGGACACCGACAACGACGGCCTGAACGACTTCGACGAGGTCATGGTCCACTCCACCGACCCCAACGACCGCGACACCGACAACGACAACCTCAACGACGGCCCGGAGATCGACGCCGGCACCGACCCCCTCGACCCCGACTCCGACGACGACGGGCTCTCGGACTCCGAGGAGGTCATCTTCTTCAACACCGACCCTCTCGACCCCGACACCGACGGCGACACCCTCAACGACGGCGACGAGTTGCTGGTCCACTCCACCGACCCGCTCCTTGCCGACACCGACAGCGGCGGCGTCGACGACGGCACCGAGGTCCTGGTCCAGGGCACCGACCCCAACGATCCCTCGGACGACGTCCTCCCCTACGACAGCGATGGCGACGGGCTCACCGACATCGACGAGCTCACCATCCACAACACCGACCCCAACGACGCCGACACCGACGACGATGGGCTGAACGACGGCGTCGAGGTCGGACTCGGCACCGACCCCCTCGACGACGACTCCGACGACGACGGGCTCCTCGACGGCGAGGAGGTCTCGGACCACCTCACCGA
>Ga0213839_1000751_pt1 | contig 29369 bp, 24 predicted proteins | sample SWPATP21_FD_160075 | JGI IMG/M metagenome (GOLD analysis project Ga0213839, IMG submission 160075) | Coastal seawater microbial communities from Marineland, Florida, United States - SWPA TP2 #1 | ecosystem: Environmental > Aquatic > Marine > Coastal | place: USA: Florida | collected 2016-08-14
TCCTGGCGTGGACCGCGCTGCCGGATCGACGGCTGCTCCCTGTGGCCCAGGTCGCCCTGCTGCTCTCGGGGGCGTGGCTGTGGGGCCCGAGCTGGCCCGCCCGGGGCGACACCTCCGAGGCCGAGCCGGTACGGGTCATGGCCTGGAACCTCCGGCGCCTCTGGGGAGGACCCGACGACGGCGGCGATGCCCTTGCCTGTGTGGTCGCCACCCTGGAGGCGGAGCCCGCCGACGTGCTGGCGTTCACCGAGGTGTCGGCCCAGGACGTGGAGGCCCTCGAGGAACAGGTCGGGCTCCAGTGCGTGCACCACACCTACCGCTCCGACCAGGGGCCCCGGAACGGTGGTCTGGCGACCTGCACCCGCAACGGCTGGGAGGTGAAGGCGGGAAGCGGGCAGCGCTTCGTCGACGACGAAGACTGGCACTACGTGTTCTCCGAGGTCCGGCGCGACGGCCTGCTGTTCAACGTGCTCGCCGTCCACCTCACCCCCTACGACTACGCCGCCCAGCGCCTGACCACCGGCGTGAAGGAGCTGGCCAAGGGGGACCCGACCCCACTCCAGGACCTCGAGCGCAGCAGCGAGCTGGTGGTGAAGGGGCAGTCGGACCAGGCGGCGGCGCTGCTCCACCGGGTGCGGCGCCTCGAGCACCCCACGGTGGTGGCCGGCGACTTCAACTCCACACGGGACGCGGCCCTCCACACGTCCCTGAGAGAGCACCTCGTGGACAGCTTCGAGCGAGGTGGCTTCGGCTTCGGTGGCACCCTCGACGTGGCGGGCTGGGTGCCCCTGCGCATCGACTTCGTCTACACGAGCCCCCGCTTCGCGGTGCTGAGCTCCCGGGTGCTGCCGTCGGGCTGCTCGGACCATCGGCCGGTCGTCTCGGAGCTGGTGCTGAGGCCCGTCGAGTAGGGATCGCGCCGACCGTCGAGGGGCCATGGGGGAAACCAGGACCTGCCGGCGAGGGGTTTGACAACCCGGGCCCGCCAAGTGAATATGAAAATCATTTTCAATGAAAACGATTTTCAATTGGAGACGCCCACCATGAGCCCTCGCACCTCCCTGCTCTTCGCGCTGTTCGCCCTCGCCTGCTCTGGCGGCAAGGACGACGACGACACCACCGACGTGGCCGACGCCGACACGGACACCGACGCGGACGCGGACGCGGACGCGGACGCCGATGCCGACTCGGACGCCGACGCCGATGCGGACACCGACACCGACACCGACACCGGCTTCGCCTTCCCTGCCAACACGGCGGACGCGGTGCTCACCTACGCCCAGATCGCCGAGGCCAGCTACCTCGACAGCCTCATCGCCGCCGGAGCCCTCGACGACGCGCTGCAGGACCTCATCGACAACCCTTCCGAGAAGACGATGGGCGCGGCGCGGCAGGCGTGGCTCGACAGCCGCGAGCCCTACCTGCAGACCGAGGTGTACCGCTTCTACGAGGGCCCCATCGACAACGCCAAGGACGGCCCGGAGGGCTTGCTGAACGCATGGCCGATGGACGAGGTCTACGTGGACTACGTCGAGGGTGACCCCACGGCTGGCATCATCAACGACACCTCCGTCACCCTGGACGCGGCGACCATCGAGGGGCTCAACGAGGTGGGCGGCGAGAAGAACATCGCCACCGGGTACCACGCCATCGAGTTCCTCCTGTGGGGCCAGGACACCTCCTTCACCGGCCCCGGGGAGCGGCCGTACACCGACTACGTGGTGGGCAACCCCCAGGTCCCGAACGGCGACCGCCGGGGCTTGTACCTCGACATCGTCGGCGACCTCCTCATCCAGCACCTCGGCATGGTTCACGGCGCCTGGACGGCCAAGGGCAGCTTCCGTCCGGGCTTCGAGGCCGACCCCGAGGGCAGCTTCGCCGACATCCTGACCGGCATGATCATCCTGTCGGGCTTCGAGACGGGCGGTGAGCGCCTCCAGGCCGCCCTCGACAGCGGCGACCGCGAGGACGAGCACAGCTGCTTCTCCGACAACACCCACCGCGACATGATCCAGGACATCAAGGGGATCCAGAACGTCTGGCTCGGCACCTACACTCCGGTGGCCGGCGCGCCCATCACCGGCACGGGCGTCTACGACGTGGTCTACGAGGTCGACCCGACCCTGGCCGACGACATCAGCGCGCAGATCCAGACCAGCCTCGACCTGGCCAACGCTCTGGAGATCCCGTTCGAAGGGGAGATCGCTCCTGGCAACACCAAGGGCAACGCTCGGGTCCAGGCCCTCATCGACAGCCTCCGGGACCAGGAAGAGCTCCTCGAGCAGGTCTTCCTCGACTTCGGCCTGGCCATCCCCGCCCCCGAGTGAGCAGGGTGCTGCCCGCGCTGCTGGTGCTCCTGGGGTGCCGGGCTGACGACGCTCCGAGCGTCGTAGGCCTCGGTGCGTCCGGGGCCACCGGCGGCACCGGGCTCGCTGGCCCCACGGGCGACACCGGTGACACCGGCCCGTTCGCTCTGGAGCCGGCGGAGCTGGCCGACGGCGAGTGGCTCCCCGGCGACGAGGTGGGCACCAACCAGCTCCTCTTGGGGATCAACGCCTTCAAGATGCCCATGCCGGGGCTGTCGGAGGAGAACGAAGCGCTGTTCTACAGCGGCAACTCCTGGTTCAACCAGTCGTGGGTGGCCGCGCCGTCGTCCACCGCCACCCGGGATGGCCTGGGCCCTCTCTTCCACGCGTCCGGGTGCAGCGGCTGCCACTTCCAGGACGGCCGCGGCGCCCCCCCCGAGGAGGGCGCCGTCGGCCCGCTCGGTGCGCTCCTGGTGCGGCTGTCGGTGCCCGGAGGCTCCGGCCCCGAGCCCGATCCCGTCTACGGGGATCAGCTGGCGGACCGAGCTGTTCCGGACATCGATCCCGAGATCCACGCCCACATCGAGTGGACCCCCCTCTCCGGTGCCTTCGTCGACGGATCCCCCTACGAGCTGGTCCAGCCCACGCTGGTGGTCGACGAGGCCTTCTACGGGCCCCTGCCCGACGACGCGATGCTCTCCCTCCGCATCGCACCCCAGGTCATCGGACTCGGCCTGCTGGAGGCCATCCCGGCCACGAGGCTCGAGGCCCTCGCCGATCCGGACGACCTGGACGGTGACGGCATCTCGGGGACGCTCCAGCCCTCGCTCGACCCCCGCACCGGCGCGCCCGCCTTCGGGCGCTTCGGCTGGAAGAGCGAGGCCACCACGGTCGAGGAGCAGTCCGCTGGCGCCTTCCTCGGCGACATGGGCCTCACGTCCTGGATCCACCCCAGCCAGACCTGCACACCGTCTCAGGTGGCGTGCAACGACGCCATCGACGGAGGGGACCCCGAGGTCGAGGACCACGTGCTGGAGCGGGTGGTGCTGTACACGCGGTCCCTGGCGGTGCCCGCCCGTCGTGACGCCGGGGGCGAGGAGGTGCTCCTCGGCAAGGCCGTGTTCGCGCACCTCGGCTGCGATGCCTGTCACGTGCCCAGCCACGAGACCGGGCCCTTCCCCCCGCAGCCCGAGCTCGAGGGGCAGACCATCTGGCCCTACACCGACCTCCTCCTTCACGACATGGGGCCCGGCCTCGCCGACGGCCGTCCCGTGGGGGTGGCGGACGGCCAGGAGTGGCGGACGCCGCCGCTGTGGGGCCTGGGCCTCGTCCCCGACGTCAACGGCCACAGCCGCTACCTCCACGATGGACGGGCCCGCAGCCTGGAGGAGGCCATCCTCTGGCACGGCGGAGAGGCCGAGGCCGCGAAGGAGGCCTACCGCGGGGCCCCCGTCGACCAACGAGACGCTCTGCTCTCCTTCCTGGAGGACCTGTGACCCTCGCTCTCCTGCTCGCGCTGGTCGCCTGCTCCGGCGACGACACCAGCGACGAGGATCTGTCGAGCACCGACGGCACCGCAACCGAGACCGGCGGGACCGAGACCGGCACCACGGAGACGGGCACGGCCCCCTTCGAGCCACCGACCCTGAGGGCGCTCCACGGGGGCCTCGTCGACGGCTTCGTGCTGGTGCAGGGGGCCGACCTCGTCGCCAAGACGCAGGCCCTGGCCGACGCAGGGGAGGCGCTGTGCGCGGACCCCACGGACGGAGCGCTGGAGGCCGCCCAGCAGGCCTGGCGGGACGTCCGTGCGCCCTGGAAGGCCCTCGAGGTGGTCCGCTTCGGGCCCGCCATGGAGCTTCCGTACCGCATCTCCCCGAAGCTCGACTTCTGGCCGGCCCGCACGAGCTCCGTGGAGACCTACATCGCTGGCGACGGTGGCATCGCCGTCGAGGACTACGACCTCATGGGAGGAGCGACCCGCGGGCTCCCGGCCCTCGAGTACGTGTGGTTCGAAGGGGACGTGCTGGAGGCCCTCCAGGCCGACCCCCGCCGCTGTGCGTACAGTGCTGGCCTCGCAGCCGACGCCCACGTGCTCGCCCAGCGCTACGTCGATGCCTGGACCGACGACTGGCGGGCCCGCATCGTCGATCCCAGCTCGGCCGACGACGACGCCTACACGACGGACCAGGAAGTCCTCGACGAGTGGGTCAACCGGATGGCCTGGACCATCGAGGACATCCGCTACGAGCGACTCGGCAAGCCGATGGGGGACAGCGCCGGCGGAGAGCCCCAGTACGACACCATCGAGTCCCCCTTCGCAGAGGGTGCGCTGCGGGACGTGGCCGCCATCCTGGACGGGGTCGAGCTCACCTTCGAGGGCGGCGATGGACAGCTGGGCGTAGAGGCCCTGCTTCCTCCCGGCGACCCCATCCGCAACGCCTTCCGCACGGAGCTGGCCCTCGCCCGCGACGCCCTGCTCGTCGTGCCGGAGCCCCTCTCGGTCGCGGTGGTCGACGGCCGCACCGAGGTAGCGGCGGTCCAGGAAGCGCTCCGGGACCTGCAGGTGGTCATCCAGGTCGACCTGGCCCAGGCCCTCGGCGTCACCATCGTGTTCAACGACAACGACGGCGACTGAGGTGGGCCCGCTCGACCGGGCTCGTGCCCGCCTGGGCGCATCGGTCGACGGGGCCTCGCTGCAGGCCTTTCGCATCGGCCTCGGACTCCTCTGGACCTTCGCCGCGGTGCGCTTCGTCGCGTACGGCTGGGTGGAGGAGCTGTACCTGGCCCCCCGCTACCACTTCGCCTGGGTGCCATGGGCCGTCGTGCCCCCGGCGACCGTGCTCTACGGGCTGTTCGCGGCCATGGCGGTGGCGGGGCTGGGGCTGGCCCACGGTCGCTGGCCCAGGGTGTGGGCCGCCTTGTTCCTGGCCTGCTTCGGCTACGTCGAGCTGCTGGACGCCACCCTGTACCTGAACCACTACGTCCTGCTCACGCTGGTGACGATGGGGGTCCTGGCCATCGACTGGCACCGGCCGATGCCCTGTTGGGCCCTGTGGGGGCTCCGCTTCCTGTTCGCGTCGGTCTACGTCTGGGCCGGGCTGTGCAAGCTCAACCCCGACTGGCTCCTCCGCGGAGAGCCGCTCGGCACCTGGCTCGGCGCCCGGGGGAGCTGGCCCGTCGTGGGACCTGCGCTCGCTCATCCGTGGACGGCGCTGGGGATGAGCTGGGGTGGGGCGGTGTACGACCTCTCCGTGCCCTTCTTGCTGCTGTTCCGAAGGACGCGCCCCCTCGGCGTCGGCCTGGTGGCCTTCTTCCACGTCGTGGTCTGGTGGCTCTTTCCCATCGGCATCTTCCCGTGGCTGATGATCCTCGGGGTCACCCTGTTCTTCGAGCCGGGCTGGCCTCGTCGGCTGCTGCCGGCCCGGTGGCTCGGCCCCCCCGCCGACGGTGGACGTCCCATGGCCCCAGGGGCCCTCGCGGCCTTCGCGGCGGTGCTGACCGTGCTGGCCCTGTTCCCCGCTCGCTTCGTCCTCTACGACGGCCCGGTGGCGTGGACCGAGCAGGGCTACCGCTTCGCCTGGCGTGTGCTCCTCAACGAGAAGACCGGTCAGGTCGACTTCCGGATCGAGGAGCGGGACGGGCCTGGGCGCTGGCGCGTGCGCCCGTCGGACGAGCTCGCGCTCTTCCAGCACCAGCAGATGCGGACCCAGCCGGACCTGATCGTGCAGTACGCCCGGCACCTGCAGCATCGCTTCGCCGAGCAGGGGCACGACGTGGCGGTCTTCGTGGACAGCTACGCGTCGCTGAACGGCCGGCCCGCCCAGCGGATGGTGCGGCCCGACGTCGACTTGACCGGGCCGCTCCCGAGGGGCTGGATCGTGCCCCTCGCGAGGCCGTGACTCAGTTCGTCGGGGGGGCCACCGGGCCGAAGGTGATGCCAGGGGAGTGCAGGTCGGCACCCAGCGTGTAGCCGTCGAACTTCATGCGGTAGTAGGCACCGTCGGAGGTCTTGATGAAGAACACGCGGTCCTTCGGGGTGATCTCGTGGCTGGGGGGGCCGCTGTAGTCGTACCACTCCTCGAGCCCGAGGACGCCGGCCGCGCCGAAGCCGCTGGGGGGCGCCTGGCAGAGCGAGTCGAAGTCGGCGATGTTGCCTTCGGTCGTCGCGACCTCGATGCCGCCGCCCACGGTGATGTTCCAGGTGCTCATGGAGAACTCGTAGGCATCGCCCATCCCCACCTCGGCGCCGCTGTCCAGGTCGACGTAGGCGGTGCCCTCGGTGTCGAGGACGAGCGAGTCGAGGGTGTGGGAGGAGTCGCAGGGGACCGTGGTGGTCCACGTGGACGGTGCCGCGTCGTCGTCGTCGTCGCCCTGGCCGGAGTCGACCGTGGTGGTGAACTCCTCGGTGTCCGTGGTGGCTCCGGAGTCGTCGGTGTTGGTGTCGTCTCCGTCGCCGTCGCCACTGCACGCGGCAAGGACGAAGAGGGTCGACAGGGGAAGCAGCTTGCGGATCATGGTCGTCTCCTCGAGGGGCAAGGTGGCCCCCCTGTTCTCAAGAAGTGGAGGTATCTCGTCGTGCCTTCTGGCACTCGGGGCAGCGCCCCCTGAGGATGTGGGTGTGGCCGGTGACCTCGAAGCCGAGCTCGCGAGCGACCTCGTGCTGCCGGGCCTCGATGGCGTCGCTGTGGAACTCGTCGACCCGGCCGCAGTCGACGCAGATCAGGTGGTCGTGGTGCTCGCCGGTGGCCTCGTAGCGGTCCACGCCTTCCACCTCGAGGCGGTCGACGAGCTCCGCCTCCTCGAGGAGGCGCACGGTCCGGTACACGGTGACCTTGCTGACCTTTCCACGGAGGGCATCGGAGAGGTCGGAGAGGCTCGGGTGGCCGTCGTGGCCTGCGAGATGCTCGGCCACCGCGATGCGACCGGAGGTCGCCCGGATGTCCTTCTCGTCGAGCCAGTCCTTGAAGCGCTTGGGGAGGGAGTCGGCCATCACAGCTCCGCCCACAGGAACTGCATGTAGCCGGGGGTCCCTGCGTCGTCGTAGTAGCCCTCGACGTACAGCTTGACCGACAGCCCGCCACCGTCTCGGAGCACGAAGACCACCTCGTCGGCGGCGAGGCTGTGGTTCTCGTAGTCGTAGACGTACCAGTCGTTGAAGACGTAGTCGGTGTCCTCGACGATGGGGTCCGCGTCGGTGCCCCAGCCGTCGGACGGCGGGGCGCTCACCGAGTCGAAGGTCCCCTCCACGAGGGCCGCCTCGACGCCACTCCCCAGGCGGATCTTGTAGCGCTGCAGCTCGATGTCGCCGGGCGTCCCCGCACCGAGGATTCCGTCGGCGAAGCTGTAGCCGATCCAGTCCTCCTCGGAGGTGGCGTCGATGTTCACACGGACGGCACCGCCGTCGGTGAGCTCTTCCCCGTCGCCGAGGACCTTGTCGTCGCCTCCTTCCGGGGCGATCTCGGGAGCACAGGCGACCAACAGGCCAGCCAGCAGCGGGAACCAGGAGCGTCGGGTCATGGCGTACCTCGCACGGTGTTCTTGGCGCCGAAGCGCCCGTCGACGCCTGCGTAGAACAGGCGCGGGGTCAGGGGAAGACGGTCGGCGTCGCCGGCGTCCAGGATGTTGTCGACGCCCGCGAACAGGGCGAAGCGCTTGGAGAGCGCCTGCTGGGCCCGAGCGTCCAGCTCGACGTAGGCGGGCGCCTCGGTCACGGTGGCATCGGGGTCGAGGGCGTCCGAGTAGAAGATCCGGGGCCCCACCACGGCGGTGCGTCCCGTCACCCGGGTGCCGCCGCCGCTGGTCTTCACACCGAGATTCGCCGTGCCGCGGTGGCGGGCCCTGCCCTCCAGGAGGCGGTCGAGGGTTCGGTCGATGGCGTCGGTGAAGGTGTAGGACAGCGACAGGTCGGCAGGGCCGAGGACGATGCTGCCCGACACCTCCCCCCCGCGGGTGGTGGCCTCGAGGACGTTGACGTAGCCAAAGCGGAGGTTGCCTGGCTCCTCCGAGATGGTCCCGATGGCGATGAGGTCGTCGATCAGGTTGTAGTAGCCGGAGACCATGATGCTGCCGACGTCGGCGTCTTCGACGGCAATGCTCGCAGAGGTCTGGAAGCTGCGCTCTGGCGACAGGTCGGGGTTCCCCTCCACGACGTACCCGGCGCTGGGGTTGGCGAAGCGGAGCAGCTGCTCACGGAACGACGGGGCTCGGAAGGCGGTGCCCACCGACCCCCGCACGCGAACGATGTCGCTGGGGTCGAGTCGTGCGGCGAGGCGACCCGTGGGGAAGGTGCCGAAGCTGGTGTCGGTGTCGACCCGTGCCGAGGGGAGGAGCACCAGGGGGCGGGCGATTCGCCACTCGTCCTGCGCGAAGCCGCCGATGCGCTGGCGGGTGGCGCTGCCGGACTCGAGGCGCTCGGCCTGCAGCGACTCGGCCAGCCCCTCGACGCCGAGGAGGATGCTGTGGTTGCCCACGAGCCGCTGGACCTGGACGCTGCCCTGGAGAAGGAGGTCGCGTGTGTCCTGCTGGTCGTCGAGGGCGGCGGCGTCCCGCTGGTCCAGGACGTACTGGTCGCGGTAGTACGAGACGCCCAGATGACCCGTGAGCTGTCCGTTGGCGTCGGTCACCCAGCTGGGGTCCACGGTGCCTCGCACTTCCTCGATCAGGTTGCGCCGGTCGAAGACGGCCGTCTCACCGGAGCCGTCGACCCCCTGCTGGTCGCGGCGGGAGTAGCTGCCCGTCAGCGCCACGGAGCCATCGGCCCCGACCTTCAGGTCGCCCCGCGCCGAGGCGTTGCCGAGGGTGTTCTGGTCGATGGTGGTCGCCGGGTCCTCGGGGAACCGGTCGAAGGCGTCGTTGCGGTGGAAGCCGGCGTCGACCCGCAGCTTGGCGTCGCTCGTGCCCATGGACATGCCGGCGCTGGCGTCGGCGGTGGCGAGGGTGCCTCCCCGGGCGTGGACCGTACCGTTGAGCTTCTCGTCGCCGGAGCGGGTCACGATGTGGATGACGCCCCCCATGGCGTCGGCTCCGTAGAGCGCGGAGGCGGTGCCCTCCACGATCTCGATGCGCTCGATGCTGTCGACGGGGATGCGGGACAGGTCGATGACGCCTCCGATCCGGCCGTTCATCCGCTGGCCGTCGACCAGGATGAGGATCTGGTCCGGGTCGAAGCCCTGGAGACGGATCTCCGAGCCCAGCTGCGACTGCTGCACGTCGACCCCCGGCACCTGCTCCAGGAGGTCGGCGACGTCTTCCGCCCCCGAGGCCTCGATGTCCTCCCGGTCCACCACCTTCGTGGCGAGGGGATCCGTGGCCCGGTCCCTGGGAGCGCGGGTGCCGGTGACGACGATCTCCTCCACCTCGTCGTCCTCGGCGGCGTCCGACGCCACGGGGGCGTCCTCCACGTCATCGTCCGGCTCGGCGAACGCTGACGTGGCCATGAAAATGAAAATCAATTTCACGTTCAACATCGAAGCGAGAATAGCGCGCGACCACGGCGGTGGCCAGCCGCTTCGACGTCGCGCCGTGACTCAGTCGTCGACGTCGAGGTCGGCGACGCCGTGGAGGGGCACCTCACCGCTGACATCGGTGGGGGCGTCGCGCCAGTCCACATCCGGGAAGTCGTCGAGGATGGGGAGGGGCTCGAGGGCCTTCGCCCACTCGTTGAGGGCCGCACGGGCGCGGTTGAGCTGGGCCGTGCGCACCTTGGCGAGCTCCTGGAGCTCTTCCGCCAGGTGGGTGGTGCGGTCGGGGTGGTAGAGCTTCGCCAGGCGGCGATGGGCGCCGGTGATGGCGTCCTGGTCGGCGGTGCGGGGAAGGTGCAGCCACGCCAGGGCCGTCACGACCTCGAGGGTCATGCCCACCTGCTGCCGCATGAACGCGTCGATCCAGGCATCGTCGAAGCCGAGCTGCTCGCACAGCTGCAGGTAGCGCTGCACCGTCCGCTGCTCGATGGGGGCCGTCGCACTGATCCCGATCTCGAGGATGCCGGCGAGGAGGAGCTCACAGTCCTCGTAGGTGAGGACGGGGAGCGTCTCGAGGTGCTCGGCGAAGTGCTCCCGGTCCTGGCTGAGACTCCAGGCCACGAGCTCGTCGGGCGCTCGACGCATGATGAGGTAGTCCCGGAGCTCCTCGGGGTCGACCATCGGTCAGTCCTCCCGCTTGCGACGGGTGGGGTCGCCGTCGACGAGCAACGTGAGGTCCTGGGTGATGCCCTCGGACCCACGGCGACGACGGCGGGCGCGCGGCTCCGGCGGGGGCGACGGTGGGTCGTCGAGGACCGGGAGCAGCTCGCTGGTGAGGCCGTCCTGCTCCTCGTCGTAGTCCAGCTCGATGAGGTCGCCGAGGGCCAGGGCCTGGCCCGGGTCGATCAGCTTCAGCTCCCCGGTGAGACCGGACTGGACGTCGCCCGCGTGGAGCACCTTGAGCTCTCCGGTGAGGCCCCCCTGGACGTCGCCGGGATCGATGACCGCCAGCTCTCCGGTGAGGCCGTCCTGGCCGTCGCCCTCGGTGGGAAAATGGAGGGGCTGGGGGGCCCAGTACGCGGCCAGGCCCTGCTCGAGGGGCTGGAGCGGGGAGGCGTCGACGTCGTCGTCGTCGAGGGAGGGGAAGGGGGTTGGGCTGGTGGTGTCGGGGGCCGGCGGGGTCCAGGGAACGGCCTTGTTGCGGGCCACGGCGATGCGGTCCCCGGTGTCGGGGTCGAGGGAGAGCTCGGGCTCGTCGGGGTCGAGGGAGAGCTCGGGCGTGTCGTCGTGGGGGGCGGCCCGGAGGGCCTCGCCGGTGCGCAGATCGTGGCTGGGGTCGGGACGTACCGGCAGAGGGCCGGTGGTGCGGAGCGCTCGGTCGAAGGCGCCCACGGGCGCCTCGTCGAGGTCGAGATCCAGGAGCTCGGCGGTGGAGTGGGGGTCGGGTCCGCTCCAGGAGTCGCTGGCCGGAGGGTCGACGAAGTCGCGGTCGAGCTGGAGGCTCTGCACGCTGGGTCCCGGCAGCGACGGTGGCCCGTCGACGGGGGCCTGGTCGGGCTCGAGGTCCATGGTGTGGCCGAAGCCCTCGTCCTCCGCGGCCTCCGGGTAGAGGTCCATGGTGCGGCCGAAGCCGATGGGGGGCTCGTCGGGGTCGAGAGAGAGCGGCGCGCCGTCGTCCTCGTCGTCCTCGTCGAGGTCGAGGTCGAGATCCATGGTGCCGGACGACGAGGACGCGTCCTCGGTCCGGTCTTGGCTGCGCTCCTCGGGGGGCTCGCGGCGACGGACGGATTCCTCGAGCATCTCCTGGACCTCGCGCGGGACGCGGGCGAAGCGGGTGGGCTCCTCCTCTTCGGCCTCGTGGAAGGACGCCTCGGCGATGCGCTCGGAGAGGGTGAAGTCGTTGACCGTGAACGCGTCGCCCTCGCCCCAGTCCAGCGGGGGGAGCTCCTGCAGGCCCTGGGCAAGGGGGCGGGGTGCGTCCTCCGCGGACGGGGCGTTGTGGCGCTCGTCGTCCGCGTCTTCGTCGGTGAGGTCGTCGGCAACGGGGCTGAAGCGTGGCGGTGCCGACGACTCGCTGCGCTCCTGGGTCTTGCGGCGCAGGAGCATCTGCACGGCGTCCGGGGACATCTCGACCGTGGGTGGGTCCTCGCCGATGTCTTCGTCGTCTTCGTCGTCGTCTGCGGCGGTCGTGAGGTCGTCGACGCGGTGGGTCGGCCGCTTCGGGACGGTGGCCTCCGGCCGCTCCGGGAACACGACCGGGTCGGTGACGTCTCCGCTGAAGGTGGCCTCCGAGCCGGACTCGGTGAGATCGGGCAGGTCGAACTGGACCTCGTCGAGGAGGGGCAGGCTCTGGGGACCGGCGCCGCTGTGGTCGGGGGCAGCGCCCGTGGGGGCTTGGCGGGCTCGACGGGCCTCTGCGAGGGTCGCGGGACGGGTCGAGGCCGGAAGTCCGCGGCGGGCCAGCTCCCGGGCCTGGGCGAGGGACCAGCCACTCACGTCGCGGAGGAGGCGCTCGATGCTCCCGCCGTCGAAGCCGAGCTCGCGGCCGAGTCGGCAGGCGGCGTCGAGGCCGTCGGCCCGCACGGAGGGGCCGTCGATGGCGACGGTGAGGAGGGCCGAGACGATGAGCTGGCGCTCCTTGGCCGTGAGGTCCTCGGCGAGGGTCGCCAGGCAGCCGGGGGCAGGGTCGTCGAAGTCGACCCGCTCGAGCTCGGCCTCGACCCAGGCCACGAGGGAGCCGTCGGCCCCGCCGTGTCGCATGATGGCGCCAATGCGGCGGATGTCTTTGCGGCGACCCATGGGCGTCGATGCTAACCCGCGGTGCGCCGTCGCCCCAAGCGTCGGCCGCCCGGCGTGGCTGCACCGTCTCGTGTCAATGTTTATCCTCTCGGACAGGGCGAGTGGACGAACGGGTCTGCTGTGTCCATAGGTTCCATACGTGACGCCACCGCGTGGCCATGGGGAAGGGTCCGGATGTCGGACAAGACGAAGAAAGAAGAACAAGGAGACGTGCTCGAGAAAGAGCGCGTGGAGAAGCCCCCCCGGTACAAGGTGCTCCTGCTCAACGACGACTACACCACGATGGAGTTCGTGGTCTTCGTCCTGACGCAGGTGTTCCGCCACAGCCAGGCGTCCGCTACCCGCGTCATGCTCCACATCCACAACAACGGGGTCGGCGTCGCCGGCGTCTACTCCCGGGAAGTGGCCGAGACACGGGTGGCACAGGTCGAGAAGATCGCGAGAGAGGCGGGACATCCGCTGCAATGCACGTTGGAGCCTGAATAGTGTTTAGTGACGAACTGCGAGTCGCCATGGGCATGGCTGTGACCACGGCCATGGATCGGCGCCACGAATTCCTCACCCTGGAGCACCTGCTCTACGGGCTGCTCCACGAGCCTCGGGCCTCCGAGATCCTCGAGGCCTGCGGCGCCGACCTGCAGGCCCTCGAGAAGGACGTCGTGGCCTACCTCGACGGGGTGGAGTCCATCGAGGTGGAGGGGGAGTACGAGCCCATCCAGACCCTCGGCCACCGCCGGGTCGTGCAGCGGGCGCTGCTCCACGTCCAGTCGAGCAGCAAGGGCACGGTCGACGGCGGGAACATCCTGGTCGCGCTGTACGCCGAGCCCGACTCCCACGCCGTCTGGCTCCTCACCCAGCAGGGCGTCGAGCGCATCGACGTGGTGTCGTTCATCAGCCACGGCATCCGCAAGGACGGCAAGAAGCGCAAGGACGTGGGCGCGCCGGCCGGAGCCGGTGGCGAGGGCGGGGAGAGCCGCAGCCCCAGCGAGGCCCTCGACGACTTCACCGTCGACCTCAACAAGCGGGCGGAAGACGGGAAGATCGATCCCCTCATCGGTCGCGACACGGAGATCGAGCGGGCCATCCACATCCTCGCCCGTCGGCGGAAGAACAACCCGCTGTTCATCGGCGACCCCGGCGTCGGCAAGACCGCCATCGTGGAGGGTCTGGCCAAGGCGATCCACGAGGGCAACGTGCCCGAGATGCTGCGGGACGTCCGCATCTACGCCCTCGACATGGGCTCCCTGATGGCGGGCACCCGCTACCGTGGCGACTTCGAGGACCGGCTCAAGGGAGTGATCCAGGCCCTGGAGGACGACGAGAACGCCGTCCTGTTCATCGACGAGATCCACATCATCGTGGGTGCCGGTGCCACGGCTGGTGGCTCGATGGATGCGTCGAACCTCCTGAAGCCGGCGCTGGCCTCCGGGGGGCTCCGGTGCATCGGCAGCACGACCCACGAGGACTTCCGCAGCTCCTTCGGCAAGGACAAGGCCCTCGCGCGGCGCTTCCAGACCGTGGAGGTCGTGGAGCCGAGCCTCGAAGAGGCCATCGAGATCCTCAAGGGGCTGAAGGGCCGCTACGAGGAGCACCACAAGGTCAGCTACGACGACGATGCCATCGAGGCGACCGCCACCCTGGCCTCCCGTCACATCAACGACCGTCAGCTCCCCGACAAGGCCATCGACGTGATGGACGAGGTGGGGGCGGCCGTGCGCCTGGCCGACGGCAAGATCGTCACCCTGGAGAAGGTGGAGGAGGCGGTGGCCCGCATCGCCCGCATCCCGCCGAAGCAGGTGTCCTCGGAAGACAAGGACCGCCTCAAGGAGCTCGACGACGACCTCAAGCGCGTCATCTTCGGGCAGGACGACGCCATCGACGCGGTCGTCACCGCCATCAAGCTGTCCCGCGCGGGGATCGGCTCGCCCCGCAAGCCGGTGGGCAGCTTCCTGTTCGCCGGGCCCACGGGCGTCGGCAAGACGGAGCTCGCCCGTCAGCTTGCGTCCGCGATGGGGGTCGCCTTCCACCGCTTCGACATGTCCGAGTACATGGAGAAGCACAGTGTGTCGCGGCTGATCGGGGCGCCCCCCGGGTACGTCGGCTTCGAGCAGGGCGGCCTGCTGACCGACGCCGTCCACAAGACGCCCCACTGCGTGGTGGTCCTCGACGAGATCGAGAAGGCCCACCACGACATCTTCAACATCCTCCTCCAGGTGATGGACAACGCCACCCTCACCGACAACAACGGCCGCAAGACCGACTTCCGCAACGTGGTGCTCATCATGACGACCAACGCGGGGGCCCGGGAGCAGGCCAAGCCCGGACTGGGCTTCGCGAAGACCGCGGCGTCGAGCCGTGCCGAGTCCGTGCTGAAGGACATGTTCCCGCCGGAGTTCCGCAACCGCCTCGACGAGGTGGTGGTCTTCCACAGCCTCCCCGAGGAGGTCGTCCTCCTCATCGTCGACAAGTTCCTCCTCGAGCTCGAGCAGCAGCTCACCGAGCGGAACGTCACCCTCTCGTCCACGGATGCCGCGCGGCAGTTCTTCCTCAAGGAGGGCTACAAGCCGGAGTACGGGGCCCGGGAGATGGGGCGGGTGATCCAGGAGCACGTCAAGAAGGAGCTGGCCGACCTCATCTTGTTCGGCGACCTCTCCGAGGGGGGCCACGCCGAGATCGACGTGGTCGACGGGAAGGTGGTGCTGAAGGCGCGCGCCCTGCAGATCGCCGAGCCCACCGAGGAAGCCCCCCTTCCAGGCGAGGCGGAGGACGTCGAGTAGGTCGTGGCGACCGGGATCGGGCGTCGGTATAGTCTCCGATGATGACCATCTTGATGCTGCTGCTGGCGTGCGGCGGCGACGACGCGCCCACGCCAGACACCTCCACCACCCCCGACCCCGCCGCCTTCACGCAGCTCGCCGAGGAGGCGGGCTTCGCCGTGGGCGAGGGCCTGTTCGTGATCAGCGACTACGGGGGCTGCTGCGACCCGGGGGCCAAGTGCCTGGGCAACAACCTGGCCACGCCCTACGGCACCTGGGCCGTCCCCCCGGTGGAAGGGGACACGACGCCCCCGCCCATCGACCCCTTCGAGCCCTGGTCCGACGTGCCGGAGCCCCTGCAGAAGACCTTCCGGATGCGGGAGGACGAAGCGCTCGTCTGGCTCGGGACGGCCCCGCCGAAGGCCCGCTACTTCTCCGTGCGCAGCTACCTCGGCGTCCGCGAGGACCCCGACGGCGACATCCGCGCCCCCCTGGCCAGCCTGGGCCCCTCCTTCAACAACCTCGTCCTGGAGGAGGCGTTCGGCGAGCCCATCTGGGACGAGACGATGGCGGTGGTCACCACGGCCAACGGGACGGTCGAGGCGGAGGTGGTCGAGCTGCTGGCCGAGATCGGCGTGGAGCGGGTCGTCCGGGACCGGCTGCCGATGCAGTACCTGAAGCTCGGGCTCGACGACGGCGACGACGGCATCCAGGTGGTCACGCGGGCCGCCTTCTACGACGACCCCGCAGCCGGGCAGGCCTGGCTCGACGACCCCGGGGCCACCGTGTGGCGACTCACGCCGAAGGAGGAGAAGCCCAGCGACTGGCACGAGCTGCCCACGATGCCGGTCCGCGGCACCGGAGAGGACGAGCTGGCGCTGCGGCCAGAGGTCGATGCCCTCCAGGAGCTCCTGCAGGAGCGCTACCCGTCGATGGGGGTGGTGGTGCCCGGCAACCCCCACTTCCAGGAGACCCTGACCTGTATCGACACCATGGAGACCTGCGCGGGGGACAGCACCGACCGCCTGGCGGCCACCTCCCCCAGCTTCTTCCTCGACCCGGCTGACGAGAGCGTCAAGTTCGTGGTCTTCGGGGTGAACCACGAGGCGACCGGAAAGTCGGCCTACGCCAACATCAGCGTCACCACCCGGCTCCAGGGGGTGGGCGCGGTCACGAAGACCCACGAGGAGATGCGGGGCTCGGCCCGGTGGTTCGGCTACGACGGGCCCAACGCCGACCTGCTCTACGCCTTCGTGGTGAGCCGGGACTGCTCCCGTGAGGGCGGGGCCCCGTGCATGGAGGTCGCCGTGGGCTGCCCAGGGGCCTGGGCCGACGAGGCCATGCACCTCACGGAGCGCGCCTACCTCGAAGAAGCCACCAAGGCCGCGCCTCTCGAGTCGGAGCTCGTGATGTTCCGGGCGGCCCGCGTCCCCTGAAGAGCGCCTACTTCGTCGACGTCGTGGTGGACTCGGGGGGCTTGAACTTGATGGCGCGGTCGGCGACCAGCTCGCTGCCCAGGGGGCGGGTGCCGGTGGCCTCCTCGGCGTAGGCCCGCCAGTGGATGGAGCCCAGCTCCCCCGCGTCGAGACCCGGGCACTCGGCGGCCACCTCGGTGCAGTACACGTCGGCGCCGCAGTCCCGCCGGAAGGTCCAGGCGTAGAGCTTGTCGGCGTCCGGGTGGTCGGGGAGGTAGGCCCGGGCCGAGCCCTCCATCTCCAGGGAGTCCACGACCGCCGCGCTGTCGTCGTTGAAGATGCCGACGACCATGGCGGTGGCGAAGGAGGACTTCCCGGTGGCCGCGTGGTTCACCCCGTAGACCATCACGAACTCCTCGGGGGCGTCGATGGGGAGGGTGAAGTGGGGCGTGTTGGACATCGCCGCGTCGCGGTTGCAGCCCCCCCAGCAGTCTTCGTCGGGGTCCACCTCGCGGATGTTGGTGGCGGGCTCGGCTGCCGCCAGGTCGCTGTGGGCGTCGAGGATGGCCGTGCGGAGCTCCTCGAGGGCCGGCTCGAGCGCGGCCTCGTCGGTGCCGGTGCCGGGACGCAGGAAGCCGTCGGGCTCGTAGGGGCGCGGCGGGAAGGCGCCGTCGTCGGGCGTGAGGCGCAGCACCAGCCCGTCGGCGGCGTCGAGGTAGGCCTGCTGGGCCGGTGGGTCCACGAAGCCTGCCATGCGCAGGTTCATCCGGAAGGTGTCGGCCTCGTCGTGGAGGCCGAGGGTGACCAGGTCCGAGGGGATGGCGTCGAAGTTGACGGCCGAGGAGGGGAAGCCAGCGGCGACGGCGGCGTCGCGCACGGCCTCGAACACCCCGACGTCCGCCGTGGTGACCATCACCATCAGCCCGTCGAAGGTGTCTTCCTCCACGGTGCCGATGGTGAAGTGGTTGATGGAGTCGCCGAGGCTGGTGAACGTGAGGACCCGTCCGCCCTGACCGTCGGAGCGGTCGTGGGCGTAGGTGCGGTAGCTGAAGTAGGCGAGGGCCGGCGGTGTGCGTCCGATGTAGACCACGGCCTCGTCGGCGCGGAGCCGGTAGTTGAACTGGCGACCGAGGGGGTCCAGCTCCCGCCCCTCGAGGGACTCGTCCGGTCCGGGGGGGACCAGGTAGATCCCGTAGTCGGAGCTGGGGTTGCGCTTCCAGCAGCTGCTCCAGCCGCAGCAGACGTCGGGTCCGATGGACGACAGCGCCCCGTCCTGCACGGTGAAGTCCCGCGTCAGGAGCTCCCTCAGCAGCGCCTCGTCGGGCTGCGTGGGCGCTGTGGTCGCGGTGTCGGCGGTCGCCGGGGCGTCGGTCGGGCCGTCGCTGCCTTCGTCGGAGGTGCACGCGAGGAGCGAGGCGACGGCGAGGAGGTGGATCATGCAGGCATCGTGACCTCCTGGTCGGCCAGTGGCAACCTGCGGGAGCTCGCGGATATCTGCGAACGAGGGAGGGGCGATGGGACGTCGATGCTTGATGGCGGCATGCCTGTTGGGGAGCGGGTGCATCTCGGAGCTTCCGGAGGTGGCGCAGCCGTGCGGGCTGTGGCCCGAGCCCGGCCTGTACGAGATCACCGTCGAGATGCCCGACAAGAAGCGGAAGGCGCTGGTGGAGATCGGTCCCTCCACGGGGCCCCGCGACCTGATCGTGGCGATCCACGGCGGAGCCCAGAACCCCAAGGAGTTCCTGGAGCTCACCCAGTTCGGGAACCTCGCCCAGAGCGACATTCCCCTGGTGGTCGCCTACCCCCAGGGCCGGCACACCCTCCTCTGGCGCACGTGGAACGTGGGCTTCGACGACGGCAGCGAGAAGGCGCTCGACGTCGAGTTCCTCGACGCCCTGGTGAAGGAGCTCGAGCAGCGCACGTGCGTCGACCAGACCCTCGCCGCTGGCTTCAGTCGGGGGGGCATGATGGCCATGCGCTGGGCCTGCGCCTCCGACGTGCCCGATGGGGTGGTGTCGGCCGCGGGACCGCTGATCCAGAAGCAGTGCGAGGGGCCCCCCAAGCCGATGCGGGCGTACCACGGCACAGCCGACGACGTGGTCCCCATCCAGGGGGGCGAGACGAAGGCGGGGAACCCGGTGCCTCCAGCGTCCGACGGCTGGGCGCTGTGGCGGGAGCGGAACGAGTGCAGCGAGGAGGTCGCGGAGACCTTCACCTTCGGGGCGATGGAGTGTGTGCGCTACGCCGAGTGCGCAGCCCCCACGGAGGTGTGCATCATCGAGGGCTGGGGCCACGCGTGGCCCGGCGGACGTCAGGCGGGCACGCTGTCCAGCAACGCCACCATCGAGTCGGTGGAGTTCCTGGAGGACGTGGTCGCGAACGCCACCACCACCAGCGGCAGCTCCGCCACCAGCGACTGAGGCTACTCCGACGTGGCCTGCGGGTGGAGTCGGGGGAGGCGTGCGGCGCGGTAGACGGACCATCCGTCGGTGCTGGTCGACCGGATGGACCCGATCCGCAGGTCGAAGACGACGGTGTCGGTGGTGGGGTCGACCTCGGCGATGCGGGCCGACAGGTTCCCGCGCCCCCGCTGGCCGTTCGGGGTGCCGTCCTCGGCGGTCAGCAGGCCCCACACCCCCAGCACATGGCCGTCGGCGACGTGGTCGGCGTCGCCGAGGGCGATGGCCGCCAGGGGGCCCTCGTCGTCGAGCTCGAAGGACCAGGCCTGACGAACGGTGCCGGCGACCTCGTCGACCACGTACTCCACCAGGCGGCTGGGCCGCTCGCCGTCGGAGGCGGTGTACGGTGTGTGGCCCTGGTTGACGTTGTCGAAGAGCAGCACGTGCAGGCCGTCGGCCTCTCGGCGGAGCTCGGGGGCGTGCTGGTGGTAGGGCCAGACGACGGGCCCGTCGGCGGCGAGGAGCTGGTCGGACCAGGGGCTGGGCCAGCCGGCCGGGTCCCCCAGGATCCAGGCCACGTCGCCCTTGGCGTCCAGCTTCACCAAGGCGTCCTGGTGGCGGAGGGAGACGACCATGCCGCCGTCGTCGTCGGGCTCGATGGCGTTGGCGTGGGCCCAGTCGAGGGCCGTACCGAGGGCGGGGGCGGGCTCGAGGCTGTCGAAGGAGATCCGCGAGGTGGGGAGACGCTCGGCGAGGGACCATGCCTGGAGGACGTTGCCGGCGTCGTCGAGCTCCAGCACCCGGTCGTCGGCGATGGTTGCGGGACCCAGGGTGCCCAGGTCGTCGTAGTCGGCCGGCAGGTCGGGGACGTCGAGCGCCACGTGGTCGAGGGCCAGCAGCCGGCCGTCGTCGGTGCGGAGGACCTCGTGGTGGAGGAAGGACGCGTCGGGGACCGGGATGCCGCCAGGGCCGTCGTCGCGGCTGGTGAGGTGCATCACCGTCTCCCCCAGCCAGTCCAGCTCGAGGATGTCGTAGTCGCCGAGCCCCAGGAGGGTGCCGTCGTCGGTCAGCTCCAGCCCTCCGAGGCGGACCTGCTGGAAGGACCACCACACGGGCACCCCCTCGGCGTCGAGGAGGAGCAGCCAGGCCCCTGGGGAGCTCGGCGACGAGGCGGCGAACAAGGTGTGGCCGCTGACCCGGGTCGGGTCCAGCGTGAGGACGTCGATCTGCGGGAGGTTGGGGGGCGCGGTGTCGCCGGTCACGTCGACGGTGCGGGTGGAGCTGGTCCCGTCGCTCGCGAGGGTGAGGGTGAGGGTGTGCGCCGCCTGGGCGCGCAGGCCGACGAGGGGGACGTCGAAGGAGGTGTCGGCCGGCCAGGTGACCGTGCGGATGCCGCCGGGCCCGTCGAGCTGGAGGGTCAGCTCCGCTGGCTCCAGGGCCTCCACGACCACCCGCCGGGCGCCGCCCACCAGCGTCTCGGGGGGCGTCACCGCGGGCTCTGCGGCGAACAGGTCGACCGCGCCCGTCTCGGAGGGAACACCGTCGTCGTCGTCCTGGCGGCAGGCGAAGGACAGGCAGCACAGGACCGTCAGCTGGAGCCTCATGGCGCCAGGGTATCCGGCCCGGTGGGCGCTCAGTCGATCTCCTGCGGGAGGGCCCCGGTGTAGCGGCACTTGATGCCGTCGAGGAGCTCGAGAGACCACGTTCCGACCCGCGGCGGGAGCCCGTCGGCGTCTCGGGTTCCCCAGGCATCCCAGACGGTGATGGTCAGCTGCGGGCGCTCCGGCCACGGGCGGAGGGAGACCTGCCCGCGGACGAAGCCGTTGGCACGGTTGGTGTAGACCTCGAGGATCTGGCCCTCCCGGACGGGCTGCCCCTGGAGGATCCAGCATGGCCGGCCATCCTCGCGGCCTTCGACGATGCAGTCGGCGGGCACCATGGAGTCCTGGGGGCGTAGCTCGCGGCGTCGCTGCTGCTCCATCACCGTGGGCCGTGCGCTCTGCCGCTTTCCCTGCTCCCGCGCGGCCGAGGTCTGGGCGCGGCGATGGAGGGCGTTGATGTCGAGGGGCTTGAAGTCGTCGTCGCCCATGGGTCCTCCCGGGAGCTACCTACAGGTGATTCTCGCACTCGACGTGGAGCGCAAAGGCTCCTTCCTCGTCGCCCTTGCCCTCCACGACGACGAGCCAGGTGGTCTTCCTCTGGCTCACCAGGCGCACCTTCTCGGGCTTCCCGCGACGCTTGGGCCACATCTCGCAGCGGGGCACGTCGTCCTGGATGGTGGGGCAGTCCTCGGCGCCGTCGAACACCATCGCGGCCAGATCGAGGTCGGCGCAGGGGGTCTCCAGGAACACGTTGGCCGTCCAGTCGCCGTCGGGCATCTGCAGGCGGTACACCCGCTCGTCGCCGCCGCTGTGGTCGGTGGTGGCGGGCGTGCAGAACTTCTTCTCGTAGAACCTGGTGTCGAAGTTGTCGGTGCCGCCCTGGGTGTGGCCCACGATGGAGTCGCCGCACTTGATGTCGGCCGTGATGCAGCCCGGACCGTTCACGGGGCCGCCCCGGTCCAGGTCGTCGCACATCTCCTTCTGGATCGTCTCGGGCCCGGTGGTGCCGCCCCCGGGGCTCGGCTTGGGGCGGGACTTGGTGGGCCCCAGCTTCAGGTCGGGGAGGGGATTCTCGGGGTCTTCGGCGGGAGCCTCCATCGGCTCTTCCTCGTCGCCGCCGCTGCACCCCTGCAGGCCGAGGGCCAGATACAGCATCCAGGTCGTCATCGCGCCTCCGCGTTGGCGGCAGTGTAGGCTCTTTCGGGAGGTGACGGTGCATGGGGGCTCGCCGAGCGTCGTCCTGGCGATGGGCTGCCTGGTCGCTGCGGCGGCCACCGGACCCGCTGTGGCCCACGGGAGCGACGGCTTCGAGCCCCTGCGGGAGGACGGAGGCTGTGCGATCGCCGGGCGGCCGAAGGAGCACGACGACAAGGCCGCCCTTCGGGCGCGCTGCCACTGGCCCGATGTCGAGCCGGAGGCCCTCCTGGCGCTGGTCTCCGACTACGCCCGCTACCCCGAGTTCGTGTGGCCCCTGAAGGTGAGCGACGTTCGGCGGTCCGATGGTGCCCGCTCCCTGGTCTACCAACGCCAGTCGGTGTGGCCCCTGGCCGACCGCGAGGTGTTGCTGTGGATGTGGCCCGAGCCCTGGGCCGAGGGAGGCACCCGGGTCCGCTGGACGGCGGCCACCGAGGAGCCCCTCCAGGTGGACCGGGGCAGCATCAAGGTCCCTCGCAGCGATGGTCACTGGGCCGTTCGGCCCCACCCGGAGGGCGGAAGCTGGGTCGAACACCAGATCAGCATGGACGGGGGCGGCAAGATCCCGGAGTGGTTGATGGACAAGATTCGTGCCCGCGGCTTCGCCCAGGTGACGCTGGGGGCCCGCGACCGGGTCCTGGAAGGCCCCTGAAGCGGCCCACCTCGGCGAGACCCAGGGAGCGCGGACCGGGTCGGCCTGTTACTCGCGACGGCCACGTCAGAGAGTTGGAGGACCCGTGTCGCTCGTTCCTGTTCATGGTGGCCTGGATGTGCCCGTCGATCGCATGCTGAAGCTGAGCCGCCGCAAGGCGCTGCTCGCAGAGGCCGCGGACATGCCGAAGATCCGGGTGACCGATGCGGATCTGGCCACGGTCTACCGCCTCGGCGACGGCACGCTGTCGCCCCTCACCGGCCCGATGACCAAGGAGCAGTTCGAGCTCGTGCTCGACGAGCGCGTCGTCATCTCCAACGGCAAGAAGTACGCCTGGACCATCCCGCTGTCTCTCCCGATCACGGACGTCGAGCGCGCCAAGCTCCAGGTGGGTGGCAACGCGGCCCTCGAGAACGAGCAGGGTGAGCTGGTCGGCATCCTCGAGGTCCAGTCGGTCTTCGACTGGGACAAGGCCCGCTACGTCAAGTCGATCTACGGCACCGACCGCATGGACCACCCCGGTGGCGCCATCGTCGAGAACGACGAGCGCACCGCCATGGTCGGCGGCGACATCCACGTCCTCCCCGGACGCCCCAACGCCCAGTACGGCCACCAGATGCTGTCGCCCATCGAGACCCGGGCGATGATTCGGTCCCGCAAGTGGGAGAAGGCGCTGGCCTTCCAGACCCGCAACCCGCTGCACCGCGCCCACGAGTACGCCCTCGTCCACGGCCTGCAGGAGCTCACCCGCGCCGGGCACTACGCCGGCGCCGTGCTCAACCCGCTGATGGGCCAGCTCAAGGGCGACGACGTCGACGCGCCCACGCGGATGCTCACGTACAACGCCCTGAAGCTCAACCGCCTCCTCGGGGAGGGCGACAGCGACGCCGAGCTGTGGGACAAGGTCGGCTACGAGCTCAACGACGTCTTCGAGCTCATCGGGCTCGACATCAAGATGTTCTACGGGGGCCCCGCCGAGGCGGTGATGCACGCCATCTACCGGCAGAACCACGGCTTCTCCCACATCGTCATCGGCCGCAAGCACGCCGACGCTCCCTTCTTCGACAAGACGGCCATCTGGGGCGACTTCGACGCCCACGCCATCTTCGACGAGCTCCCCGGCGAGCTGCACATCCAGCCCATGAAGGTCGGCTTCGCGGCCTACTACGACCACATGGGTCGCGTGGACCTGATGTCGAACCAGGAAGGTCAGAAGGCCTACTTCATCAGCGGCACCAAGGTCCGCGGCATGCTGGTCGACGGCGAGTTCCCCCCGGCCAAGATCATGCGCCGTCAGACCGCCGAGATCCTCATCGACGCCTACAAGAACCGCGGCTGAACGGCGTTCCCGTCGCCTGTGAAGGGGTCGGCTTCGGTCGGCCCCTTCGTCGTTCCTTGGGTGTGACGGCATCACGGTTCGGTCTGATACACGCCGATACATGGCGAACCGGCCGGGCCGGGCTATCTGCCGGTCATCACCGTGGGAGGACCCGTGGATCCGTACAGCGCACCCAGTCTCGATGGTCTCGCCGTCGCCCATCGCGCCGTCCATGGATCCACCGGCCACGAGGGGGCCCGCCCCGGCTCCGGCCACGAGGGGGCCCACCCCGGCTCCGGCCACGAGGGGGGTTGGTATGACGCCTACCGGCCTCAGGGATTCTCGGGCCATCAAGGCCAGGTGGTCGCGGCGGTGCCGGCCAACGGCTTCTCCACCCACGACCTCGAGGACGTCCCCGCCGGCGCGGACCTCGACTGGTCCCTCGACGACGAGCCGGCACCGGCGGCTGTCGAGGCCGAGCCCGAGCCCACTCGCCGCGGCGGCATCGGCTGGCTCGCCCCCCTGGTCTTCCTGCTGGGCCTGTTCCTCGCGGGCGCTGCAGCCGTCGTCGCCTTCTTCGCGGCCCTGGTCGTCGCGGGCGCCGTGGCCCTCTGGCTCCTGCTCCCCACCGCCGGTGTGTCCGACACGGACTTCATCCTGGTGCCCGACACCCTCCCGGCCCACGAAGACGTCGACGCCGAGTTCATCCTGGTGCCCGACACCCTCCCTGTCGACGACGACGCCGACGCCGAGTTCATCCTGGTGCCCGACACCCTCCCCGTGAAGGGGGAGGCCCCCAAGGCCCCGGCCCACGAGAAGACCACCCGGCCCGCCCGTCCGGCCCCGGCGGCGCAGGAAGCCCCGGCCGCTCCGAAGGCCCAGGGCGCCGCGGGCGGCAAGGCCAAGGTGTCCCTGGAGGCCGTGCCTCTCGACGAGGCCGTGCGCCGGGTCAAGGGCAAGGCGGGTCGCGGCGAGGCTCGCTCCACCCGCGGCCACTGACCAGGGAGGGGGCCCATGACCCCCTGGGTCTTCGTCGCCGGGCTGGCCCTGGCGGGTCCTCGCGGTGACGCCAAGCGGCTCCTGGAGGCCGAGCGCTGGGAAGAGGCGTCGGGTGTGTGCCGGGCCGAGCTGGGGATCCACCCGGGTCGCGGATGGGCGGAGCGCTGCGTCGTGGACGCCACCACGGCGAGGGTGGCGCACCACCTGGACCGAGCGCGGGCTGCGGCCGACGCCGAGGACGTCGATGGCGCCGTGGGGGAGCTGGCGGCGGCCCGACGGGTGGTGAAGCAGGCGGCGGTCAGTGGCGTGGTGCTCGCGGAGCCCGCGCTGACCGAGCGAGAGCTGCGTCACCGCGCGGCTGCTCCCAGCCAGGGGGCGGCGGCGGAGGCCGTCCGAGAGGGGCGCTGGCTCGATGGGGTGGCCGCCTTCCGCGCCGCCCTCGCCCTGCTGGACCCCGCCGATCGCGCCCCGGTCGAGGCCCAGCTCACCGAGGCCCTTCGCAGGGCGGCAGCGGAGGCCGAGGGGGCGAAGCGGGCCGAGCTCTACGACACCCTCGCCTCCCGCACGGGGGACGCGGGCGACCGGGCAGCTGCGGCCGCTGCCTGGAAGGGCCACGCCGCGGACTCCGAGGCGACGGGGGCGGTGCGTGATGCGGTCGAGGCGCTGGCACGGGGCGTCGTCCATGACCCCACCCTGGCTGACGAGCTCGCGCGGGTCGAGCGCCTGGCGCGCACCGACGTCCTGCTGCGGGTCAGCGGCCCCGACGCCGAGGTGGCGACGGCCCTTCGGGAGGGGCTGGAGGCTGCCCTACGGAGTCGGGGGTCCCGCTTCCTCCGGGTGCTCGCCCGCGGTGGCAGCACCCGTCAGGTCCCCGGCGAGGAAGGCCCCGTCGAGGTCGGCCCCGCACGGCTCGTGGTGCGGGTCGGCAGCCCCTCCGTCGTCAAGGGAGAGCCCACGAGTCGCCGCGTCACCCGTCCCGAGGGGGCGATCACCAAGGTCGTGGAGGAGCTCAGCCTGGTCGTTCGGGTGGGCCTCGACGTCGACGCGACCCTCGCCGTGGCGGAGCGGTCGGAGCGCGCGCGCCTCGCGGAGACCGCCGACGAGACCGCCCGCTGGGACGGCAAGGTCACGTCCGTCCGCACCCCTGGAGGCAGCCGAAACGTGCGGGGAGGCCCGCGGAGCAAGGAGCGGGGTCCGGCGGTCACCGAGGCGCGACAGCACGCCAAGGCCGCCGTGATCACCCGTCTTTCTTCGGCGCTTGCGGCGGAGGTGCTTCGGCAGGTGGACCGGCAGGACCCGCGGCCTCCTCCGGCTCCTTCTCCTCCGCCGCCTCCGAAGCCTCCGCTGGCGCCGGAGACGCCGTAGCGCCCGCGACCGCCGGCTCGCCGAGCTGCTCCCCCAGGTAGATCGTGGAGCTCTTGTAGGCGGCGAGGAGGTCCGGGAGCAGCACGCGGACGATGCCGGCCACCGGAAGCGCCAGGAGAACGCCCAGCAGGCCGAGGAGCTCACCGCCCACCAGCAGGGCGATGATCACCACCACGGGGGACAGGCCCACCTTCTCCCCCACGATGCGGGGGGTGATGACGTAGCCCTCGAGCCCCTGGACGACGCCGAAGGTGAGGAGCACGCCGAGCAGTGCCCAGGGCTCCCAGTCGATGATGCAGATGAGGACCGACAGCCCGAAGCCGATGGCGAAGCCGAAGTACGGGACGATGTTGAGGATGCCCGAGACCAGACCGATGGCGATGCCGGTCGACATGCCGATGCCCGAGATGCCGAAGGTGATGGCGAGGCCGACGGCGTAGAGGGCCGCCAGGATCAAGGCGACCTCCACCTGACCGCGGAACCAGGCGCCGACCACCTCGTCCATCCGCGCGATGCGGGACAGGAGCCAGGCCCGGTTGTGTACGGGCAGGTACTCCACCAGGGACAGGCGCATCCGGTCGAAGTCCCTGAGGAAGTAGAAGGTGAACACCGGGATCATCACGAGGTTCAAGGCCCCCGAGATGACGTCGCCGGTGCGCACCCAGATGTCGCCCACGCCCCGCGCCACCCGCTGGAGAAGCCCGGGAAGCTGGGCCTGCACGGTCTCTCGGTACTCGACGAACAAGGCCGACCAGGACGCCGGCAGCGACGTGCCGGTCATGCGCTCGACCCACGGAATCGCCTGGGTCTCCAGCACGTCGATGAGCTGGGGCACCCCCTCCACGACTGTCTCGATGAGGTGCTGGATGGTGGGGAAGAGGAAGAGCAGGAACAGGGTGACCAGACCGGCACCGATCCCGATGAACAGGGCGATGCCCGTGGTGCGGCTGAAGCCCCGGGCCTCGAACCAGTCCACAGCCGGGTCCAGCAGGTAGGCGAGCAGCAGGGAGAGCAGCACGGGGAAGAGCACGGCGTCAATGCCCGTCAGCACCCACCAGACGGCGTAGAGGCCGGCGCCGAGGGTGGCGAGGCGGGCCAGGATGTACGGGTACCTGGTGAAGCGGTTCCACACGACCTCCGGGGGAAGGCCGGACGGGTGGTTGCTGCTCATGGGTTGCCCTCTACGCGGTTCGCGCCGCTCGTGGATCCCGACGGGAACGGCCCACGAAGACTTCCAACAGGACTCGGCGCTCGCGCCGATGGGGGGATGGGGCTCCCATGGCGCGCATCGGTCGGCTGTCGGGGGCTGGGCAACGGTCGCATGTGCTTGTGGTGGCCTGGGTCGGACAGCTACGATGGTAGGTGCAGGGGGGCAATATGATGCAGTCGACGACCTCTGGTCAACTACTCGACGGCAGGTACGAGGTGCGTTCGGTGCTCGGGGGGGGCGCGTCCGCCGTCGTCTACCTGGCACGCCAGGCGACCGTGGATCGCGACGTGGCTATCAAGGTCATCCGTCCGGAGGTGTTCCAGCACGAGCGCGAGCTGGAGCGGTACCTCCGGGAGGCGCGGATCATCGCTGCCCTCAACCACCCGCACATCGTCACGCTCCATGACGTCGGGCGCCTGTCCGACGATCGGCCCTACATGGTGATGGAGTACGTGCGCGGGCAGTCCCTCAACCGCGTGCTGCGCGACGGTGGACACCTCCCGGTCGACGTGGCCTTCCAGGTGTTCCAGCAGGTGGCGGATGCCCTGTCCCACGCCCATCGCAACGGCGTCATCCACCGCGACATCAAGCCCGGCAACATCCTGGTCGAGCATCGGTCCACCGGCCTGGTCCATGCCCGGGTGGCGGACTTCGGCGTGGCCAGCATCGCGAGCTCGTCGCTGACCCACCACGGCGCGTTCATCGGCACCCCGCTGTACATGGCGCCCGAGCAGGCTCAGGGGCAGCCGGTCACCCCACGGAGCGACATCTACAGCCTCGGTGTGGTGATGTACCGGCTCCTCACCGGGCAGAAGCCGTTCACCGCCGACACGCCCGTGGCGCTGGCGATGTGTCACGTCACGGAGCCCGTGGTGCCGCTCCGGGAAGTGGCCCCGATGCTCGACATCCCGCGGGACCTCGAGCGCCTCGTCCTCAAGTGCCTGGAGAAGGAGCCCGACAACCGCTTCCGGGACTGCGAGGAGCTCCTCCAGGAGCTCGCCGAGGTGCGCCTCCACATCCTTCCACATCTCCTCGGCCTCTCTCAGGAGTCCCTCGAGGGGCCGATGCTGGTCACCCAGCCCGAGCCCCGCGACCGGCGCCTCCTGCCGGTGCTCCTCGCGGCCAACGCAGTGGCCCTCGTGTCGTGCTTCGCCGCAGGTTGGGTGACCTCCACCCTGGTGCAGGAGCCCTCCGTCGTGGAGGTCCCGGTGCGGGAGATCGTGGAGGTCGAGGTACCCGTCGTGCCGGAGGAGACGGTGGTGGAGGTGGTGGCGGCCCCCGCCGCCATGGCGCCCTCTGGGACCGCAGCTCCCATCGACAGCGCGCCGCCTCCTGCACCCGAGCCCGTCGTCGCTTCGCCGCGCCCGGTGCCCTCTGCAGTGGCCCTCCAGGCCATCGTGGGGGCAGCCGGCATCGATGCCCACTGGCTCGGCACCATGGAGGGCCGGCCGGTGGAGCTGGATCTGCAGTCCGACGCCGCGGGGAACGTAGCGGGACGGCTGCGCATGCGGGCTGGTCCTACCTGGAGCACCCGCGACATGGTGGGGCGGCTGGCCCAGGCCGACGACGACCGGCTGCGACTGACCCTTCAGGCCCTCGACAGCCGCCAGGAGGTCACCATCTCCGCCACCTTCGAGCGAGACCACGGCTGGGGCCGCATCGACCTCGGCGGCAAGGAGCGCGGCTTCACCCTCACGCCGCGGTAGCTGAGCGACAGCGCCCCGGCCGTGGGGCCGAGGCGCGGGGTCCGGGCGGGTCGGGCGCTAGGCTCGACTTTGGCCCTTTGAGGGCATGACGAGCGGGTTCGTCGAGCGACATGCCGCTCCGAAGCTCCCCAGCATCGAAGCTGGGGGATGGGCTGCGGGTCAGGCGGCAGCCACCACGCGGGCCAGGTA
>Ga0213839_1000753_pt1 | contig 29348 bp, 30 predicted proteins | sample SWPATP21_FD_160075 | JGI IMG/M metagenome (GOLD analysis project Ga0213839, IMG submission 160075) | Coastal seawater microbial communities from Marineland, Florida, United States - SWPA TP2 #1 | ecosystem: Environmental > Aquatic > Marine > Coastal | place: USA: Florida | collected 2016-08-14
GTGTCGGTCGGGTGGAGGTCACCGCCAACGAGCGGGCCCTCGTCTACGTCGACGGCGAGGTCCGTGGCTACACGCCGGTGGTGCTCTCGGAGGCCGCCGGTGAGCGCTCGATCCGGGTGGTGATCCCCGGTCAGACCAGCACCGCAGAGGAGCGCTCCATCCGCTTCGACCCGTCGACCGACGAGCACATCCAGATCCAATTCTGAGACTCGGGTTCAACCACCGGGGAGGCGGTCCGAGGAGAGGGCATCACCCCGGAGACGCCCCATGCTCGCAGCTCTCACCAGCGCCGCCCTGGCCTTCACCGTGCAGACGGTCCCGGGTTCGGACGAGCCGGTGCAGTGGGGGCGGATGCCACAGTCGTACCAGTACGCCGACGACCATCGGCTCCCGGCCGGAAGCGCGCAGGCCGTGGACCTGGCGTTCGACGCCTGGAGCCACGTCGACGGCAGCGAGGCCGGCTTCGAGGCGGAGGCCGCGCTGGACCCGCTGCCAGTCGCCTCCTTCGACGACCAGCAGGTGGTGTTCCTCGCCAGCGATTGGCCCTACGGCTCCGACGCACTCGCCATCGCCTCCATGTGGAGCGACGAGGCGTCGGGACAGCTGCTCCACTTCGACATCCGCCTGAACCCCACGGTCGACTGGGCAGTGGACGGCGACGAGGACTGCTTCGACCTGGAGTCGGCGGTGACCCACGAGGTGGGACACGTCCTCGGGCTCGAGCACACGGACGTCGACGAAGCAGCGATGTTCGCGGTCCTCGGCCCCGGTCACCTCCGCCGCGGGCTCCACGAGGACGACGAAGAAGGCCTCCGCTTCCTCTACCCGGACACCGGCGACGACGGCGCGCAGCCCCTCAGCTGCTCATCGGTGCCTGGCAGCTTCGGGTGGCTCCTGGTCGGCTTCGCCCTCGCCACGGGACGCCGAGGGGGGCGCCCGTGATCGCCGCCATCGCCATGCCGGCGGCCCTCGCCGCCATGCCCTTCCAGGGACTGCCCGAGGGCGCCACCGTGGTGCGGGGCGTGGTCCGGGAGCACACCCCCCATCCCGGACCTCGCCCCGCCACCACCTACGTCATCGACGTGGAAGAGACCTTGACCGGGCAGGCCCCGAGGGTCCTCCACCTCCGCCTGCCCGGAGCCGTCATCGACGGCGTACGGTTCCAGACCGACCTCGTGCCCCTGTGGCACGACGGCGACGACGTCGTCGCCACATGGCTCTCCAACGGTCCACCCCCTCTGTGGGGTCAGTTCACCGTCGTCGGAGAGCAGCTCGAGCCCGTCCGAGAGGGTGCGCCCACCAGCGTGGCCGCCCTGGAGGAGACGCTCGTCGCGCATCGCTAGCGAGATTCCCCCGACATGGGCCCCCCTTCCTTCCCGGTCTCGTGAGCTTCCGGGGTCCAACGGGGGAATCTCGCTCGCCTTGTGCGCCACTGGTCCCGGCCGTGCTACCCCGGGCCATGGACGACCTCGATCCGACCGCTGCGCTGCCCATCCACAGGGTGCGCGGTGCCTTCGAGACGGCCCGGGCCGCCGGGCCCGTGGTCCTGACCTCTCCCACCGGCAGCGGCAAGTCCACCGAGGTTCCCCGTTGGTGTGCGGCCACCGGGCCGGTGGTCGTGGTGCAGCCCCGTCGGGTCGCCTGTCGCTCCCTGGCCCAGCGGGTCGCTCAGCTCGAGGGGAGCTCCCTCGGCGACCGGGTCGGCTACGTGGTGCGCGACGATGTCCGCGCGTCCCAGGACACCGCCATCCGCTTCGTGACCACCGGCGTCGCCCTCAAGATGGCGCGGGACGGGGCCCTCCACCGCTGCCCCACCGTCATCCTGGACGAGCTCCACGAGCGAAGCCTGGACCTGGATCTCCTGTACGCCCTCCTCCACGACCACCCGGGCCTGGTGGCGATGTCGGCCACCCTCGACGGCGAGCGGGTCGCGGAGCACCTCGGCGGCACCTGGGTGCACGGCGACGGTCGGACCTTCCCCGTGGACATCCGCTACGGCGACCAGCAGCCGCCCCTCCCCAGCGCCGACCGGCTCCCGGAGCGGGTGCTGGCCGCGCTCCGCGCCCTCCCCGACGACGGGGATGTCCTGGTCTTCCTCCCGGGGAAGGGGGAGATCGGGGCCGTGCAGCGGCACCTCGACGAGCGACTGGACGCCGGCTTCGCCACCGTCGCGCTCCATGGCGGCCTGTCCCTGACGGAGCAGGGGCGCGCCTTCGAGACCGGAGGGGTACGGCGGGTCGTCCTCGCGACCAACGTGGCCGAGACCTCCGTCACCCTGCCCGGGATCCGCGGCGTGATCGACGCCGGCTTGGTGCGCCAGACCCTCTACCACCGCGGTCGCAGCGTGCTGACGCTCGTCCCCATCGCCCAGGATGCCGCCGACCAGCGGGCCGGTCGGGCGGGACGGCTGGCCGCGGGCGTCGCCATCCGGCTCTGGCAGCAGCGGGCTCCCCTGGCTCCGCGGACCGCCCCGGAGATGCACCGGGAGTCGCTGGTGCCGCTGGTGCTGGCGGCCGCGGCCTGCGGGCACCCGTCGATGGCCCTCCCCTTCCTCGACCCGCCGAAGGACCACGCACTGGAGGCGGCCAGGGACGACCTGCGACGCCTTGGCGCCCTCGACGACGACGGAGCCCTCACCGACGTCGGGGACCGCCTGTTCGGCCTGCCGCTGGACCCCGCCCTGGGGCGGCTGCTGGTCGAGGCGAAGGACACCGACGTCGCCGCCGATGTCGTCGATCTGGTGGCGACCCTGGCCACCCCGGGTCGCTTGTTCCGCCACCGACCGGCCGACCCCGAGGACGACCTCCGTGCCCAGGGCTGCGACGCCGTCGCACGGATCCGGGCCGTGCGGGAGGGAAAGGCCCGCGTCCACGGCCTGGACCGGTTCGTCCTCGACCAGGTCCGTCACAACGCGCGCCGTCTCCGGGACCTGCTCGGCACCTCCGAGAGCACCGGGGCTCTCGACCGCGACGCCCTGGCCCACACCGTGCTGCGGGCGTGGCCCGATGCTGCCCACGTCGCTCGGCGACGCAAGCGCCACGTGGCCTGGTCCAACGGGGGCACTGAGCTGGACCTCGCGTCGGAGAGTGCCGTCCCCCGGGACGTCGACGACCCTGACGTCGCAGTGCCCGACGCTGTCCTGGTGCTGGACACCCACGCGTCCGGGTCGTCGCGGCTGCAGCGCAGCTTCCGGATCACCGCAGCGATGCCGGTCGGCCTGCCGCTGCTGCTGGACGCGGGCCTCGGACGGGACCGACTGGCACGCCCCATCAAGAAGCGAAGGGCCGTTCACGCCGTCGTGGAGCGGGTGTACGCCGGGAAGGTGATCGGCACCCGCACCCAGGTGCCCGAAGGAGCCTTCGCCCGAGAAGCCGTCGCCCAGCTCTTCCTCGAAGGGCGCCTCTTCGACGTCGCCACGGCCCGTGACCGTCTGGAGGCGCAGGCACTGTTCGCAAGCCTGAGAGGCGGAACCGCTCCGCCGCCCCTGGAGACCTGGATCGAGCAGCGACTACAGACCCTCGGCCTGGAGCGCGGCGACGACGTCCAGCTGTTGGAGGCCGACGACCTGCTGCCCGAGCCGCTGGACCCGTGGGATCGGGAGCAGCTGGACCGGGACCATCCCCGGCGTCTCGAGCTCGCCGACGCGACCTACCGCCTCGTCTACCATCCGGGCAGACGCCTCCTGGAGCTGATCCAGGAGCGTGGCGGCCGCAAGACCCTGCCACCGGTCCGCTATGTCCCGAAGGTCCCAGGCTGGCGCATCGAGGTCGTGAGCAAGAACGTCCGGCGAACGCTCCGAAGCTGAAAGATCCGGATACGTCGTCCGTAGGGTGCATGACCGGGCCGCCGCGCTCCCATGGCGCGATGCCCTCCACCCACCACGCCAACGGAGGCACCGTGCTGTCGATCGCCGCCATCCTCGTCCTGCTCATGGCCCAGGGCTTCCTCCTCCAGACCTCGGTGGCCCTGTCGGGTGAGGCAGCCCCCAGCTACGGAAGCGCCCTGCTCACCGCCCTGCTGGGCGGCCTCGTCGGTGGCCTCGCGGGGCTGGGCTACAGCTGCACCGCGGGGGTCTTCGTGACCCTGTTCGTCTCGTCCCAGCTGTCGTGGGCCTTCGCCGCGCTCGTGGGCTGGGTCGCGACCTCCGCCGTGTACCGCCGCCGCCTGAGCCTGCGGCCGGGCCACGCCATGCTGGTGGCCCTGCTCCACAACGTGATGGCGTCCGCCCTGTCCGGCGCCGTCTACTTCGCCGTCGGCTTCGTCAGCTGATCGGATCCAGCCTCGAGGGCCGGTCCGGAGGCCCCCCTCCCGCCCTCCTGCGAATGGGCGGTGGCGACAGCCGACCGTCGCTGCCCGACACACCTCGGCTGGATCACACCATTTGTTTGGGGATGCGGCGAAGCAGCTTGAACGTGACGCCCACCTCCTGACCGAAGCGGATCGACTCGCCCCCGAGCAGGCGGCGCTCCACGACGCGCTCGCCGTTGACCCACGTGCCTCCCTCCGACTCGAGGTCCTGCACGTAGAACTTCCGGTTCATCTCGAAGATCTTGGCGTGCATCCCGGCGACGCTCTCGTCGAACTCGACCCGGATGTCGGCGGTCTCGTCGCTGCCGACCCGCAGGCCGTCGCGGTTGACCGGCAGGCGCTCCTCCTCTCCGGCGAGCTCGATGACGCCACCGAGGGGACCGATGTCGAGGGCCGACGTGCTGAAGGTGATGGTGACGCGGTTGGTGTTGCCGAACTCCGCGTCGAGCTTCGGCTTGACCGCGTCGAGGGAGGTGCCGGCGTCGATCTTCAGGGCCGCCGCGATCTCCTTGATCGCTGCCGCTTCGCTGGAGCTGATGGCGCCGATGCCGAACAGCCCGCCTGCGGACCGGGCCACCTTCTTGGACAGCTCGACGACGTCGGAGAGCACGGACTCGTCCATGCCGTCCTGCTCCCGCATCGCCACCATCAGCAGCGCCTCGCGCCCCTTGTCGAAGTAGGTCTGGCTGGGGGGGTAGCGCAGCCAGTTCCCCATCAACCGCTGCCCCTCGTCGGTCAGCTCGAAGCGGTTGACGGCCAGGGTCTCGATGGTGGTGCGCTCGCCGGCCTGGATCTCGCCGTCGGCCCAGGCGACCTGGATGAGGGGGAGCAGGGGGAGCGCCTTGATGGACTGTTCGTCCATCCCGAGATCGGCAAGGGCGCGGATGACGTCGGCGTCGGTGGGCATGGGGTCCTCCGGAGGGCGGAAAGGCTATCCCATGGGGGGTACCGGATGGGTGTCAGAGCGCGCCGGCAAAGAACCCGACGAGATCGTCGGCGACCTCGGGCCGTGCCTGGAACATGCGCGTGCCGTGATCTCCGTTGGGGTACTCCAGGAACGTCCACTCGGCGTCGTGCCGTCCCCGCTGGTCCTCGGACCAGTCCCGCTCCGCCACCGAGTAGGTGAAGACGGCAGGCACCGCCGGCACGTCGTCCATCGGCGTCTGGGACTCGGTGTAGGTGCCACCGGTCATGAAGCCCATGGCGGCCACGGGCACGGCGCCGGGCTCGGACGTGGCCCACACGGCGTAGTCGATCATCGCAGTGGTGCCGTTGGACGCGCCGATCACCGCGATGGGCCCGTGGCCGCGGGCGTCGAGCTCGTTCACGCAGGCCTCGGTGTCGTACTTCCCGTTGGGACCGTAGGCCTCGGTGGCCACCCCACCCGAGTCCCCGGCGCCCCGACGATCGATGGCCAGCACGCCCCAGCCCGCGTCGCGAAGGGCCTCCACGAAGGACACCGGCCATCCACTTCGATCGTTGCCGGGCGGGATCATGTGGAGGAGGCAGATCCCTGCCGCAGCCGAGGACGGAGGCTGCCCGTAGTAGTCGCCCACCAGGGTCACGCTGTCGGTCGTGACGAGCTGCACCACCTCGACCGCCGGCAGCGAGCCGTCGGTGAGCAGGTCGGTGTCGGTGTGGGTCTCGGTGCCCGTGGTGCTGGGGGTTCCCGGGTCGTCGGCGCCCGAGCAGGCCAACAGGACGAGGGTGAGCAGGATCATGGCGCCTCCCTCCGGACCGTATCCCGTGAACGGGAGCCAATTTCCCGGCATGGTAGGGGTGCCGGAGAGGGCAGCCTGAAGCCTCGCGCCACGCCCAGCGGACATCTGGCAAAGGAGTTCCGAAGGGTCGCACCGGTTCCGTCAGGACAGGCCGACGCGGTGTCGCAGGTGGCGCAGTCGCTCCGAGGCCTCGCGGATCCAGGCCCGCACGTCGTCCTGCTCCAGGAGGGCGCGGGGGCGACCCACCTCCCCCACCACCCTTCCGGCGACCACCACGCTGTGGAGGGCCGACGTCGCGTCCCCGTAGACCAGTGCGCGGACGGGATCGAGGGCGGGCCACATCGCCGGGTGGTCCAGGTCGTACACGGCAAGGTTGGCGAAGGCTCCGGGCTCGAGCCGACCGACGGGCAGCCCGGGGTGGAACCCACCGGGAACCGTGGTCACCGTGTCGAGGAGCCATGCGGGGTCGGCGAGAGCCTGCTGGGCCTCCCAGGTGCTGCGTCGGTCCGCGGCGACGGCCGCGACGTCGAGAGGCGCCGACGCCACCCGGTCGGTCACGCCGTACAGCCCCCCACAGCCCAGGGGACGCAGCTCCTGCTGGACGTTCATGCTGTCGTTGCAGGCGCCCGCGTCGGTGCCGACCGCAACACGGAAGCCGTCGGCCGCCCAGCGGGCCACCGGCGCGGGGAAGGCGAACTGGGTCTGGGACCACGGACAGTGGCCGAGGACGTGCCTGGCGGGGTCGAGGCGCGCCCGGTCGGCGTCGCTGACGTAGAGGGCATGCACGGCCAGCATCGCCCGCTCCAGGGCCCCTGCGGCCTCCAGACGCTCCACGGGGGTCCGACCCCGGGCCGCCCCACGAGCGACCTCCTCCGGGGACTGGGCCACGTGGACGTGGAGGGGCAGCGTCCCCGGAAGGGCCAGCAGCTCGCGCCACAGGTCGTCGCTCACGGTGTCGGTGGCGTGGGGCCCGAGGGCCATGACCACACCACGCTCGGAGGCGTTGGTGTCGCCGTGGAGCCGTGCGGTCGCCGCGAGCTGCTCGGGCCACGCCTCGGCACCCGGACCGCCCAGATCCTGGAGCGTCGGGGCCACCACGCCGCAGAGCCCGACGTCGAGCAGCGCCTCGACCAGGGCATCGGCGAAGTAGTAGTGCTCGAAGACGGCACCGGTGCCCGCCAGGAGGCACTCCAGCGCCCCCACCCGCGTGAAGGCCCGAACGTCGTCGGCGCTGAGCTGGGCCTCGATGGCGAACCACAGGTCCTCCACGACGTTCCCCCCACGGGCCGAGGCGCCGCCGATCGACCGAAGGGACGACATGGGCAGGTGTGTGTGGGCGTTGATCCAGGCCGGAGCCACCAGCAGCTCCCCCAGGTCGAGCGCCCCGGCCACGTCGCTGTCCGCGGGCTGAACGGAGGCGATACGCGCCCCGTCGAGGACGAGGGTGGCCGGCTGCACCCCGCCGGGGAGCAACACCCGAGTGCTGGTGATGGCCCGTAGCAGACTCAGGACTCGCTCCGACCCATCGGGAGCACGACGACGGGAACCGAGGACGTGCGCACCACCTTCTCAGCCACGGATCCGAGCAGCAGGTGGGAGAGGCCGGTGCGGCCGTGGGTTCCGATCAGGATGGCATCGTGCCCCTTACCGGACGCAACGACCTGGTCGGCCGCACGCCCCGTGAGGAACAGGGCCCGCCCGCGCACGGCCTCGGGCACCGAGGCGAGCAGGGCGTCCAGCTTCGACTGCGCCTCCTCGTGGACCCGCTCCCATTGCTCGTCGAGGACGCTGCGGACGCCGGGGTCGTCGACCAGGTAGAGGTTGTGCTCGTACTCGTCGACGAAGGCGAGGTCGAGGGTGGCCGACAGCCGCTCCGCCCAGCGGACCGCCTCGCCGACGAGGTGCTCTGCTCCCTCGTGCAGGTGTACCGCCAGCATCACACGCATCCCTTCCTCCTCCGAGGCCCGTATCCACGGCCCCGCGTCACCCAGGGTACCCTCTTCCTCTTCCTGGAGGAACGATGACTCGCAGTCTCACCGTCGGCTCTCTGCTCGGGCTGCTCGCCTGCTCCGGTGGCGAGGAAGAGCCAGCCGCCATCGACCCCGTCGAGGAGGCCTGCTACCGCATCGCCGATGGCACGGTGATCGACGCGGGCCCCACGCCGGAGGAAGCGACGGAGCTCCAGTTCGGGCCCGATCCGTGGCGGGTCGGCCTGTACCCGGACGTGACCTCCTACGTGTCGTTCACGAGCAGCGGCGCCCCCGTGGTGATCATGGTGAACGCCGAGGAGGTGTTCGCGTCGCTGTCGACGGACGGCGCCGACGTCGAGCTCCCGGCGGCCAGCGAGAATCCGACCTGCCCCCAGGACATCCCAGAGGTGCTCGAGCTCGACCTGCCGGCAGGAACCCACGTGCTCGGCGTCGGTCCCCACTACAAGGCCACCCTGTGGATGGTGCTGGCGGAGCGATAGCCCCGCCGGCCACTCAGATGGTGCCGGAGGTGGCGGCCTCTTCGGCCGGGTCCGGAGCCCCGGGGTCGACGGTGTAGGACACGGAGACCTCGGCTCCCCGCGGCGGCACGGCGTCGCCATGGAACTCGATGTACCAGGTGTCCGGGTCGTAGCTCCACCCGTTGGTGGGGTTCTCCTCGACCAGCACGTCGTCGACGTACACCTCGATGGAGCCGGCCACCGCACCCTTGGTGAGCTTGAAGGTGTTTCGGATGCCCACAGCGGTGAGGCCGAGCGTGCCCAGCATGTTGTCCCAGTCGGACTGGCACAGGTCGCCGACGAAGCCGCCGTTGAGGCGGACCATCTCGGCGTAGCGGGCGCTGGCCCACACGTTGGTGTCGCTGCACTGGTCGGTGTTGGTGACGATGATGGCGCCCACGTTGACCAGGCTCTTGTCCTGCTTGAGGTTCCAGAGCTGGGAGGCGTAGTTGGCGACGGGGGGCAGCTCGTCCATGCGGGTGTAGCAGGCATCCTGCGGCTCGCCGGCCAGCGCGCCGTTGTCGGAGCAGTCTTCCTCGTCGGAGACGTAGACCAGCAGGAGCTGGGCGTCGGGCCGCATGAAGCCCTCGTTGGGACCACCAGGTCCCACCATCGACGGCTGCAGGGCGAAGTTCCCCGCCGCGATGCCCTTCTCCTTGTCGGAGCCGGCCGTTCCGATCTGGGCACGGGCCTGGAACTGCTGCTGGTAGTCCGGATCCTGGTTGGTCAGGTAGGGGAACTCCCCGGGGTTGGCGGTGATCAGCGCGCCCCCGGTCTCCTCGAAGGAGGTCGACGTGACGCCGAGGTGGAAGTCGGTGCCGCTGGCGTCCATCTCGGCCGCGAAGACCCCGATGCCGTCGGCGAGGAGCTGCTGCTCGGCCTCCATCGAGTTGGAGTCGTCGATGACCCAGAGGATGTCGATCTGGTTGTTCGGAGCCTGAGAGAACGCATCCACCTGCGTCTGGGCGGAGAAGCCGCTCTCCTGGCCACAGGCGCTCAGCGCCACCACGAAGGGAATCCAATGCCGCATGGTCATCACCTCTACACAGAGACCATACCCCAAGGCCCCAGCCACCTGCAGCGCCGGTCGTCGCCCCTCGGTGACGACGGCGGGTGCCGGCGGGCATTGCCCCCTCTCCGGCCCGGGCCGAGGGGGGTCTCCGGGGCGCTCTACGGGGATTCCGGGGGCGGGAGACCCACGAGCTGCTCGTCGGCCGGAGCGACCAGCGGGGGCCGGCACCCCATCCGCATCAGGCTCTTCAGGGCACGGAGGCCCCCGGCCTGCTGCACCTTGGCGTGGCGCTCCACCACCGCGCGCCCCAGGGTCGCGTCGCCCCGCCACACGCGGAGGCAGAACCCGGGCCAGACGTTGGCGAGCACGCTGACGAAGCCCGCCAGACCTTCGATGCCCTGAAGCCCCACCAGCCCGCGGTCGTCGGCCGCCCAGATCTGCCGGGGATGTTCGGCGGCGAGACGGCGGATGCGCCAGGGGTCGTCCGAGGCATCGAGGAGCCCCTGCACGAGGCCCGCTTCCTTGAGGAAGGCGTAGCGGTTGGGCGAGATGTCGGTGACGAAGCGGGTCGGGTCGTGGAGCGTGAGGACGCGCCCCTTGTCGGCCGTGGGCCGGAACCAGGACTCGAGCGCCACGTCGTCGAGCTGGTAGTAGAGCGGAGGCGGAAGCAGCACCGCAGCAGCGCCCTGGGCGACGGCCGCGTCGGTCAGGTAGGCCGTGGTGGTGGGCGACGGGTCCCAGGTGCAGGCGATCACCTGCTTGCCCATGGAGCTGTCGAGCACGGTGCGCTGGATCGCCTCCCGCTCCCGATCCGACAGGTAGAGGAACTCGCCCGCACTGCCCCCGGTGACGAAGCCGTCGACCCCGTGCGCGGCGAGCCAGAGTACGTGTGCGCGCAGCTTGGCGAGGTCGACGCGCCCTCGTGCGTCGAACGGCGTGAGCAGGGAGACGAGGAAGGACACGGGAAGGTTCTCCGGACGGTGCGGGTCAACGCCGCGGCACCGGGTCGCACACATTGACACCTCGGCGCCGTCTCTACAAGATGACCCGCCTGCGCCGACGTCGGCGCGATCCTGAGACTCCCGGAGAGGTTCCCTGATGAACGCACCGTCCCGTCCCCCCGCGATGTTCCCGTTCGCAACCATGGTCTGCGCGCTGGGCCTGCTCCCGACCCTCGCCGCGGCGGCGCCGATCGCCATCACCGGGTCCTCGGCGTCCTCCGTCTACCCGCCCGCCGATGGGATCTCCTACGACGCGAAGCACATCGCCGACGGCAAGGCGAGCACCGCCTGGGTGGAAGGCGACGAAGGCAGCGGCATGGGCTCCTGGGTCCAGCTCGACGTCGCCGCGGGCACCGAGGTGGCTGCTCTCAAGGTGTGGGGCGGCATGTGGTACTCGACCGAGCAGTGGAACCGGAGCAACCGCCCCAAGCAGCTCGAGGCCGAGTTCTCCGACGGCTCGACCCACATGATCGACCTCCCCGACAGCCAGGCCGTGGTCGACGTGAAGCTGCCGAAGCCGGTCAAGACCGACTTCGTGAAGCTGAAGGTCAAGGGGATCCACAGCGGCAGCACCTGGCCCGACACCGCCATCAGCGAGGTCCAGCTCTTCGACACCCAGGCGGGCGGCGCCACCATCCGCGGCGCCACGGCGTCGTCGACGGCCCCCAACGACGGCGAGTCCTACGAGGCAGCTCGCGTCGCCGACGGACTCTCCGACACCATGTGGTGCGAGGGCAACAAGGATGGCGACGGCACCGGCGAGTGGATCGAGCTGGAGCTGGGCGGCAAGTCCCAGGTGAGCAAGCTGTCCCTGATCAACGGCATCGGCACCAGCATGGTCTTCTGGTTCAAGGGCAACCGCGCGGAGTCCGCCACCCTCACCTTCGACGACGGCTCCACCCAGAGCATCGCCATCAAGAACACGTTCAAGAAGCAGGACATCTCCTTCACGCCCGTCTCCACCAGCAAGGTCAAGATCACCTTCGACAAGGTGGCCAAGGGCAAGGAGTTCAACGATCTCTGCATCAGCGAGGCATCGCTGCAGTAGGTCCCCGGTCCGAATGATCGCGGACGGGAAGCCGTACCGTTATGGACCATCACCGCTCGGGCCCGAGGCCCAATAGGAGGCGCCCCATGTGGACCCGACGAGCCATGATCCTCGCGACTGCAGGTACCTTGCTGACCCCCAGTCTGGCCCTGGGCGCCACCGCCACCGGCTTCACCCTCCGCAACCTCGCCGGCGACAAGGTCTCCCTGGGCGACTTCGAAGGGCGCGTCGTCTTCCTCTCCTTCTGGGCCACCTGGTGCGGTCCGTGCAAGGTGGAGATGCGCCACCTCCACGGCTTCCACGAGGAGCTCAAGGAGAAGGGCCTGACCATGCTCTTCATCTCCATCGACGACGCCAGGGCCGGGATGGCGGTCAAGCAGTACGTCCGCTCCAACAAGTACGACGAAGCGATCTACCTGCTCGACAAGCAGTCCGAGGTCGTGGGCATCTACAACCCCAAGAAGTCGGTCCCCTACGGCGTGCTGATCAGCCGCGACGGCACCATCGCCAAGGTGTGGGAGGGCTTCAACCCCGGTGAGGAAGACTCCGTGAAGCAGGCCATCGTCACGGAACTCGAGAAGACGGGGTAGGCGTGCTCGGAGTATGGGCGGCTCTCTTCGGGCTGCAGCCGGCCTATGCCGAAGACGACGACGCCGACGCCGAGGCCAAGGAGCCTGCGGTCAGTCTGTCGTTCACGGACGACCTGGAGATCCGGCTGCAGAACTTCGACCCGTCTCCGCTGGTGCGGGTCGGCGGGCCGCCCCCGAAGTTCATCGAGGAGGTGAACCGCTTCACCGGCCGCGCCCAGGTCGGTGCATGGGGCTTCAACGTCCAGGTCGACCAGGTCGCCTTCATCGGACTGCCCTACGCGGTCGACGGGGTCGTCGTTCGGGAGCCGCCCGACCTGCTCCTCAACTGCGGCCTCGAGCGCTGCGTGCAGAATCCCTTCGGCGACTATGTGTACGTCAATCCCGAGAAGATGGCGGTCAGCTACGCCACCGACGACGTGTCCGTCACGGTGGGGGATCTCTACGCGGCCTTCGGCTACGGGCTCGCCCTCAACGTGAACCGCAACGTCGACATCGACATCGACACCTCCATCCAGGGGGCTCGGGTGGTGGCCCGTCCGGGGGACTGGGAGTTCACCGGACTCGCCGGAACCCTCAACCGCCAGCAGGTCTTCGCCGACAACCCCAACTTCGCCACCCTGCAGGGCGACCTCAGGCACCTCGTCGCCGGCGCCCGGGCCGTGCGCCACGACCTCGGCCCCGCCTCCATCGGAGCCCACGCCGTCGCCGTGGACTTCACCCAGACCTACGGTGTGGCCGGGGCGCTGGAGGAAGCGGGCAGCTCGGTCGACGCCGCCATGGCCGGGGGCACGGTCGAGCTGTACGGCGTGGCCGGCATGGACTGGCAGTTCGAGGGCGACATCGCCGCCTTTCCCCTCGACGAGCAGGGTCGGAACATCCTGTTCACCGACGGCGTGCCGGAGATGGGCCACTCCCTGTACGGCTCGACCCAGTTCCTCATCGGCCAGACCTTCTGGCAGATCGACGGCAAGAAGTACAAGAACTTCCAGCGCATGAACCGGCCGCTGGCGGGGGAGCAGTACCAGATCATCGTCCCCCCCACCCTCGAGTACGAGCGGGCCACGAACTTCAACACGGCCGCCGCGGTGCTCTCGGACGACATCTACGGTGGCCGGGTCCGCATGGACGTGGCCCTCGGCTCCCTCACGCCGTACCTCTCGGCGGCGGCCTTCCGGGACAGCGACCTCGAGAACGCGGCCCAGCACGCCCCTACGCCCGAGACCATCGTCATGGGCCAGGCCGGCCTGCAGGTCCTCACCGACGAGCTCACCGTCCTCACCAACTTCCTCGGGCGGGTGGAGAAGCGCGACGAGGACTTTGGCCAGGACGTCCAGCTCTACGGAGACGTCGACGTCAAGTTCCCCTTGATCGGCCAGTCCCATGCCGACGTCATCCTCTTCGGTCAGCACTTCATCACCGGACCGGAGGCCACGGTCTTCGGCGACGACGTGGTCCCCTCGTGGGACGAGCTCTCCCTCTCGGCGACGGTCGCACCGACCCACGACTTCGGCATCACCGGCTACTTCGACTACACCACGAACCCCTTCGCGAACAACGGCGGCAACCTGGGCAATCCCAACCTGTACGGCGCGGCCGAGGCCTACTTCAAGCCCACGTCCGCCTGGACGATCCGTGCCTTCCACGGGGGCTACGCGGCCGGGATCCGCTGCTCCGGCGGTCAGTGCCGCGCGGTGCCCGCGTTCACCGGGACGCGCCTGGCGGTCACCGGGAGCTTCTGACTACTCGTGGGTGCAGGCGCTGGTGTCGACGCCGGTGAGGCGCTCGAGCTCCTCGCGGATCTGCAGCTCGGCGGGCGCCCCCAGCCCCGACCGCACGACCCGGAGGTCCTGGTCGAGCAGCACGAGGGTCGGCAGCGTGTCGCCGCCGCCAGGCCAGTCCGAGACGTAGACGAGCTCCCCGTCGGCGATCACGGGCGTGACCGAGCCCTCCCCGAGCCCGAAGGCATCCGACCACTGGGTCGCGTGCTCGGCGGTGGCGGGCTGGCCCGTGGCGTCCTGAGTGATGAACGTCATGTACACGAGGTCGGACCCCACGGTCTCCTGCACGCAGCGCACCGTCTCGGCGATCTGCTTGCAGGGCTCGCACCACAGGGCGCTCGCATCCAGCACGACGTACTTGCCGGTCATCTGCCACAGGCAGGTCGGGTCGCCGAACTGGTCCACGAGCTCGAAGTCCGGGGCCACCTTCCCCTCGGTCCAGCCGATCTCGTCGTCGACCACGACGGGCGCCTCGCCGTCGGTGGACTCGAACTTGGGCCACTGGTTGGCGTCGATCGCCGACGAGCAGCTCCCGGTCTGGGGACTGGTGAGCTCGGTCAGGGCGCACCCGGACAGTCCGAGGGCAGCGAGGGGTAGGAGGATCCGCATGGTGGTCCCCTATCCCTCGGAGGCCTCTTCTGGCGCGCTCCCGGCGAGAAGCTGCTCCACCAGCTTCCTGAGCTCGTCCTCGTCGCCCGGGTTGTAGCCGCTGTGGCGCTTGACCACCTCCCCCGACGCGTCGACCACGACCGTGTACGGGAGCGTCTTGGGGGGGTTGTAGGTGCCGATGACGGTGGAATCCCGGTCGAGGAGCACGGGGAAGGTGTAGCCGTTCTTCTTGATGTAGGGCTTCACGCGGCCGGCCGACCGTGCGTCGTCGGTGGCGATGGACAGCACCGTGAAGCCCTTGTCCTTCAGCTCCCCCTGCATCTTCTGGAGGTGGGGCATCTCCTCCTTGCAGGGGCCGCACCACGTGGCCCAGAACGACATGATGACGACGTTCCCCTTCAGGTCCGACAGGGACACGCTCTTTCCATCGATGTCGAGGAGGGTGAAGTCGGACGCGGGCTCGGCACCCGCCGTGCCGGCGCCCAGCAAGGCGAAGCCCAGGGTGAGGGCTGCGAGCCCCCGCGTGATCGTCGTCGCGAGCCGTGTCCGCGTCATGAGCACCTCCTCTCGAGGGCAACCCGCTGGTCGCCACGGGCCTTCCCTGTGTTAGCCCGCAGGCATGCCCAGGCGCATCCTCATCGTCGACGACGAGCCTTCGATCCGAAAGGTGCTGTCGGCCCAGCTGCGTCGCCTCGGTCACGAGGTAGCGACCGCCGACGACGGAGCCGCTGCCATCGCCCGCCTCCAGGAGGAACCCTTCAACGCCGTGGTGAGCGACCTGAGGATGCCCCATGTCGACGGACTCCAGCTCCTCCGCTGGTGCACGGACCACCAGCCGGGGCTGCCCGTCATCCTCATCACCGCCCACGGCACGGTGGACACCGCGGTGGAGGCCCTCAAGCAGGGTGCCTTCGACTACGTGACGAAGCCCTTCGACCAGGCCGACCTGCAGCGCATCCTCGCCAAGGCCCTGGCCACCGAGGCCGCCAACACCCAGCGCCTCCAGCCCCAGGGGCAGGGCTCGATGGGTATGGTCGGCCACACCCCCCGCATGCGAGAGGTGTTCAAGCTGGTCGAGCGGGTGGCCCCCTCCCCCACCAACGTCCTGATCTCCGGCGAGTCCGGCACCGGCAAGGAGCTGGTGGCCCGGGCGATCCACGCCGGCTCCCCGCGCTCCACCGCCCCCTTCGTCCAGATCAACTGCGGCGCGATCCCCGACACCCTCTTCGAGGCGGAGCTCTTCGGCTACCAGAAAGGGGCCTTCACTGGCGCCACCACCGACAAGCCGGGGCGCTTCGAGCTGGCCGACGGCGGCACCCTGTTCCTCGACGAGGTGGGCGAGCTCCCCCTCGACATGCAGGTCAAGCTGCTGCGGGTCCTCCAGGAGCGCCAGGTCGACCGGGTCGGCGGCCTGGCCCCCGTGCCGGTGGACGTGCGCCTGGTCGCCGCCACCAACGTCGACCTGCTGCAGGCCGTGGAGGAGGGACGCTTCCGCCACGACCTCTTCTACCGACTCAACGTGCTCCCGATCCCGCTCCCTCCCCTGCGGGAGCGGCGCGACGACATCCCCCTCCTCGTGGAGCACTTCCTGGCCCGCTTCAACGAACGCCTCGACAAGCAGGTCCAGCGCTGTGATCCGGCCGCCCTCGCGGCGCTGCTGGAGCACGACTGGCCCGGCAACATCCGGGAGCTCGAGAACCTCATGGAGCGGGTCGTGCTCCTCGCCGACAGCGACACGATCGGCGTCGACGACCTTCCCCCCCTCGGACGCTCCCCCCGCTCCGCGCCCCACGGCGACGATCTGGAGCACCTCGACCTCAAGGAGTACGTGCGCGTCCACACGGCGAAGCTGGAGCGGGCCCGGATCGAGCGCGCGCTCGACGCCGAGGAGGGCAACGTCACCCGCGCCGCGAGGCGTCTGGGCATCTCCCGAAAGTCCCTGCAGACCAAGATGAAGGACTACGGCCTCCGGGAGCGCTGACGGGGTGCACCTGCGCGGTGTATGCTGCGGCCCGACCACGTCCTGCCCCCCGTGTCGGAGACCCGATGCTCCTGCTCGCCCTGCTCGCCCCTGCCTCTGCCGCCGAAGTCACCGACATGGCGCCCGGAGCCGGTGCCTTGGTGGGCGTGCACTACGGAGGCTCGGCGCTGACGGGCCGGCTGCTGGAGTCCGGCACCGAGATCGCCGGTCGACGGGTCCAGCGCCACGATCTGAACGTCGGCGTGGAGGTCGCGCCCATCGAGGGCCTCGCCCTCACCGTCGAGCTGCAGACCACGCCCAGCATGCGCCTGGCCTACCCCGATGCCCGGGAGATGGTGAGCGAGCCCGCCAGCGGGTCCGGCTCCTACCTTCCCGGGGTCACGTCCGCCGAGACGCCGGTGGTGCAGGCATCGGGCCTGCAGGGCGTCTGGCTCGGCGCAGCGGTCGCTCCCTTCGCCGAGCGCTACGCCGGCACCGCCGGGTCCACCTGGCGCCTCGACGCGGGCTTCCGCCCCGGCAGCAAGGGCCGCAACCTCTGGACCGCCGGCGACAACGGCAACCGAGGCGTCGCCCCTGGGGGGTCGGCGTTCAAGCTCCAGGGAGCCTTCTCCAGCGACCGGGGAGCCGGCCAGCCCTATGCCCAGGTCACGTGGATCCGCGAGGGCGCCGCCACCGTCGACGTCACCGATGAAGACGGGGCCGACTGGGGGACCCTGGAGCTGCAGCCGGCCAGCACCCTGAGCCTCCGCGGCGGCATCGAGATCGTCGCCTTCAAGGCCGCGCCGGACCAGCCCCCAGCCCGGTTCGCCGTCGATCTGTCGGTCGGGGCCGGGTACCGCAGCTGGGAGGACGTCGCGTCCGGGGTGTACCTCCCCAACGTCCTCGACAGCGGCCGCCAGATCCCCGTGACCGTGGGCGACCAGATGATGGGGACCGTGGGTCTGGGCTTCGACTACCACAGCGGCGAGCTGATCCGGGGCCGCACGGGGGCCACCTTCACCTACGTCATGCCCTTCCAGGTGGAGCACGTCTACGACGTTCGCACCAGCGCGGACACCTACACGATCGGCTGGTCCTTCACCATCCAGGCCGCTCCGAAGTTCGTGGCGGACACGAAGCCGACACCCGCCGCGATCTGATCGCCGAGGGATCGGGGTCGGCGGCGAAGACCTCACGGTCGCCGTGACGGCCTGACCGCGCTCCGGCACGTGAGCGGCGCCCTGGCGCTCGTCCGCGCTCAGAAGGCGTCGTCGAGCAGCTCCAGGGACCAGGACGCGCCCATCGACACCACCGCGACCAGAAACGCCACTTCGTCGTAGCCTCCGCGACGGTCGTGCTGCAGCCAGGCCTCCGCGGCCCGACGCAGCTTCCCCTGCTTCCAGGTCGTCATGGCCTCGAGGCCGTCCTCCCCGGACGCACGGGCCTTCACCTCGACGAAGCGCAGGCAGCGGTCCCGCACCACCACGAGGTCGAGCTCCCCGTTGCCCATCCGCACGTTGCGGTCGAGCACGGTCCAGCCGTCCTCCTCGAGCTCCTGGGCCACCCAGGCCTCGGCCTCATGGCCGGTCGCCAACGCACGACGGCGGTCGTCGGCAGAGCGGGAGGGCTGCCGAGGACCGCCGGACATGGCAGGAACGCCCGAGGGCGCTCTAGCGGATGGCCTTGAAGTCGCGGATGGGCTTCAGGCGCGCGGACTTGCCACGGCGCTCACGCAGGAAGGTGAGCTTGGCGCGACGCACCTTGTGGCGAGCCGTGACCTCGATCTTGGCGAGGTTCGGGGAGCTCGCGGGGAACACGCGCTCGACGCCGACGCCGGAGGAGACCTTCCGGACAGTGAAGGTGGACCGGGGGCCACCCTTGTTGATCTTGATGACCGTGCCCTCGAAGACCTGCACGCGGGACTTCTCGCCCTCGACGATGCGGACGTGGACACGGACCGTGTCGCCGGGGCGGACATCGACGTCGCCGCGCTCGCGGGCGGCCATCGTCTCGGCCTCGATCGTGCTCAGGAGGTTCATCGTGTTCTCTCGTGGTCGGACCGGCGGACGGTGGATCCGACCGGAAGGATGTGATGGCTCGTGAGCGACGACGTACGGGTCGACGCCTGAGCAGCGCCGTGCGCCTTATGCCGCCCCATCGTCTGGGGCAAGGGCCGCGGGGTCGATGCCTCGGGCCCGGGCCCAGGTCTCCCACAGATCCGGGCGGCGAGCCCTGGTGATCGCCACGGCCTGATCCCGACGCCATGCCTCGATGCGGGCGTGGTGACCCGACAGCAGGATCTCCGGGACGTCGTGGTCCTGCCACGTCCGGGGGCGGGTGTACTGGGGATACTCCAGCAGCCCGTGGGAGAAGGACTCGTCTTCGGCGCTGGCCGCGTTGCCGAGGACGCCCGGCAGCAACCGGGCCACGGCGTCGACCACCGCGCAGGCAGCGATCTCGCCGCCGGTGAGCACGAAGTCGCCGAGGGAGATCTCCTCGTCGACGAGGTGGGCGATCCGGGCGTCGATGCCCTCGTAGTGCCCGCAGAGGAGAACGAGGTGCTCCTCTTCCGCCAGGCGCCGGGCGGTCGCCTGGGTGAACGGGGCGCCGGCGGGGGTCATGTGGAGGACCCTGGTGCGGCCTCCGCCGGGGGCCTCGGCCATGACGGCCTCGAGGGCCTCCGCGACCACGTCGACCCGCATCACCATCCCGGCGCCGCCGCCGTAGGGGGTGTCGTCGACGGAGCGATGGCGGCCGCGACCGTGCTCCCGGATGTCGTAGATGCCGACCTCGATGTGGCCGGCTTCCGCTGCCCGCCCAAGGACACTGGTGGTGAGGGGGCCCCGCACCTGGTCCGGATGGAGCGTCAGCACGTCGAAGCGAGCCGTCACGGTCGCTCCAGCAGGTCCAGGCCGTCGGGCCCGGCGGAGGCCACGTGCTCCTGGAGCGCGGGAACGAAGGCGTGCTCCTTCTCTCCGTGGAGCTTCACCTCGAAGACGTCGACCGGACCGGCGGCGTGGACCTCGACAACCTCTCCGATGACCTCGCCGTCCACCCGAACCGGTGCCCCCTGGAGCTGCCAGACCCAGAACTCCCCGTCGTCGAGGGCGGGCAGGGCCGCCACCGGCACCTGGATGCGCCAGTCCTTCAGCGCCAGCGCCTGCTCCCGGGAGAGCCGCTCGTCGAAGCGCCCCAGGACCCGCTTCCCGGCCCCCGAACGGCTCTGGAGCCGAGCGGCCCATCGACCGCCCGCCGGGTCGACCAGGACCACGGCATGTCCCTCCTCGAGGAGGGTGGAGCCCCGGTGGTGCAGGTGGAGTCGCACCTCTCCGTGGACACCGAACACCCCGGAGACGAAGCCCAGCTCCACCTCTGCATCGGTGGCGGCCGGCGCAGAGCGGAACGGCCCCGGCACCCCTTCGGGGCCGAGGCCATGTTGACGCTGGATCGGTCGCTGGCGCTTGGCCAAGGGCTCGACCTCTACTCTTCGTCGTCGTCTTCGCTGAAGTCGTCGACGAGGTCGAGGGAAGCCTTGCGACGGCCAGCAGCCGCCGAGAGGATGTTGCGCACGGAGCGGAGCGTCTTGCCACGCTCGGCCTCCAGCATCTCGGCGTCGTCCTCGTGCACGATCATCTCGAGGAGGACGACGGCATCGCCCTCGACAACCTGGATCTGCACGTCGTCGGGGTGGGCCACGATGGGCTCCACCAAGTGGCGGACGAGGTCTTCCATCAGGCGCTCACCTGCTCGGAGCGGAAGCGCTCGATGAGCCGCTTGGCCGTCTCGGAGGGCTGGGCGCCCTGGCCGAGCCAGTAGTCGACCCGCTCGAGGTCGAACTTCAGGACCATCGGCTCCTTCATGGGATCGTAGTAGCCGAGCTGCTCGATGAAGCGGCCATCGCGGGGGGCGCGCTGATCAGCGGCCACGAGGCGGTAGAACGGCTTCTTCTTGGCACCCCGGCGGGTGAGACGGATGCGGACCATTGTGCTTTCCGTGGTGTGGCGGCGCGAGCGCCGTCGGTGGAGCTCCTGTGCGGACGAAGCGTGGATTCCCGGGCTTCGAGGCACGTGGATGTGGACGGCCCGATGACCTGCAAGGCAACGGGCAGCTCGGGGCATCCGAGCGGACGGGCGTACGTAGCTGTTCACGGGGCCCGCGTCAACCGCCCGTGGACGTACGCCAGGTCTCCGTGGCGATGCCCGTGTACAGAGACGGGATCCGCGTGGCGCGATCCGCGAGCCAGCCCGCGGGAGCATCCTCCACGGCGTCGGTGAGGTCCAGTCCCCACACGAGTCGATCCTCGGCGAGATCCCACTCGATCAGCCGCGTGACCTGCTCGCCCAGGCCGGCCTCCTCGTTGAGCACACCCGCCATGCCGGGCTGGTAGGGGTAGGTGCCCAACACGTGGCCGGTGATCGGCAGGATCTCGGCGTTCCCCATCGCCTTGGAGAACATCGTCTCGTCGTCGACGACCTCCCACAGCTGCTCGACCGTCCGATCGACCGGGTCGATGCGGTACGCGACCAGCCGCGACACCAAGCCACCCCCGTGCCGCTGCTGGGTGTACGGGTTGCTGCGCCACTCGTTGCCGTTGTCGAAGAGGGTGACCACGTCGCCGTCCACCTTGACCCCATGGGCATGGTAGGGCCACACCATCTCGGGGTCCTCGGGCTGCAGCCTGAGGGCCTCCAGCTCGGCGGGCCACCCGTCGGGGTTGGCGAGGATCCACGCCACGGAGCCCTGGGCGTCCACGGCGACCACGGCGTCCTGGTGGCGGAGACAGACGACGAAGCCGCCGTCGTCGAGAGGGACCAGTGCGTTGCCGTGCCCCCAGTCGTAGCCCTTCTCGGTCAGCAGGTGGCTGTGGTAGCCCACCCGCTCGGTCGACAGCAGGCCCGCCATCGACCACTCGTCGAGCAGCGTACCCTCGGCGTCGTAGCGGACCACCACCTCGTCGGCGATCGTGGCCGGCGCGAAGTCGAAGAGCTGGTCCTCGGAGAGCGGGAAGGCGTCGACCTCGAGGGGCAGGTTCTGGAGGGACCAGAAGCCTCCGTCGCCGGTGGGCACCATCTCGTGATGGAACTCGTCGCGGACAGCGTAGTCGACCTCTTCCTTCCCGTCGTTGGGGCCGTACACGACGGTCCCGTTCCCAGCGAGATCGCGGCTGGTGGCCATGCGGTTGACCAGGGCCGTGAGCCGACCATCGCTCGTCAGCGCCGCAGCCTTCGGGATGCCGCCGAGCTTGGTGAGCCACGCGACCCGACCGTTCCCGTCGACCGCCACGATACGCCCTCGCTCTCCCGACCAGATGCCCATCAGGGTGTAGCCGGGCTCGGCCTCGGCGCTGTCGCCCCGAACGGTGAGATCGGGCATCAGCACGTCGATGGGGTCGATGGTGACCGGAAGGGTGCCGCTGAGGAGCTCGCCGTCGTCGGTCACGAGGCTCCAGGACACGTCGTGGGTGCCAGGCGGTAAGCCCAGCACCGGGAGGCGGTGCTCGGTGGTCAGCTCCGGGAAGACGACGTCCCGTACATGCTCCCCGTCGTCCAGGACCAGGGATGCCCGGGTGGGTAGGCTGCTGCGGAGGACCACCACCTGCACCAGCCGCAGCCGTCGCTCCGGCGGGTCCTCCACGTCGGCGGACAACAGGGTGAGGCCCGTGGAGGAGGAACCGGTGTCTGCCGTGTCGCCCTCGACGGCGCTGTCGCCTGTCTCGTCGGGAAGGACCGGGCTGTCGCCGGCCGGCGGATCGTCGTCTCCGGAGCAGCCGAGGACGGCGAGGAAGAGGAGGAGTCCCATGTCGAAGCCCTAACGTACGGCGTCGAGCCGGTGTTCCCCGTCCCCTACAGGGGGATGTTTCCGTGCTTCTTCGGAGGGTTCTCGTCCCGCTTGTTCTCGAGGGACGCGAAGGCGACGCAGAGCGCCTTGCGGGTGTCTTCCGGACGCAGGACGACGTCGACGAAGCCCAGCTCGGCCGCCCGGTAGGGGTTCGCGAAGGTGTCGCGGTAGGACGCCACCAGCTCGGCCTTGGTGGCCTCGGGATCTTCGGCATCCGCGAGCTCGCGCCGGTGGATGATGTTGACCGCCCCGTCCGGGCCCATCACCGCGATCTCGGCCGTGGGCCACGCGAAGTTGTAGTCGGCGCGGATGTGCTTGCTGTTCATCACGTCGTAGGCACCGCCGTAGGCCTTGCGGGTGATGACGGTGACCTTGGGGACCGTGGCCTCGGCGAAGGCGTAGAGGAGCTTGGCCCCGTGCCGGATGATGCCGCCGTACTCCTGGGCCGTGCCGGGGAGGAAGCCGGGCACGTCGACCAGCGTGAGGAGAGGGATGTTGAAGGCGTCGCAGAAGCGAACGAAGCGGGCCGCCTTCACGGAGCTGTCCACGTCGAGGCAGCCGGCGAGGAACTCGGGCTGGTTGGCCACCACCCCCACGCTCCGCCCGTCGAGGCGACAGAAGCCCACGACCATGTTGCGGGCGTACTCCCCGTGGACCTCGAGGAAGCGCCCCTCGTCGGCGAGGGAGGTGATGATGGTCTTGATGTCGTAGGGCTTGTTGGCGTTGGTCGGCACCACCTCGGAGAGCTCGGGGCAGGAGCGGTCCGCGGGGTCGGAGGTGGGCCGCGGCGGTGCCTGCTCCATGTTGTTCTGGGGCAGGTACGACAGCAGCTCGCGGAGCAGCGCCATCATCGTGGTCTCGTCGGGGACCTTGAAGTGGGCGACGCCGGAGGTGCTGTTGTGGGTGGTGGCACCGCCCAGCTCCTCCTTGGTCACGACCTCGTTGGTGACGGTCTTCACGACGTCGGGGCCGGTGACGAACATGTAGGAGGAGGTGTCGACCATCGCGATGAAGTCCGTGATCGCCGGGCTGTAGACCGCGCCGCCGGCACAGGGGCCGAGGATGGCGCTGATCTGGGGGACGACGCCGCTCGCCAGGGTGTTCCGCAGGAAGATGTCGGCGTAGCCACCCAGGGACCCGACGCCCTCCTGGATGCGAGCGCCACCGGAGTCGTTGAGGCCGATGACCGGGGCGCCGTTCCGCATGGCGTGGTCCATCACCTTGCAGATCTTGCGGGCGTGGGCGGCCGAGAGCGAGCCGCCGAACACGGTGAAGTCCTGGGCGAAGACGTAGACGAGGCGCCCGTCGATCCGACCGTGGCCGGTGACGACGCCGTCGCCAGGGATCTTCTGCTGCTCGAGGCCGAAGTCGTGGCAGTCGTGCATCACGAAGGCGTCGAGCTCGGTGAAGGTGCCGGCGTCGAGGAGCTCGTCGATGCGCTCCCGCGCCGTCCGCTTGCCCGCCTTGTGCTGGCGCTCGATGCGGGCCTCGCCCCCTCCGAGCCGGGATCGGGTCTCCATCTCCGCGAGGCGATCGAGTTGACGCTGGCGATCCATGGGTCCTCCTCATGCCCCGGCGGGCGGCCGAGGAGGGTATCCGTGCCGAGGGTGCGCTGCTACCGCCGGGGCGCAGGTGCTGCGGGGGGACCGGAGAAGCGCTCACCACCCACACCGCGGACCAGCACTTCGTCCACCACCTCCAGCTCCCAGACCACCCACTCCGGCTGGCCAAGGGTGCGACGCTCGTGGCGGGCCAGCACGCCCCCTTCCGGCTTCGTCGCGACCTTGGAGGTCACCTCGGTGCGCACGAACACGCGGTCCCCCCGACGCACCGGGCGATCCAGCTCCAGGTCGGCGCCGAGCTGGGTGGCCGACGACAGCCTCCAGCGCTGGGGTTCCGCTGCCGCCTCCCCCTCCGGTCCGACGGCGTCGAAGGCGACGGAGTCCGAGGTGTGCTGCTCGCCGCGGAGTCGGAAGGAGAGCGGACCCACGGTGACGGGCCCCACCCCGGTGAGCACGAGGTCCCATCGGAGCAGCACCGACGTTCCCTCCGCGTTGGAGGCCCGATCCTCTACGCTTCGCCGCAGGGACACGGGGCCGTGGACCAGGCCCTCCACCGAGAGGAGGTCGGCGTCGGCCAGGTCGGTCACCGCCACCTGCAGGGGGACCTCGGAGCCCCGGAAGGCCCGCTCAGGCAGCGGATCCACCACGACCACCAGGCTGGAGTCGGGAAGAAAGTCGAAGGCGTCGTGGTCGAGGTAGGGAGCGAAGTCCGGGTCCCTTCGTGCAGCCATCGGTGTGCTCGCCCCGTCCTCCAGGGCTCGGCGAAGATCGGGTCCCGCCTCTGCGGGCCGGCCCGCACGGGCGAGGAGCGATGCCCGGTGGTAGCGGGCCTCCGGGAAGCCCGGACGGGTCTCGAGGGCCTGGTCCAGGCTCCGGATCGCCCCGTCGACGTCGCCAGCTTCTGCCTCCGCCCTCGCGCGCCAGGCGAGGAGCAGCGGCTCCCCGGGCTGCGCTCCAAGGGCCTCCTGGAATGCAGCGCTGGCCTCGTCGTGGCGACCGGCTTCGAGGGCCGCCTTCCCCTCCTCCCACGCATCGAGGGCCCGTCGCTGGGCACGGAGCTCCACGCTTCCGGGAGAGGAGCAGGCGAGCATGAGCAGGGCGATCAACACGAGGCCCTCGTGATCCACGCAGCCTGGCGACCCCCCATGTCTCCGTCGCGCCGATGGGACCACAGGTCCGGATCCTCGTAGGTGCACCCCGGGAGCCGGTCGACGGCCGCCACGCCCGCCATGGTCAGCTGGTAGGCGACCGCAGACGCCACGTCGACCAGGGGGCGCCCGCGAGGGGACGTGCCCACCACGAAGGCCGAGGCAGGCACCCCCGTGGACTCGAGCGCCGTGACGACCTCGTCGCCGACCTCGTAGTGGTGCCCGCAGATGCTCGGACCGATGGCGGCGACCATCCCCGAAGCCCTCACCGATGTCGCGACCGACAGCTCCTCGACGGCGGCACCGACGATGCCGACGGCCGTTCCCCGCCAGCCGCTGTGGACGGCGGCGACCCCCACCGCTCGGCCGTCGTGGAGCGCCGCGAGCAGCACGGGCACGCAGTCGGCGACCCGGACGGCCACCACGACGCCGGGCCGAGTGGACACCAGGGCATCCCCCTCCCCCGCAGGATGGGTCGGACCCGTCGCTGCACGGTCGACATGGACGACCCGTCCGTGAACCTGGCTGACGACCGTGAGCTGCTCGACCCGGTGGGGGCGAATGGCCGCTGCCCAGTTCTGCGCCAGCACCGCCTCGGTGACCTCCGGGTAGGCGGGCCGTGGGGCCAGGTGGAGCTCTCCCTCGACGCGCGCATCCCGTCGGCCCGTGAAGCCGTGGTCCACCCCGGAGACCTCGGACAGGAGGGACGAGCGGCGGGTCGCTCGATCCGAAGGGTGTGGGCTCTCGGACGCGCGGGGCACGGTGCCTCCGTTGACAGTCCCCCGAGGGAACGCCTAGGCTCCATCAGAGGAGGGACCCTACCATGCCACGCGACGACGTCCGGGCGCGCCCCACGCACCCGCGGACCGTGTGGCCGTGGGCCGCTTCCCTGGCCGCGCTGAGCTGCCTGACCACCGGCTGCCCGGAGGGCAACGGCGGACAGCCCGACCCCATCCCCGGCTACGTGTTGACCCTGCGCCCCAACGTGACCGCCGGCGCCGATCCCTTCGTGCCCGGCGCCGACGTCTCCCTCGTGATCCAGCACGACGGCGACCTCGACGTCATGCAGATCGGCACCACCAACGACCCCAGTCTGTCGCTGCCGGAGCTTCCGCTCCTCGAGGCCGGCGACACCGTGGGCATCCTCGTCGAGGAGGCTGGAGGCTCCGCGAACCAGTGGGAGCCCGAGCTCACCATCGGCTACGGTCAGATCACCCTCGAGGACGACCTCCCCACCGACGGCTCCTCCGTCGAGCTCGACGTGCTCGTCGCCCCTTTCGCATCCGTGCCGGCGTCCGGCAGCATGGGTGGCTCTGCCCGCTTCCACGGCGGCACGGCGATGGGGCCCGACGGCGACGTGTTCATCTTCGGAGGGGTGCGCCTCGGCCTGAACAATGCGCCCGTGGCCGCCTCCGACATCTACGCCGTGCTCGACACCGACGAAGGCAACACCGACGTCGACAAGCTCAACGTGTCCATGCCGGCCAACACCTTCGGCCGCATGACGACCACCGACGGCAACACCTACTCCGGTCCCCATGCGGTGCTGGTGGACGACGACGACGGCCCGCTGATCCTGGTCACCGGCGGCCGCATCGACTGGAACGATCCCCGCTTCAACTCGTCGTCCGCCTTCTTGTTCGACCCTACCGAGCGGGACTGGGTGCGCACGGGCGGCGACCCCCTCGTCCTCGACATGAAGACGGGGATGTCGGGGCATCGGCACGTGCAGATGGCCAACGGCGACCTCCTCTTCTACGGCGGACTGTTCGACGATGCCGAGGTGCGCACCACGGTGCTGCTCTACAACGTGGGCCAGCGGCGCTTCACCGAGATCGAGACGGGCTCGGTGACCATCGCCGTGTACGAGCCGAGTGCAGCGTCCCTCGGACCGCTCGGCGCCCTCGTGTGCGGTGGCACCGACCTGCCAGGCCCCGACGAACAGGCGACCGGCCTGTGGCCTGCCGTGAGCACCTGCCTGCGCGTGTCCTACGACGGAACGGTGACCGCCCTGGCGCCCATGCCCGAGGCCCTCACCTTCCACGCCATGGTGGAGCTCTCCGACGGCCGCGTCCTCGTCAGCGGCGGCGGGATCGGCGGCCTGCCAGGCCCGAGCGCCGCCCCCCAGGACGCCACGGACCGCGCCTGGGTCTACGACCCCGACACCGACGCCTGGTCCGAGGTCGGCGCCATGAACCGGGCGCGGGCAGGACACGCGCTCGTGGCCCTCCCCGATGGGGGCGCTCTGGTCGTGGGAGGCGTCGCCGCCGCCACCGCCCAGGAGGGAACCACCGGCGACGCGGTGTCCTGCTGGGAGCGCTTCGACGGCACCACCGACACCTTCACCGACGGCGAGTGCAACGGCGCGGGTGAGGGCCTGTGGCCGCGGGTGGCCAGCGCACCGGGCGAAGGGGGCTTCGCCATTGCCGGCTACGGGCTCGACAACTTCGGCGACTACTTCGTTCCCGCCGGCTTCGGCCTGTTCGCGACGGGGCTTCCGTGACGGCAGCGCTGCCCGAGGGCAGCGTCGTGGCGGTGTACGGCGGCAGCTTCAACCCTCCCCATGTAGGCCACGGGCTGGTGGCGAGCTGGGTGCTGTGGACGCGCCAGGCGGACGCCGTGTGGCTCCTGCCCTCCAAGAGCCACCCCTTCGCCAAGTCCCTCGCGTCCTTCGAGCGCAGGGTGGCGATGTGCGAGGCGCTGGCGGCCCTCCAGGGGCCACGGGTGGCCGTGTGCCGCATCGAGGAGGAGCTCCCGGCCCCCAACTACACCTTCGACGTGCTGACAGAGCTCACGGCCCGGCATCCAGGCCTCCGCTTCCGCCTCGTCGCTGGCGCCGACGTCGTCGGCGACCTCCCCCGCTGGCACCGCTGGGAGGACCTCTCCGCCCGCTTCGACCCACTCATCGTCGGACGCCAGGGCTACCCCACGCCGCCCGGAACCATCGACATGCCCGGCGTGTCCTCCACCGCCATCCGCGCCGCGCTCGCTCGCGGCGACGCGGTGGACCACCTCGTGCCCGCCCGCGTGCTGGAGCTCGCCCGAGGGTTGTACGGGCCCTGAGCCGTCCCGCTCGTCGGTGGACCCAGGAGCCTGATACCTTTCCACCATGGAGGCAGACTCCCCATCCCGCGGTGCGATCGTCGTGAGCGGCCTGGTGATGACGGGCATGATCTGCGGTGCCATCGCGGGTCAGGCCGCCCTCGCTCGCGCCCATGACCCGTACGCCCACCTCGACCTCTTCGCCCGGGTCTTCACCACGGTGCAGACGGAGTACGTCGACGACGTGCCCCCGGCGCTGCTGGTGGAGGGCGCCATCGCAGGCATGCTCGACACCCTCGACGCCCAGTCCCGCTGGCTCTCGGCCCAGCAGCTCCAGGAGCTCCAGGACGACGCCGCCGGCACCACCACCGGGATCGGGGTCACGGTCCGTCGCACCCTCGACGGCATCGAGGTGGTGGAGGTCCTTCCCGACTCCCCCGCCCGCCGCGACGGCGTGGCCCCGGGGGATCGCATCGTCGCCATCGACGGCACGCCCCTGGCGTCGGTGACGTCACGGGAGCTGCCCGCGCTCTTCGAGGGGCTCGACGGCCAGGCCACGAGCCTGACGATCCTCCGTCCCGGCGACGACGCCCCGGTGGTGATCACCACGGTGCGGGCGGCCGTGGAGCACCCAGCCGTGGAAGCCGACCGCGTCGGGAGCCTGATCTATGCCCGCATCGACCACTTCCAGGCGGGGGTCGGCGCCGATCTGGAGGACCTCGTGCTGGCCCGAGACCCCTCGACCGCGAAGGGTCTGGTCCTCGACCTGCGGGACAACCCCGGTGGCCTGCTGTCGGAAGCCGTCGCCGTGTCCGACCTGTTCCTCGACGACGGGCTCATCGTGGCGACCCAGGCCCGCCCCTCGGCGTCCCTCGACGCGGAGGAGCACTACGCCACGGCCGGGGGCTTCCCTGCCGACCTCCCCGTCGTCGTCCTGGTCAACGGCCTGTCGGCCTCGGCGTCGGAGATCGTGGCCTCCGCGCTCCAGGACACCCAACGGGCCCGCCTCGTCGGCGAGACGACCTACGGCAAGGGCAGCGTCCAGAAGGTCTACACCCACCTCGACCCGTCCACGGCCGACGGGGAGGCAGCCCTGAAGCTCACGGTCGGGTGGTACACCACGCCATCCGGTCAACCGGTGGCGGCCCGGGAGGGGCGCGCCCCCGACGTCGAGGTGGTGTTCCCTCGTCGACCGGGCCCGAAGCAGCGGGTGCTCGACGCGATCGCGGCCCTGGAGGCCGAC
>Ga0213839_1000754_pt1 | contig 29342 bp, 39 predicted proteins | sample SWPATP21_FD_160075 | JGI IMG/M metagenome (GOLD analysis project Ga0213839, IMG submission 160075) | Coastal seawater microbial communities from Marineland, Florida, United States - SWPA TP2 #1 | ecosystem: Environmental > Aquatic > Marine > Coastal | place: USA: Florida | collected 2016-08-14
TTGCATGGTCAGCACCATACCCATCAGCTGGGTCTGTGCGTCCCCTGAGGCGAGGACCGTAAGCAAATCCGGCGCTTCCTGCGCCTGTACGGCCCCGGCGAGACCCAATCCGGCCAGCGCCGCGAATGCAAGACGTCTCATGTTGTCTCTCTCCTTTTCATGGGCGAACAATTGTTAGTCTTGCACATGCGTGGTCCGCAAGTAAGGGCGGTGTGTCGTCCAACCTTGCGGGAATAGACCCTTGGCCGCAACGTCGTCGATCGAGGGCGGAATGATGACCTCGTCACCGGGACGCCAGTCAGCAGGCGTGGCAATCTGGTGCCTGTCTCCCGCCTGAAGTGCATCGACCGTCCGCAGAATTTCATCGAAGTTGCGCCCCACGCTCATTGGGTAAGTCATCGTCAGGCGCAGCTTCTTCATATTGTCAATGATAAAAACCGAGCGTACGGCAGCCGTCTCGGACTGAGTGGGATGGATCATGTCATAGAGACGCGCGATTTTCAGATCGGGATCGGCCACGATCGGAAACCGCAGCGTAGTGTTTTGGGTTTCGTTGACATCGTCGATCCACCGCATGTGCTCTTCGACAGAGTCGGTGCTAAGCCCAATCGGTTTGACGCCGCGCTGTTCGAATTCGGCGCTAAGTTGCGAGGTCCGACCCATCTCGGTAGTGCAGACTGGGGTGAAGTCGCCCGGATGGCTGAAAAAGAAAGCCCAGTCGTCGCCGATCCAGTCATGGAAAGAGATGGGGCCGGTCGTGGTGTCAGCGGTGAAATCCGGGACGACGTCTCCAAGAAGCAAAGGCATGATGTTTCCTTTCAATTGGTTTTGCTACCAAATACCGTAGAGCGGGCGCGATCTCGGTGACATTGTCACTCAGCCTGCAAAAAGTTACATTCAATGTAGAACTTTGAGGGGGATACATCGATGAAGCTCACGGCATATTCGAACTACGCGCTCAGATCGCTACAACTTGCCGCGCTCAGGTCACCGGAACTTGTGCGCGTGGATGATGTGGTCAGGGTGCATGGGTTGGCTCGGCCGCATATCGTGAAGATCGTGCATGAACTGGGACAGGCTGGTCTTGTGAAGACAAGGCGGGGGAGAGGAGGCGGGTTTAGGCTCGCACGTCCTGCCGAAGAAATCGTTGTCGGAAATGTGATCCGGCTAACGGAAGGGCCGCTCGACATTGTCGAATGCTTCAATGCTGAAAAAAATACCTGCCCGTTGATCGGCATCTGCAAGCTATCTCGGGCACTGAGCGAAGCGACGAAAGCATTTATGGCGGTGCTCGATGACCTTACGTTGGCGGATATCGCGTCGAACAGGAGTGAGCTCTTATCCCGCATCACGCCATTAGAAGAGGGCATCGTCCGGCCATCGCGGAGGGGGCAATGAGCGTCGAAGACTGGACCGAACGATTTCAGGGGACCAGAGCCCTGCCGCGCGGCGTGAGGGATCGGCTGATCAAGGTGGCGCAGGTCCGCGCTTATCACAAAGGCCAGGAAGTATTTGGTCCGCGCAATATACCGGACAGCCTGTTATTCTTGCTGGAGGGCACAATTCGCGTGTCGCAGACTTCCGAGAACGGACGTGACATCGTGCTATACCGCGTGGATGCGGGCGAAAGCTGCGTGCTGACAACGGCTTGTATGCTGGCGGAGGAGGCCTACAGTGCTGAAGGTCTGGCGGAGACCGACATCCGTGTGGTCGCCCTTCCAAGGCTCGCCTTCGACACCCTCGTCGCCGACGAGGCGGCCTTTCGCAACTTCGTGTTTGCCGCGTACTCGCGGCGGCTGATCGATCTTTTGCGCGTGGTGGACGATGTTGCATTCGGGCGGATCGACGTTCGACTCGCCGAGCGCCTTCTCACTCTGGCGGGTGACGACCGGGAAATCTCTGCGACCCACGCGCAGATTGCGAGCGAACTGGGAACAGCGCGTGAGGTCATTTCGCGCGTGCTGCACGATTTCCAGAAGCGGGGCTACATCGTGCAATCGCGCGGACGGATTGAGGTCACCTGCAAGCCGGCCCTGCGGGCGCTTACCAACAGCGCTTAGCTGGCCGCCGATGAAAAATCGCCGCTCGGTGACAATATCACTGAAGCGATGTTGTGAAAGTTATATATCATGGTCAACTTTCAAGTTTGGAGGACGCCATGACGACTAATGTCGGAACCCTCGACCGTATCCTGCGCGCCGCGCTTGGGCTGGTCCTGCTCTATTTCGCTTTCTTCAGCGGTTTGCACCTCTTCGCCGAACCGCTGATCAAGTATGGTACGGCCGTCGTCGGCATCGTCATGCTCGCGACGTCGACAATAAAGATGTGCCCGCTCTACGCAATTTTCGGTATCAAGACATGCCGGGAGTGCTGAAATGGAGCTGCGTTAACACCCGTCACATCGTTCGTCGGCGGTCTGCGGATTGGTCTTAGCGCGGTGCTTCTGATGCTCGGGCTCGGCCGGAGCTTCCGTGCCAACCTCGGTCCGGGGTTCACATCGAGACACGGGGGCTGTGGGCAGTCGCGGCCGACAGCCGCGCGTAGCATCCTGATCAACCGTAACATTTGAGGAGGAAAAAGCGTGACTTACCCCATTGACATGACCATCAAACCCAAGGTTCAGGCCTTCTTTGACGAGGCTACGAATACGATAAGCTATATTGTGAAAGACCCGACATCCGATGCCTGCGCCATCGTCGATAGCGTCATGGACATTGACTACGCTGCCGGGCGGATCACTTATGACCATGCGGACGAACTGATCCGGCAGGTGCTATCGCAGGAGCTGAAGTTGGAGTGGATCATCGAGACCCACGTCCACGCCGACCACCTGTCGGCCGCCCCCTACATACAGCAGAAGCTGGGTGGAAAGATCGGCATCGGATCGAAAATAATGGTGGTGCAGGAGACCTTTGGAAAGGTTTTCAATGAAGGCACCGAATTCCAGCGTGACGGCAGCCAGTTCGACCGTCTGTTCGACGACGGCGACACCTACACGATCGGCAATATGCCGGCTTTTGCCATTTACACGCCGGGTCACACGCCCGCCTGTATGGTGCATGTAATGGGCGACGCGGCCTTCGTGGGTGACACGCTGTTCATGCCCGACGGCGGCTCGGCGCGCGCCGATTTCCCTGGCGGAGATGCGGCGACACTCTACGACTCGATCCAGAAAGTCCTGGCCCTGCCGGACGAAATGCGGCTGTTCATGTGCCACGACTACGGGCCGAACGGGCGCGACATCCAGTGGGAGACCACAGTGGGTGACGAAAAGGCGCACAACATCCATGTCGGCGATGGCAAGTCAAAGGAGGATTTCGTCAAGTTTCGCACCGAACGCGACGCGACCCTCGCCATGCCCAAGCTCATTATCCCGTCTTTGCAGGTGAACATGCGCGCAGGCGAGGTTCCTACCGACAAGGATGGCAACCCTATGCTCAAGGTGCCCCTCAACGGTCTTTGATGATAGCCTCGCGGATACAGGTCAAAAGGAGAAGACAATGTCAAACAACTCAACGGTGGAAAACCTGAACAAGGCGCTTCAAATGGAAATGAGCGCCGCGCATCAATATCAATTGCACGCGCATGTCCTCGACGATTGGGGCCTCAATTTGCTGGCAGACAAGATGCGCGAGGAACAGGCAGAGGAAATCGGACACTCCGACCTGTTCATCGAACGCATCATGTTCCTGAAAGGAACGCCCCAGATCGCTTTCGCCAAATCGCCCGAGCGCGCGGAAACCCTGCCGGATATGTTCAAGGCCGACCTTGCCGATGAAGAGGAGGCCATTGAATTCTACCTCACCGCGGCCCGGCAGGCCGATGAGGTCAACGATGTCGGATCGCGCATGCTCTTCGAAAAGATCGCGATGGATGAAGAAGGCCATAAGGCCTGGTTGGAGCTGCAACTTGAGTTGATCGAACGCATCGGCGACCGGGCGTACAGCGCGAAGATGGTTTCGGTCATACAAGACGAAGACCCATCTACTTGACGAAGTCCGCAGGTGTGATGGCGGCGCGTCGGTAACGGTCTTTGCTCGAAACCAACAGGGAGGAATGCGACGATGGAACTGAAAAAGATCTCGCCGAAAGTTACGGTGTCCCCGCAGATCGCAGCTAAGGACATGGCCGCGATCAAGGCTGCAGGCTATCGTGCGATCATTTGCAATCGCCCCGATGGGGAAGGCGCTGACCAGCCAGGCTTCGAAGAGATCGAGGCCGCTGCCAAGGCCGAGGGAATCGAGACGTGCTACGTCCCGGTTGAGTCGGGGATGGTGACCGATCAGGACGTTGCTGCCTTTGGCCAAGCGCTGGCAGAGGTGCAACGCCCGGTCTTGGCCTACTGTCGGACCGGCACACGCTCAGCAACACTCTGGTCGCTGCACGAGGCGAAAAAGCGGCCCGTCTCCGAGATCCTCGCCCTGACGAAGGCGGCAGGCTATGACATGAACGGTGTCGCGCGCCGCGTCGCCAACGGCGGCAAGACCCCGACCGGCACCGGGGATGCGCACTACAAGGTGGTCATCGTCGGCGCGGGTGCCGGTGGGATCGCAGTCGCGGCAAGCCTCAAGGCGCGCAAGCCAGACCTCGAGATCGCGATCATCGATCCTGCCGAAATTCACTATTACCAGCCCGGCTGGACGATGGTCGGCGGCGGAATATTCAAGGCACAGGAGACCGTCAGGACAATGGGCAGCCTGATCCCGGAAGGGGTCAAGTGGATCAAGGCCGCCGTCGCGGCCTTCGAACCAAAAAGCAACGCGGTCATCCTCGATGGTTGCCGCGTTGTGAAATACGATCGTCTCGTTGTCTGTCCCGGACTCAAGCTTGACTGGGGCAAGGTCGAAGGACTTGTCGACACGCTCGGCCGAAACGGGGTGACCTCGAACTATCGCTACGACCTTGCGCCCTATACTTGGCAACTGGTGCAGGAGATGCGCGGCGGCACCGCGCTCTTCACCCAGCCGGCGATGCCGATCAAATGCGCCGGCGCCCCGCAGAAAGCAATGTATCTCTCGGCCGACCACTGGCATCGGTCCGGTCGTCTCAAGGACGTCGATATCCATTTCTGCAACGCAGGCGGTGTGCTCTTCGGCGTGAAGGACTACGTGCCGGCACTGATGGAATACGTGAAGAAGTACGACGCGACCCTCGACTTTTTCCACAATCTTGTGGCGGTCGACGGGCCGGCGAAGACGGCCACCTTCGAGGTCAGCGAGCCGGATCAGGAGCCGCGGCATGTTAAGATGGCCTTCGACATGATGCATGTCTGCCCACCCCAAACAGCCCCGGACTTCATTCGAGTCTCGCCCCTGGCCGATCCGGCGGGCTGGGTCGACGTTGACCAGGCGACGTTGCGCCACAAGAGCTTCGACAACATCTGGGCGCTTGGCGACGTGATGAACGCGCCAAATGCTAAGACCGCGGCTGCGGCGCGGAAACAGGCGCCCACCGTTGCCGAGAACCTCGTCGCCGATATCGCCGGGCGCTCGTCCGTGGCGCAATACGACGGCTACGGCTCGTGTCCGCTGACGGTCGAGCGCGGCAAGATTGTGCTTGCAGAATTCGGGTACGGAGGGGCGGTGAAGCCAAGCTTCTCGGCCTTCTTGATTGACGGAACGAAGCCAAGCCGTGCCGCGTGGTTCCTCAAGGAAAAGATACTGCCGCCGATCTACTGGCAAGCGATGCTTCAAGGGCGCGAATGGATGGCAAAGCCGGAAAAGTTCGAGACCGCGGCCAAATGACCGAACGGCGCGCCGGCACCCTCTCCGCCGACGGCGCCTCCGCGAGGGGGGCGCACAAGCTGCGCCCGCTTCCCCAAATTATAATAGGTCTAAATGGAGCCACGATTTGCCCGCTATTTGCCGATGCTCACTTGTGGCCGGCACTGCGATGGGGCGCTGAACCGACTAACGAAACGCGGGACCGGGTTTGCCGTTAAGGCCGCCCCTCATCGCTACAGTTTACAAAGACCGTTTTCTGAGTATTGCCGGCATTCGCGCCCGATGCAGTATGACAGCTTGGCTCATGGCGGGATTGAGTGGCCGCTTACGAGTTTATGGTGCGATTCTTTTGCAAGCGCGGCGAATTCACACTTTCCGCCCCCTCGTGTCCACGGAGAGGACAAAGTTACGAACGGCCCAAACCGGACACTCACATCCCCTTTCGACGCCACAGCACGGCTTAACCAGATCGGCCATTCGTTAATTCCGCGACGCCGCGCGAGAAAAACCGATCGCCAAGGATTACGCTGCGCTCCCGCAAACACCCATACATTGCATGAATAATCAGGCCGAAAGACGTGCGTATGCGGGCACCTGCCCTCCGAGTTGCGCCTCGCTAACCGTGCCTTCCCCATCTGCGCACAGAGGTTGTGTGAAAACAATAGAATGTGCTGGCGGCGAAGTCTTGATATCGGAAACCCAGTCAAGACATGCGAGGGTCCGATGATATCAAACACAACCGCCAGCTACGGGCGCGTCGCCCGTTTTTTCCATTGGTGCATCGCGTTCCTGGTGCTGGCAGACATAGCGCTTGGATTGATCGGGAAGTTCACGCCGCACAGTGGCGATACCGTTGCTTTCCTTCAGCTGTTGTATTCGACCCATAAGACGATCGGCGTGACGATCTTGGCTTTGGCAGTATTGCGGGTCGGCTGGGCAATCTCGCAACCGCGTCCCGTGCCTCTCCATCCCGAACGGCGCCTCGAAACCTTCGCCGCGGACACGGCGCATTGGGTGCTCTACGCCGCCATTTTCGTGCTCCCGCTTTCCGGCTGGGTGATCCATTCGGCCGAAGTGGGATTTGCGCCAATCTGGTGGCCTTTCCCCCAAAGCTTGCCGTTTATTCCAAAATCGGAGCGCCTTGCCGGTGCGGCAGCCAATGTTCACTGGATTGCGGGGATCGTTTTGGCAACGATGGTCGCAGCGCATATCGGGGGCGCAATTAAACACGCGCTGATTGACCGCGATGGCACCTTGGCCCGCATGTGGAACGGACGGGCTGCCGGCAAGGCGGCCACTCACCCCGGCAAGACGGCCTCCGTTCTCGCCGCAATAGGGATCTGGACCTTTGCAATCGGCGGCGCCCTGACCGTGTTTTCCCCCGCTCACAACGTGGAAGCCGCGTCACAATTCCCTGCTAAACAGACCGAAGGATGGGTCGTGCAGGACGGCAGCCTGTCGATCACAATCAAGCAAATGGGGGCCGAGGTCACCGGCGGATTTGCCAATTGGCAGGCTGAGATCAAGTATGATGAAGTAACCGGAACAGGCACCGTTAAGACGGTGATCGATACGACCTCCCTTACACTTGGGTCCGTGACGGACCAGGCGAAAGGCCCCGAGTTCTTCGATGTCGCCGCCCATGATACCGCCGTGTTTCAGGGCAACATCGTGCAAATCGGCGGACCGAAGCACCAAGCCTCCGGCTCCCTGACACTGGTCGGGCAGAGTGTTCCCGTCACGCTCGACTTCGATCTCGAGGTGACAGGACGCACGGCCAAAGCCTCGGGCGGCACGGTTCTGGACCGCCGTGACTTCGGCATGGGAGTGGCCTACCCGGACGAAAGCTCTGTCGGGTTTGCCGTGGAGGTCCGGATAGAACTGGTGGCAACTAAGCCAGAATAGACCCTGCACCATCGAGACGAAAAAAGGGCCGCGCGAGGAATCGCGCGGCCCTTGTGGTAAAGTATGAGGCTTCGATTATTCAGCGGGCACCATTGCTTCGATCGAGATATCGATCGCAACCTCATCCCCGACAAACGGGGCGAACTGGCCCATGTCGAAATCCGAGCGCAGCAGCGTGGTTGTCGCGTCAAATCCGGCCCAGGGGCGATTTTCCATCGGGTGATCGCCCAACTGGTTCAGTGTGGCGTCCAAAACGACAGACTTCGTAATGCCGTTCATGGTCAGATTGCCGGTGATCTTGCCGGTCTCTTCGCCGGTTATTTCGATCGACGTTGAGGTGAATGTCACCAAGGGGTTCGCTTCGGCGCCGAAGAAATCTTCGCTCAGAAAATGCGCTTCGCGGGCGGGCCAGCCGGTGATGAGGCTCTTGGCGGGAAATGAAACAGAGACGCTCGATGCTCCCGGGTCTTCTTGGTCCAGCTCGATACTGCCCTCGAACCCAGAGAACATGCCTGTGGTGGTCGAGAAACCCAAGTGATTATAGCTGAACACGATCTGGCTATGGGATGGATCGAGCACATAGGTCATCGTTTCAGCCTGCGCCGCAGTCGCAAGCGTTGCGCCCATCGCCGTCGTAAGAAGGAAGTTTTTCATCTGAATCCATTTCTCCGTTTGAGATGCATACGTCACGTCAGATGCACCTAATTCAGGCGCGAAAATACGCAACTCTCTACCTTCAAACACTCTCTGTGCGTTATCGAACAGCGTGCGGAATGTTTACCAGCAGGCACAAAGATATCTGCCCAGAGAAGCCCTGAGTTCCATCTCGAGGACTTCGAATAGCGCCTCAAGCCGTAATCTCTCAAGTCTTGAATAGATTGAAAATTTCCCCACGATGGTTGCACATTATTCAGATTCCGGCGTGGTCCCACGGCCGGTTTGAAAGGCTGTTTGTGATAGAATGGCGATGAAGCGCATAGAGCTTCCCGCTTTGCCGCGCGGGCTATCGGGAATGCATGGCCATCTCTTCTTTGCCGCGCTCAGTAACATGCTAAAATGGAACCACCGCACCAATGCCTTAGAAAAGCATCGTTTCGGCCCAGTTCTGCCGTTCAGTCTCTGGCCGATCTCCGCGGTGTAGCTTCACTAAACCGGCCATTCTTGCAGCATTTTCTCTGCGGTAAGGTCGGCAGAGCGGACCTCCCGGCCATTCAGCCCATTAGTGGAGGTGACCGTTTTTCGCAGGTTGTTGAGCTATGCGTGCGGCGTAAGCTGAGGCTTGCGGAAGTATTTTGCGGATACAGGCGTCACTTAGGGCAATCAGGGAAAGCGGCTTTTCGACCAGGAGATGTCTGGCTGGACTCTGTAGATAGTCGGTGCGAACCCTATCTGAATTCCTTTTAAGATTGGATAACAATGCGGCGCAGCTGCCAGCGCAACCGTTCAGACCAGATGATACAAACTTTAGAACTTGCCGCCAAAGAAGAAAGCAAGGCGCCGAAGAACAATTCGGACCGCCAATTGGGCCTCACTTGCCAACGCGCGATGGTTCCTGAACGAGATCGAGGCCGAACCGCAATCGAACGGCGTCTTGTGCGCGCGCGGCAAGCGCGTCCACGTCGCCCAAGGTCGCTCCGCCAACATTGACGAGAACCAGGGCGTTGGTCTCTGAAAATGCGGCGCCGCCCAATCCGTGGCCGCGAAATCCGCAGAGATCGAGCATCTTGCCCGCCGGCAGCTTGACGCCGCCCGGGACCCGGTGGCCGCAGACGTCCGGAATGCGGGCCGCGGCGGCAATCGGCACGACCGGATTATGAAAGAAAGAACCCGCGTTTCCAGTAATCCGCCAATCAGGCAGCCGAGCGCGCCGCCGCGCCAACACGGCGTTCATGACCTTGGCCGGTCCGTTCGGAGAGGCGCATCCGGACAGGCCTTCGTGTGAGAGAACGGGGTCCCATTTGGTCGGTAGGTAAAGCGTAATCCCGGTCACCAGAAAGCGCCCGGGCTCGTTTTTGAACCGGCTCTGGCGATACCCGAAGCCACACTCGGCGGCTGCCAGTCTACGTGGCTTCCAATCCGCAGTATCGATGACATCGACGCTCTCGGCCAGGTCGCTCAGCTCGACGCCGAAAGCGCCGATGTTCTGGATCGGAGCGGCCCCGGCTGTACCCGGAATCCCCGCAAGGTTCTCGAGCCCGCCGAAGCCCCGTCCGACGGTCCAGCGGACGATGTCATCCCATGTCTCTCCTGCGCGGGCGGTAACGCGGACGCCGCCTCCGACATGCTGCAACCGGCGGCCGCGCGCGCCGGCGATCCCGACCACCGCGTCGATCTTTTCGGCCAGCAGGCAGTTGCTTCCGCGCCCAAGCATGTGAAATGGCAGGCCCACGCGGTCCGCGAACTGCGCGGCCGCGATAATCTTGCTCTCGTCGGTCAGAACGCCGCCGTAGCTGGCACGAGACCGCAAACCGAGCGTATTGCGCCCGCTGAGGTCAAACCGAGGCACCAGCGGGGCGGGCGGCTCCCTCATGGATAGGCTTCCCGCGTAAGTTTAGGCCGGAACATCAGGTCCTCGCCGCGGTCCATGCCGATATTGATCCGGAACGCCTCGGCAATGCGCTCGGAGCGCTCGACGAAAAGCTCGGCGGTCTTTTGGGGGCAAATCTGCGTGACCGTGTGCCGGAACAGCGCCAGCCAGCGCCGGAAGTGATCGTCGTTCAACTCTGAAATCGCAAGGTGCTTGGGCATGGGCCGACCCTTGTAGCGGCGTGTGCCAAGAAGGCTCGAGCACCAGAAATCCTCGATCGAGTCGAGATGTGCCTGCCAGCGATCGTCCGGTACCCGAGCGCGAAACACCGGGCCGATCACCGGGTCCTCGCGGGCGGCCGCGTAGAAATGATGCACGACCTTGCGGATCATCGCCTCGTCGAGGCCTTCGGCTAAGGCCTCGGGAAAACGTGCCACGAGGCGGGGCGGCGCGTCCATCAGGATGCCTCGCGGATGACGTAGGTGCAGCGCCGCCCGCCGCTGACGATATGCTCCACCCGCTTGACCGAGATGCCGTCACCCAGCACGTTCTCGAACACCGACTTCTCAGCACGGCAGAATCCTTGGCAAACCGTCGCCGCAGCGCATATCGGGCAGTGGTTTTCGACCAGCCGAAACTCCCCGTCCTCGCCTTCCTCTGCAGCCGCCATGTAACCCTCAGCATTTCTCAGTTCGACCAGTTTGCCTAAGCGATCACGTAGGGACACACAGTCAGCCATCGCCTCTTCATAAAGCGCTTGCGTCTTCCACTCGCGCGCCTGGATAATCCGGTCCAGCGCTTCCTCGCCCAGGACGCCCGAGATGCTGCGCAGGATGTCCACGGTTAGCGCAGCGTGGGTGTCGGGAAAACGGGACTGACCCTTCTCGGTTAAGCGCCAGCGTACTGAGGGCCGGCCGCGCCCGAAGGGCCTACGTTCGTCGGCCACGAGGTCATCCTCTGCCAGCTTTAAAAGCTGCTGTCGTGCTGCCTCTCCAGTGGTGCCGAGACGGGCTCCCACCTCGGTCGAAGTCAACGCGCCATGCATCTTAAGAGCCATCAGGACGCGTTCGGAGGCGGAGCGTGGCGACCACACCTCTTTTTCCAAGACATCACTTGACATATTGACTCCAAAAGTTTTCAAAGTACCTGCTTGTTTTAATAACCCGTCGCACCGCGCGGCGCAACCGCACCTATCAGAGGGAGCCTGACATGGCCTTTGAACTGCCAGCCCTTAACTTCGCCCACACCGCCCTCGAGGGCCTCGGGATGAGCACCGAAACGCTCGAACTGCATCACGACAAGCACCACGACGCTTATGTGACTGCCCTCAACGGTTTCGTCGAAAGAAACGCGGACCTGCAGGGCAAGTCGCTGGAGGAAATCATCACCGCGACCTATGGCGTTGCCGACCGTGAAGGCATCTTCAACCAGGCGGGCCAGCACTGGAACCACATCCACTTCTGGAACGCGCTCTCGCCCAATGGCGGTCGCATCCCCGGCGCGCTTGAAAAGAAGCTGACCGCTGACTTCGGCTCGGTCGATGACTTCAAGCAGGCGTTCAAGGCTGCGGCCACCGGGCAGTTCGGGTCCGGCTGGGCTTGGCTGATCCAGAAGTCAGATGGCAGCCTTGGGGTGACGAAAACGCCCAATGGGGTAAACCCACTGGCTACCGGCGAGGGGACCGCGCTGCTCGGCCTGGACGTGTGGGAGCATAGCTACTACGTCGACTACCGCAACCGCCGTCCGGATTACGTCGACAACTTCTTGGATCGGCTCGCGAATTTCGAATTTGCAATGGCCAACCTCGCCTGATCAGCCGCTTCCCATGCGCGCGTTAGGCGCGCATGGGCCTTCCTCGAACCAAGAGTCCGCCATGACATATGTCGTCACCGAGAACTGCATTGCCTGCAAATACATGGACTGCGTCGAGGTCTGTCCCGTTGACTGTTTCTACGAGGGAGAGAATACACTCGTCATCCACCCCGACGAATGCATTGATTGCGGCGTTTGCGAACCCGAATGCCCCGCGGACGCCATACGACCCGACACGGAACCAGACAGCGAGCGTTGGGTCGATTTTAACCGCAAGTACGCCGAGATTTGGCCTGTCATCACCGCTGCCGGCGAGCCGCCCGCGAATGCCGCCGAGATGGACGGCATACCGAACAAGCTCCAGACGCATTTCTCGTCCGAGCCCGGGCAGAAGGAGGCGTCATGACTGCCATCGCATCCGCAAAAACGGACCAACCCGCTAACGCGTTCCGCGAGGCCATGGCATCACTTGCGGCGACGGCATGTGTGGTTACGGCCGCCTATGCGGACGAACGCGTCGGGCGCACGGTGACGGCGGCTCTGTCTTTGGCCGTCGACCCACCCTCGCTGCTGGTCTCGATCGACGCCGGCGCGAGACTGTCTTCGCTGATCCGCGCGAGCGGCGGCTTCACATTTGCCATGCTGCAAGCCGATCAGCAGGCGGTGGCCCAGGCTTTCGCAGGCAAGGTTCCGCGCGACCGGCGCTTTGATCATGGCACGTGGGAGGCTTGGCCATCCGGTCATCCCCGTCTGCGTGGGGCGATGGTAGCGATGGATTGCAGCCTCGCCGGAGAAATTGAGACGGAAGACCACGTCCTTTTTGTCGGGCGGCCGCGGGCAATAGATCTGGCCAAGACCCGGCAGCCCCTCATCTGGCACCACCGTCGGTTCACCACCGTTCGTCCACTTTGAGCGAACGGCCTTATCCCTTTAGATACAATATAGAGGAAAGCCCATGTCTATGATCCCCTGGCGCCACATCTTCGCTGGCGCGATTGTCGCATTCTTCCTTTTGGGTGGCGCCTTGAACATCTTCGCCAGCACAGAGATCCGCGCGGACTATGACCGTTGGGGCTATCCCGACTGGTTTCACTACATCACCGGCCTGCTGGAATGGACCGCGGCCGCACTGATTGCGCTGCCTCGAACACGCCTGCTCGGCAGCGTTCTTGCAGGCTGCGTCATGGGCGCCGCGTCCGCGACAGTTTTTCTGCATGGAGAATTCGGTCATGCTGTGACGCCGCTGGTCATACTCGCTCTTGTCGCGACCAACGGATGGCTGACCTGGAAAGGTAAATTTAAGTAGCTAGCTTGGTTTTGCCGCAACAATTTTTCGGTTTGCCAGCGTCTACCGCGGCGTATCCATTTGCTGCATTAAGGGCTTTGTCAGGTTGCTGACACCGCATCGGGCCAGCTACCGAGCGCCCAAAGGGGGGTCACTATTGGGCTCTGAATCAATTTCGGTGCAGCTTGGGGGTTCCTTCCTATCAGGACGCTGCAACGAGCCGGGCTCTGAGCAGGTCGATGTTCGCCCGGCCATACATCTGACGTTTCAGGGTCTTGAGACGATTGATTTGGCCCTCGGTTTGCCCGTTTGACCACGGCTCCCGGAGGGCTGCGGCGACTGCGGCTTGATCGCGCCGAAGCCCGCGGGCGAAGGCGCCGAGCAGCCCGCTCTCCGCTTCCTCCAGCCATCCTTCCAATGCGCCTTCACGAGCATTCCGGACCATGTCCGTGAACCGGTCGGTTAGCCTTCGGGCAGTGGCGAGCGCTGGCAGCGCGGCCTCGATCCTTGCAACCTGGATTGCGTCGGCCTTGTTCAGGTGGTCTCTGCCCATGGTCAGGAGGCGCGCAATCTTGCGCGCGGAGGGAGACTTTCCAGTTCCCTGCGGCACTGCTTGCTCGGCTCGGCGCTGGCGTGTTGTCCATTCTCCGACGACGCGAAGGCTGCCCTGGAAGCCGTCGGCGCGCAGCCTGCGCCAAAGTTCTGCGCCATTCCGGCAGCCGCCAGCCCATTCCCGTTCCAACCGCAGTAGCCAAGGGGTGAGACTGCTCTGGCGGATTCGGAAAACGTCCTCACGCTCCCCGCGAACGATTTGGCGAACCAAACCGCGGCTCAGCCCGGTTAGGCGAACGATGCGTTTGATGGGAGTGCCATCATCGGCCATCTGGCGAACCATTCGATTGGTCTGCTGACGACGCAGGAAGCCCTCGTATTGCAGCCTTTCCGCCGCCGTCAGCAGCTTCGGATCGAGGGTATTCGCCCCGGTCGCCTTTCGGATGGCAGGCATGTTCCGCTGTACTGCGGACGGGAAGGCCGCGCTCACATTCTCCAACAGGTGCCAGCGGTCGGCGACCTGAACCGCCTTTGGCAAAGCCCTTGAGACTGCACTGCCATATCCCCCGTTGCGGTCACGGGCGACGACCTCGATCCCTGGCCGGGCCCGCAGCCACGCCTCGACCGTAGCAGGCTCCCGGTCCGGAAGAAGATCGATGACCCGGCGCCGCTCCAGATCGCAGATCAACCTGCCGTACCGCTGACCTTTGCGCCATGCCCAATCATCGATGCCGATGACGCGGAGTTCGCTTCTGACAGCCTTCGCCGTGCTTCGAATGCTGCGCAGAAAGGTATCCTTGCTGGCCGGCAGCTGGAGCCGTGCAGCAAGTGCCTGTGCTGGACGTCCGCCCAGTGCCAAGCCAAGGTGCCGGACCAGCCCTTGCAGACGGGAGGTGCGCCGCGCATACGGCCGGGTCACGGCAGGCGGAAACCGCTCTGCGAATATCTTCGTAGAGCAATTCATGGCGCGGCACCGAAAGCGACGAACCAGCAAGACCAATTCCACAGCCCGGCCATGAGCAGGCAGATCAGCCGGACGACGCCGATACCTGCTGTGGACATGACGCGAAATCGTGCCGCAGTGCGGACAGGCCGCCGTAGTTTTGACGGAATGTGAATGGATCCGGATCGTGTTTTCGACAAGTTCGATCTGATCGGCCTTGAGACCTGCGGGTAGAAAATCCCGCCGTGAAAAGTGCAACGCCATCGGCAACCTCCGCGAAAGATGGCCGAAAGATAGCGTTAGCCATGCCAGAACTGCACCAAATCTGCGTCAGAGCCACTATTGGATGCCGAAAAGGGGTCATGATTGCTTGCCGATTGACACGGAGAGGACTGAACTTACAAATGCTGCTCGTGCAGAGTATCAGCATATCTCTCGACCACACCTAGCTTGCATTCTGATCATGCGTGTTACCGGTCGCCGGATACGAAAGTACTGCTTCGATTGATGTCCCATTTTATTTGAGGGTCGTCTATCCGTTGAGCTGTACCGAAGTTAATCAACCATCTTCGGGAGACACGACGCAAGGCTGAGATGGCAATCTTCAAATACGTAAACGGCCTTCACAGTCCGCGCCGCCAACACTCAGCATTGGGTTGGAAAAGCCCGGTCGCACTCGAACGAAAGGTGGCTCAAACGAGCACTTGGGGCGGCACAAAAGCGCTGCAGGTCCGGACTTAGCAGCCTCAATTATCAAGTTCCTGGTAACTTAAGAGAAGTTACGCGAGATCGAAGTAACTTGTGGTAACTTTAATCTTTTGGTTGTTTTGGTATCACTTCGGTAACCTATTGGTTGTGGGGTGCCGGCTTCTGAGGTGGTCACGGAAAAAAGTGTTGTCGGACTTGACCAGATCACTTTCATTTTCATCGTGAGTTAACCTCTTTCTTCGAACTTTCCGGGCCGGCCTTGCGTCGGAAGCTGTGCTATGACCCTAAAACGTCGGCTTCCATGAAGGGCCATAGCAAACACGAAAGACTTCCGTGAGCGCTCGGCTCACATTTCTCATTAAAAGAATTTTGCCCCCACAGCTTCGATGTACGTAACGACTTGATGTGCTTTGCTCGCCTGTACGAGTTGCATCGCAGTTTGGTCATCAAAGCTCGCCAGTGGTTCGGGCCTGTACCACTGATAAGCCATGACCAAGGTAGCGAACTGGGGCCCCACTTTGTTCAGTACATCCACAAGGTTGTCTAATCGGTTCTGCGTCTCATTCACATCATCTGCGGGCCTTGCAATTCCCCCAGGTCGAGCCCGGCTGCTACGGATAATTCAGTGACGGAGGTCCGCAAGATGAACGCGACTTTTCGTGCATCAGCTTGCCCGTGGTGGTTGAAATAATCGATTGAGTGCATCGCAATCACTATTTCGACGAGGACGTTTCTACAGCCTTGTGTCCTTTCTTTCTTCATCTTCGTCTTCGACTCGGGAAACGCCCTGGTTCTCAGGCGTTTGAATTTCGGCAAGTCGTTCCAGGGGCGCCGACTCGACGAACCGTCTCACGAGCTCCATATCGGGGCCAGTGCTCTTTGCCGATAGGTGATAGGCGCGCCAGGATACGAATAGAGCTGCCCCGCTGGCGACTATGACCGTGATTGAAAAAATTGCTTGGGGGCTCAGGAAGGTATGGGCTTGATCTGCACTGTAAACCAAACAGTCTTCGATGTGACCTTTCAAGTACCGACTACGGCTAAGCATCGCAGAGCCCCGCGGAAACTTGATCTGCCTTGATGCAAGCCTGGACCTCGGACGGGGTGAGTCTAAGGGCGTCTCCGAGACCAACCCTGCCATGGAACATTGCGCCCAGTTCTTGCTGGTTTGCACGATCGCCCAAACGGTACCATCGGGTCGACGTGCGGGCCCAAGCACCCTCTTTGTCCAACCCACAAAGCCGAGACGTATGGATGAACTTACCCCGTAGAGTTGGGTGCCCATCCTGCGCGCCAACTAGGATCGCGCCCCCGTATTCTGTATCAAGGATGGCAGACCAGTGGGAGAGGGTTGGCGCTTGATTAAGTTCGGCGGGAGACGGTCCCACCTTGCCGAGCTCGAGGGACCGCCGCGTCATGCGCGTCATGAGCTCGACTATCAGTTTTTCCCTGCACGATACCCAATTCTCTATTGGAAGGCTCAGCTTTTTGCCCACGTCTACATACGTCACCTCTGGGGTGATTTGCTCAAGCGCAACGTGAATTTCGGGCGGTATGGATTCGGCTACGGCATAGGCAGCGCCATCAGTATCAGTGATTACAAATGGTGCGCACCGTCTTATAGTCTCAAGAAATTTGAGGTCAGCCGAGTTAGGATCCATCGTGGCTCACCCAAAGACCTGCTTCTAACAAATATTCACTCTCTGTTCGAGAGAACTCCCGACAATATCCCACGCTCACGTTCCGAACGTCGGTTTGTCCAACCATGGCGCGTAGCCGGCGATGTGAATGGCCAAAGAACCATGCTGATGGGGCAAGCCTCGCAATGAGGTCTGTTAAATCAGAGTGAAATGCGGGTGTAAGGCCATCCACCGGTCCTGCGACCGACAGATGGGGCCCATGATGGGTCACAACGACTGTGCGACCTGCCTTTCCACAAGGGTGGGGGGACATCAACTTGTCCTCAAGCCAAGCGCGGTGGTCGCGGTGAACGCGAAGCGTATCAGCTGGCTCTATTTCGGTCGCTGAAGGTTGCCACGATATCCCGTCCCCGTAATCCGAACCTGCGGGGGGACCAACCCGTATACGGGAGTAGTCCCGCATGACGCTTCCAGCGATGCCCATCGCCGTTTCAGCGTCCGCCAACAGATCGAAGTCTGTCCAAAGCGTGCAACATATGAACCGCGTATCGCCGTGAAGTAATTCTTCTTTCTGCACATAATGTGCGCCGACGGACTGAGCGTGTTCAGCGAGTAGATGGTCATCCGAAAGTGTGCCGCCATAATAGTCATGGTTTCCGGGCATCACATAGATGCGTTCTGGCGGGACGTGCAGCGTCAATTGAGCGAGCCCCTTGACCCATCTGCGGGCAGGCCCGTCCGTAAGGTCGCCGGCGATGATAAGCCCATCAAGAGTGTCGTTTACGACGGCATGAAGTCCCAGCGAAGCAATCGGATCAGTGCCTCTGTGCTCGTATGTATTGGCATGCAAGTCCGAAAGAATGGCGATCCGGCCGCTGTGGAATGGAATTGTGAGTGTCATGTCGGAAGTCCTCACCAGTGGGAAGCTGATTTCCCTTCCATCTGACACTTTGCCGAGACTTGAGTCAAGCACCTGTTTTTAAACGATTTTATAAGAATATGCCTAGTTCTTTATTAGCAAGATTTCAGAATTCAGTATATGTAGCCAAATATGGATATTCAGAGGGTGTTTCTGCTGTTTTTCGCAGAACTGGCGCTTCTGAATACAGTCGTGGTTTCAAATTTCGCAAAAGAGCAAGGGCCAGTTAAAGTCTTGCGCCGCGAGTTGTTCACGGCACCAATGTTGGCCGTGTTACCCCTGTCTCACGAGCTTGGGCGGAAAACAGTGCTCTTGCCGGGAGATTTCGATCAGCGCCCATTCATCGCACTCGGCGCAGAAATTGGAACCCGCTCCGAAACAGATGCATTTTTACTCGCGGGCGGTGCTCGTCCTCGGATCGTTGCCGAGGCGCAATTGTCTGCTTCGATCTGTGAATTGGTGGCCGCTGGGGCTGGAGTTTCAATAGTAGAGCCTGTGACAGCAACGCATTTTGGCAATCTCGGTAAGATTCTGGTGCGCCCTTTGTCGCCTGTTCAGCCCTTTCGATATGACCTGCTTCTGCCAGCCACCCGCCAACCGTCGCGCATAGCGGAGCAGTTCTTGAAATTAGTTGAAGCGCGATTTGACACGCTTCTTGGTGTTCATGGATAGTGTCTTGGGCGAATTTTCTATCATAATGAACGTGCGGGCCGAACGGCTGCATTAGGAATGCCGCAGCGCGGCAACGGCAGGTCAGGCCAGGGTCCGGGTAGGATTGCCCCCTGCAAAGTATGCGTTACTGCGACTGCGAATAGCTTCAAACTCGGCACAGTCACTAAGGGCTCAAACCGGACATTGCCTACGGAGCTGTCAAATGACCGGTTTGGGCCGTTCGCGAATTCGTTGACCTTGCTGGATCGAAGTGGCTTCAGCCTACTCAGTCTTCAGGGGTGCGCGGGTCGAGTGCGACCGCCGCGGGGGAGATATCTGGCAAGGGCACGAACTTCTCTCGCCCTTCCACGGGCAATGCGCGGCCTGTCCGCATGGTCAATAAGACGAATACCGCGTAGCATATGGCTACGCCGGATTCGAACAGGAAAAAAGAGGCGGGCCCATATACCGACATCAATGCCGAGGCTAAGAGGGGCCCAATCGTGGCCCCGATTGAATAGACCATCAGCAAACGCCCCGAAGCCGCCACGTAGACGCGTTTTTGCAATCGGTCGAAGGTCTGCGCAACACATAGGGGATAGATACTGCTGATTGCGCCGCCGAAGGCGAGCGTTACGGAGATCAGTAGCGGAAAGGAAAGGTCATACGCCAGAGCTTGCGACAGCAGCCCCCATGAGATCCCAACGACCAGCAATAGGCATGACATGACAATCCGCCTGTCAAACCGATCAGCCAACATCCCCACGGGAAGCTGAAAGCTCAGACCGCCAAGCACAACCGTGCTCATGAACAGGGCTGCATCTGGTACGGTCAACCCAATCTGCCGGGCAAAGACCATGCCAAGCGCATAAAAGGATCCGACAAGCATACCCGCCACACCAGCACCGACTACGCCTACTCGAGATGCGGCGAACAACTGACGAAGAGCCAGAGGTTGCGAGGCGTTCAAGTCGGGTTCGCCCAATCGTGTCATGGCGATTGGGATCAGCGAAAGACCAATAAGGCAAGAGGAGATCATCAGGTGATCACTGGCGCCCACGGTCCCGGTATTGATCAAGGTCTGCCCTGTAGCGATCGCCAGATAGAGAACGAGCATATAGGACCCCAGAACGCGCCCGCGGGTCTCGTTATTGCTGCGATCGTTCAGCCAGCTTTCGATGGAAGTCGTCATGCCGGCAATGCAGATGCCGTTGATGACACGCAACACGGCCCATGCCGTGGCAAATTCGAAAAACCCGTAGGACAGACAAACCGCCGCCGTCAGCGCAGCGAAGGCGGAAAATGCGCGGATATGGCCGATCCGCAAGATGACACGCTTGGCATTAAGTCCACCGAACGCGAGTCCCAAGTAGTAGGCGGCCATGACCACACCGGTTAGTGCCACGGAATAGCCGACCATCGACATCCGCAGCGGCAGGACTACACCCAACAGGCTATTGCCTGCGATCAGCAAAGCTGTCGCGCCAAACAGGGCTTTGACCGGTGCGATCTGGGTGAAAAACCTATGCGTCATGGCTGTAGCGCTTTCCTCAAGAACGAAGGGGAACGAAAAAGCCCCGGCCGAAGCCGGGACTTTTAAAAGGGGTGCAAACCTCTACGCGGGCCCCGCGCAGTTAAGGGGCAGGGGCTTCGCTTTGCGGGGTCATCGAATGACCGAGGGCAGCTCCTGAGGCCGAGGAGGCATGGCAATCTTCCCCAGTTGCATAGCCGAGTGAATGGCCGCCATGCCGAGGAGAACTGCGAACATCGGGTTGGCGAACTGACTGCGGCTATGTTCGCGGCCCGGTGGGCGCACGCTGACGGGGGCACCGCCATCGTCCTCCCATCGGGAGACACATTCCATCGACGGGCCGGGAGTCTCCTCTTTTTTCACGCGCCTGAGTTCGGGAAACAATTCTTCGAAATCTGCTTTGCAAAGCATCATGGCCTTGGTCCTTTCATGCCATCGAACGAGGAACGTGCCGGGACCCCTGGTCTGGGCCCCGACGCAAGATGCGAGAAAGAGGCGCGTTCAAACGCGCTCTGGTCGCGCCGAACCAGCGGTTCGCCGCGCTGACGCATCAGCTTCCATTTCTCGGACGATGTGTGAAATCTCACCGCGATACAGGCCGATATCGCGGAGAATCCGATCATCGAGTTCTTGCAGCGCCGCGATGGTCCGCTGTCGCTGCCAATGTTTGACAACGGAGTTCAGCCAGCGGCGCAGCTTGCCAGGCCGAGCTGGCTCGGACCGCAGGGGTTGGCGAGGCTGGTGCGGCTGCCGTATGTAGGGTGAGGTGTTCAGAAGGTAGGCGTACATGTCAGGCTCCTCAACGAGAAGGTTGAACCCGGACGGTCGCCCACGCCTTCGTGCCAGCGCGCCGCATGCGCGTCGGGCTGGCCGAAATCATAGGTTTCCGTCGCATCGATATATTTTCAGATCGAGCAAACCCCGTGGTTGGAACGCGCTCCATTGCGCTGCTCCGCCCGGGGCTACAGGCGGTTCAGTGTATTCCCTGCGTTGAGCAGGAACCTCGTATGAAAACTGAACATGGTCATACCCTCTACATGGGCCAGCCTGCGCGACTTATCAAGCTCACAGAATGGCCTTGCGACCTTTAGCCTCAGAAGCACCCAAAAGCACCTCGCGGGTCAATTCGGCTGGCCGCTTTCATCGTCAAAGCGCTCGCGGGGAGCACCGAGGCAAAGTAGCTCAAGACTTTAAGGAACGGACGCATAGGACTTTCTTTCTTAAAAGTTTGAATCCGATGGTAGACGCCGACTGCTATGCTGCAAGGCGGGATGGGCGGCGGCCACGACATGTTGCACAGGTGAGCGCCGTGGCACCTTGTAAGGGGATTGGCGCATTACAACGCCGGCAGCGGACAGTGTTGCACGGCAAAGCGCGCGCGAAAGGATAACGACAACTTGGGCAACGTCCGGCTGCCGCACGAGGAATAGCGGCGGAACAAGAGGGGCATTTAGATGGAAGATGAAAGGTCATGGCATGTCTCCGACCAGTAGAAATGGTGCCGATCGATCGGCGGCTCCAACCCCGGACGGTGCGCCATGCCGATCACAGCATTAAAGCGCACCCCCCGGGTTGTGCATGGTTTTTGCAGGTTCTCATGTCGAAGCGTCGCATCTCAGGCTTCCTGCAACGAGTTCTGGTCGTCGGTGAACACTTTGAGGACCTTCAGTTCCCGCCGTTGCCCATCGCGAGTTTCCCAATGGAAAGCCGCCCCTTCGACAAGGCCGATCAACGCCACGCCGATTGGGGTCAAAATAGAGATGCGGCCTGCGGAAATATCCGCCTCGGGCGGCAGCACAAGAGTGACCGTATGGTCCTTGCCCGCGGTTTCATCGTGGTAGGTGAACTGGCGCCCGAGATCGACCACATCCCTCCGCAGTCGAGACGGTGTAACCACGCGCGCGCGACTTAATTCTTCGATCAGCAGTTCGGCCAGATCGGGATCGCGTCGCATCATGCGTTCTGACAGGGCTTCCAGCTCTGCCAGCCGCGTTTTGCTGAGAACGATCTTCGGGCGCCTGATGCGCCGCGACTTTGTTTGGATGGACATCTATCTCTCCTTTGAGGTGTGCGGATTTCTGAGGATCGAGGTGTCGGGCGCTCAAGCACCTTGCACGTCCAGCACCACAAGCGTGTCGACCCAGCCGTCTTCCCGCAGAAGCGGTGTCTTCTGCAGTTTCTGCATGCCCAGCATCGTCGCCCCCAAAAAAGAGGTCACGGGAATGCCCCCTCGCTGAACGTGGGGCACCAGCGTCAGGATGCCGCTGCGAGCTTTGCCGCCGCTGGTCATGAAGACAACGCGTCTGCCAGCAATGACGAGGTTTGAGGGCGCGGGCTCAGGCGCGGCGCGTGCAAGACGAAGCTTGTGGCGCAGAAACCCTTCGATGAGCGTCGGGTTCGGACACTCGGCCGTTAGTCCAAGGCTCAATAGCCGCTCAACCCCGATCCAGTCGGAGCGGGTCAGATGGAACCGACCCTTTAAGGAAGGGCATTTGAACGAAGGATTTAAAAGATCGGCGGTCGGCCGATCCATGGGGTTGGTGAAAAGCATGATGGTCCCCCGCAAAGGATCGCAGTCTCAAGGATGTATCTGAGAAGGCCCCGGGGGTATTAAGAACGCCTAAGCGTGCGCCACCCGGGGACGGGGGCGGTTCAGAAGCAAAAACCGAAAATGATTCTCATGCGTAACCATGCCCAAAGCTTATCGCGCAGAACGGGGCTGTCAATCTGCCTCAAGAGAGGGCACGTTGTGCAAACCTATTTCGGAGAACAGGCAAAGAACCAGTTCGTCAAAGAGATGATCTTTGCCGCTGCGCCTGAACGTTTAGCTACAGCCACCATGCCATTGATACAATCGACGCTTTACGCGCTACCTGGATATATGACCGAACCATCTTCAGACAGCTTTGCTCCGTCCGTGGCCTGAGCGGTATCGATGCGCCCTGGCGCCATGAGGTGACACACTTCTTCGCCGTGTAACAAAAGCCAATCCGTGATGATTCTGCGATGGCATCGCCACCAGACGGCTTCTGAGCACATCATGGCCAACGACTGCGAATGACCAAGTGCTACGAGTTCTCTAAATGCCTCACCAAACTCGGGGCTGAGGGCATAGTCAGCGTAGTTATGAAAGCTCCGCACGCGCCAGAAAGCATTTAAGTGGCTCTCGACATGAGGCTGTTTTGGTCGTCGACCTCCCAAAGCCAGCATATGACGATAACCGATCTGATAGTCAGTCAGTAGCTCAGGAAATCGGTCATCGTTGTAGTCGGGGTTGCTTCGGGACTTCGGGAAAGATCGCACGTCGACCACGAGACGAATTCCGGCCTCCTGCAGCATTTCGATTACGACATGCGGCGGACGATTTGAATGGCCAATTGTTGCGAAGCCACTCACGACTTTAGCTTTCGTAGGGCGCCTTCCTTGTGGGCCGCGATATGATCGGTCTTGTCGCTTTCGATCTCATACTGCGGTTCTTCTTTCGATGCTCGTCGATGATGCCCCTTATATTCGAAGTCCGTTTCGTGAACTTCGATGATCCGACCGCTGACCCGCCCGGCCTCGGAATTCCAGCTAACACGGTCGCCTTTTGAGAACTTCGCCATAGCTAAACCTCCTTTTGGTAATTAACTGCTCCCGTTCTCGCGGCGTTCCGGATCGTGATCTTGCTGTTCAAAATGATGGCAGTGCCGATAGGCTACGCCTCCATACGTGAGAACAAAAATCAAAACTGGCTCTCTCAAGTAGGCAGCTGAAGAACAGAGAAGGCCGCCAGCCGTGCTGGTCCGCGCCGCGGGCATTTCTAAGGTTCGCGGCCATTGCGAATACTTAGGCGGCACTCGCCCAAAGAAGGTCTTACGGCGGAAACCGGACTTTCGCTGCGCCGCAAACAAAAATGATCCACCTGAAGAAAGCAGACTCTCGGGGTTGCGACGCGACATTTTTCGGGTGCAGGCGCGGCGAAGGACTGGTTCGAGCCGATGCTCATCAGTGACGATCTGCGCAGCGAACTTGTGCCTTGGGTCTACAAAGCCACCATGCAGCCCGTCAGCACATTCATGAACTCACTCTGCGAAAGATTGAGCGCAGCCTCCCGCCACGCGTAATGCTTCAGAGTGATCGACAGGGGGCACGCGTTTCATGCCAGTCCCCGACGATGCCCCCCCGTGAGGCTGGGACCGGCGCACCCCGGGGTTCGGAACTTCCACCCGCCTGACGCGTTCCAGCCCTATACAGTTTTTCAGAGATCGGCTCGGCCGGAGGGGGAGTTTCTCATGGCGGAGAACAAAAGCTCAACTTGGGATGTAAAGACAATCGGGATCGCGGCGGCGGCAGTCGTTGGGTGGGGGGCTGCCTTATATGCATTCACCGACACTGCAGAACTTCAGAAGCAGACCGACCGCACTATCTCGCGCTTGCAAAGCGCTATCAGCACGCAGCAGGAAGCAGCCGGAAGCGTCGAGGAATTGCAGACGGAGCTCGCATCGCTGGAAACGGAGACCCAGTCCCTGCAGGAGCAGCGCGACGGCATCCAGTCGGACATCGACACCTTGCAGCCGAAGCTTGACGAATTGATCGTACAGCAGACCTCCATTGACGAAACGGTGGCGCAGAAGCAGCAGCAAAACAATGAGCTGGAGCAGCAGATCTCGTCGATGCGTGAAGAAATGACCAGCTTTGAAACCCGCAAGGCAGACATCCAAAGTCAAATTGTCTCCCAGACGCAGGAGTTGACCGACATAAATACCCGGGTCGAAGAAGCTCGGGCGCGTGAGGCCGAAGTTCAGGAAAGCCTCGCAACACTTAGTGAGGACAACGCGCGGCTCGCCGAAGAAGTCTCCACCGGCGAAAGCGAGCTCCAGTCTCTGAGGGCGCAGGAAACGAATTTGAGAGACGAGGTCGCAACCCTGGAAAGCAGCCTGAACGACATGCAGGCCCGGCAAGCGGAGCTTGAGCATAGCTTCGCCAGCATGACCGAGCGGAAGACCGCCCTGGAAACCGATGTCGCTGACGCCCAAGAGCAGCGAAACGAAATCCAGAAAATTGTAACGGACCTTACCAGCAATGTAGAAGAACGCTCCAACAAGCTGTTGGAGATTGAGGAGCGGATCTCAGCCGCGGAAAACGGTCAGGGGTCTTCTGCGGGCGGCAACAACAGCAACGGGTCGGAAGACAGTCATTCGGAGGCCGAATCAACCGCCACGCGCGAGATGCAAGGCACGCAGGAAAATACTGGCAACGGCGATGATCCGGTCGCTTCCCAAGCGGAAACTTCAAATTCAAACTCCTCCGGGCAGCCCGCCGAAGAGAATGAACGAGGCGACATGTCGTCCGACGCCGAAGATGAGGGCGTAACCGAGATCGACAGCGACATTAACGACAGCGCCGACTTGGTGGATTCGTTGCAGGAATCTGGCGGCCTCCCGCCCGAAGACCTGTCAGAAGCGGGTAGTCAGAATGCCGGATCCTCCGGCACATCATCGAAAGATGAGATGCAGAGCCCGACATCGAGCAGCGATCAGAAGACTGACACAGCGACCGATGGCGCATCGGGTGATACGTCCTTGATCGAGGGCAACGCGTCTGACACGTCATCGTCGGCGGAGGCGGAAAACCAGAACACCGAAGGCGAATCTGCTGGTTCTGATACCGAAACCGAAAGTGAGAACGCCGCCGAACCAACTCAGAAGCCACAGAAAGCCGGTAACTAAGCAAAGATACTCACGCTTTCGGCGATCCGAGGGCTCGTGAGACGATACTTGCGCTAATTTACCGGCAAGACACAGCCTCCCAAGCAAAAAAATGCCGATTGATAGGCGCGGAAAATATTGCGAACATCGCCGTCGTTTAGCAGCAATGGCACTGGGCCCAAGGTCAGCTTTGGCGAGTGCAGTGCCGCTACAATAGATAGACCCCGAAAGGCAGCTTTGGGAATGACTGGCGCGCGAACCATGTTTAGGGACAATCGCTGCCCCTTTGTATGACGTCTCCAGATCCCGAAACGGACATGGCTTATGATTTGAATCAAAGCTGGGCGACCCCTTGGTCCTATACTGATCTCTCAGGAGGTTCGAATTGTCTGAGCACGGCCATAGCCAGCAAGAAATCGCAAAGCGAATCGGAGCCCCCCCGGGTAGGGGTGTGCTGCGCGACGCTGTTTACGGCGCAATTGACGGAGCGGTGACGACGTTTGCCATCGTCGCGGGTGTTGCTGGAGCCGGGCTCTCGCCTTTCATTATCATTGCGCTGGGAATAGCGAACGTCCTGGCCGACGGGTTTTCCATGGCGGCGGCCAATTATTCAGGCACCAAAGCCGAACTCGACAACATGCGTCGCATCCGCAAAATCGAGGAGCTTCACATACAAAACTACCCCGAAGGCGAACGTCTTGAGGTTCGAGAAATCTTGGCCCAAAAGGGCCTGAGGGGCGATGTTCTGAACCAGGCTACCGATGCGATCACGAAAGATCGCGAGAGCTGGATCGACTTGATGATGGAAGGGGAATACGGGCTAAGCGGTGTCGATCCACATCCTGTGAAATCCGCCGTAACCACCTTTCTGGCCTTCCTGGCGGCCGGAATCGTGCCGTTATTCCCGTTCATTCTCGGACTGGGCAACGCATTTTCTGTCTCGGCCGCGCTGACCATGATGACCTTTTTCGCGATCGGCGCGCTGAAAAGCGTCTGGTCTCTCAGCCCCTGGTGGCAATCTGCGGGCGAGACTGTGGTGATTGGGGGGATGGCCGCCGCAATTGCGTTTTTTGTAGGAACGTTGTTCCATGCGTAGAGGGCGTCTCATGCGCCTATGACCGCTTCGTCCGCACTTTCCCAGTTCGTTGACGGCGCGGCGAATGACCGGATCTAATCCGGGGCAGGTGGGCAATTCTACGACCAGTTTAACGAACTTTGAGAGGATTTCTTTACGGTGACAACGCATGACGTCTTTTCCGACAGCGGGAACCAAACAGAAAAGTTGCGCCGGGCACTGACCACCCCCTTGCTCACCCTTTATGGGCTCGGCGTCACAGTCGGGGCAGGCATCTATGTACTCGTGGGAACAACAGCAGCGGAAGCCGGTGCCTACGCCCCAGTTTCTTTCTTGATCGCTGCTGTAGTTGTCGCTTTTACCGCTTTTTCGTACGCAGAGCTCTCAACCCGATACCCCGTTAGTGCAGGTGAAGCGGCTTACGTCGAAGCTGGCTTCCGCTCGGGGGCGATGGCGACTTTGGTGGGTCTGGCAGTTGCGTTGTCAGGGATGGTTTCTGCAGCAGCTGTCGCCATTGGGGCTGCGTCATACCTTCAGGGGTTGTTTGCAGCGCCACAGTGGGTGCTGACGGTAGTGGTCGTAGTGTTGATGGGGCTTATTGCGTTGTGGGGCATTACTCAGTCGGTCACTGTCGCTGCGATTATCACTCTGATCGAAATCGGCGGCCTAATTTTTGTGGCTGTTTGGGGTTTCGGAATCTCTGAACCTCTCGGGGTCGATCTTGTTGATATGCTGCCGCCCCTTGTTGGACCACATTGGATAGGAATCGGCGCAGCCTCTCTACTGGCGTTTTTCGCTTTTGTGGGCTTTGAGGATATGGCGAACGTTGCGGAAGAGGTTAAAGACCCCGTTTCGACCATGCCTAAGGCTATTGTTCTGACCCTGACCATCGCAACCTTGCTATATCTCGCGACAACAACCGCGGTACTTACAGCCGTGCCGCTCAGCAGGTTGGCGTCATCTTCCGCCCCGCTTGCTCTCGTTTTTGAGGCCGCCCCAAAAGGTGTCCAGCAGAGCTTTGCCATTGTTGCAATTGTTGCCACCGTCAACGGTGTCTTAATCCAAATGATCATGGCGTCGCGGGTGCTCTACGGTCTGGCGGATCGCGGGCACCTGATTGCTGCCTTGGCCACGGTCTGGCCAAGAACCCAAACTCCGGTTTCTGCAACGGTCGTGGTGATGTGCATCATCATGCTATTGACCTTAGCATTGCCGATCGAAGCACTGGCCGAACGCACGTCGCAGATCGTTCTCTTGGTCTTCGTTCTCGTGAATTCTGCATTGATAAGGCTGAAGTTGCGGGGTGGCACTGTACCGCAGAATTTCAATGTGCCTATCATTATTCCCGTCCTGGGCGTGCTAACCAGTTTGCTCCTGTTCGGAACGGCATGGCTCTAAAATAGGAGTCAGCAGCCGTACTTCCTACCTCGATCCTCATACCGAAAGAGAACTCAATTGCGCAGGGTATTGTTTGCCAAAAAGGGCGGACTGGGGTGATCGGAATAAAAGGTGACGAGCCTTGCAGCGCCAGCTGCAGGCGTTGCTAAGGATCCCGAGAGGTCCGCCGATGTCGCCGGTCATGCGTCGCTTCAGGGTTAGGTCAGATTTCGCCAGCAAGCTTTTCGCGCAGGTCGAGAAAACCTTGCTGAAAGTGGTTCTTTTATCAGCGCTGTACGCTTTCCAGATACGCCAGAAGTCCTGCCAAGACTCTTGGCGTCGGGGTCATCACACCATCCACCGCAATTGGCACAGTATCATTTGCCATAGCACCTCCGAATTGAGGCATCACCCGGGCGAGATGCCCTTGTTCAGGGTCACCATAAATATAGCTCAATGCACGGGCGCGGGGAAAAGAGCCTCCGTTTTCACGGGCCAACAACGTGAGATCCGTCGGTTTTGGATCGAGCCCTGCCGAGGAAGGACCGTCGCCACGGCCCGACATTCCATGGCAGGAAACACAGTTCTTCGCAAAAAACCTCGCGCCATCAGGTGCTTCGGGCATCGAAGGTACTGTGCAGGCGGCTAAACCAGCGCTGGTGATTGCGAATGTGAACAGCAATGATTTCGGGATGGGCATAGGAACTCCTTCAGTTCGTAGACACGGCTAAGCTTAGCACACCCTGTAGGAATAGGCGCAAGCCTCAGATGCTAAGAGTGAGTATATGCTGCCACTGGGAATAGCTTCGAGCTCGGCACGGTCACTAACGGCTGATTGTGTTGAAAAACTCTTATACAGCGCGTTGGGGCCAAATTTGGGAGAACAAAATTCCGAACTACTCAGATTTCGCCGGCGTCACGAGGCGCAATCAGTCCGTCGGAGAACGGTTTCCCACATTCCAGAAATTTGCAGTTGCAGCAAAGAGTTTTTCAACAGAATGGGC
>Ga0213839_1000755_pt1 | contig 29283 bp, 23 predicted proteins | sample SWPATP21_FD_160075 | JGI IMG/M metagenome (GOLD analysis project Ga0213839, IMG submission 160075) | Coastal seawater microbial communities from Marineland, Florida, United States - SWPA TP2 #1 | ecosystem: Environmental > Aquatic > Marine > Coastal | place: USA: Florida | collected 2016-08-14
CCCCTACAGCCCGGTGTCCCCGGTCGCGGCGGTGTCCGCCGTGGCTCCGGTGTCGCCGGTCCCGAAGGTGTCGCCGGTGTGGAAGGTGTCGCCGGTGTCATACGTGTCGCCGGTGTCGTTCGTGTCCCCCGTGAAACCGGTGTCCGGACGGGTGGTGATCCCGGTGTCGCCCGTGGAGGCGATGCCGGTCTCGCCCGTACGTCCCGTGGTGCTGGTCCCCCCGGTGTCGGCCGTGCCGCCGGTGCCACCGGTAGAGGTCACGCCGGTGACCATGAAGGGGATCGGCTCCGACGTGCCGTTGGCGTTGACCACGAGCACCTGAGTCGGTCCTGCAGGAAGTGCCGGGACGATGAAGGCGAACTGCTCTTCGCAGGATCCACACACGCCGCCGACCGCGGGGGTACCCGTGTCGCCCGTCGAGGCGCCGAGGCGCGTGATGTCGGCGTCGGCGAAGGGGTCGCCGAAGCACTCCACCCGACGCTCCTCCTCCAGCTCCTCCCCGAGACAGGGACCACAGACCAGGCACTCCGCCTCGACCCTGCACGCCTCGCAGGCCTCGCAGAACGCACCGCGCTCCAGCGACACCACCTGGGCCGGCACGCCGCCGACCTCCACCCGCGTGTCGAAGTCGGCCGTGAGGGGACCGCCGTACACGGTGATGGTGTCGCCGGGTGCACCCTGGGTCTCCTCCAGGCTCAGGCCCAGGTCGCAGGTCTCGTAGAGATCGAGGACCTGAGGAGCGCAGGCCGCCGCCACCAGCAGCAGCATGGGAACCCAGTGCCTCAAAGGTCCTCGGTGCTCAGATCCTCGATGGCCACCTGGCCCGCCCGCAGGCCGGAGGACTCCGGAGCCGTGTCCTTCACGAAGGGGTAGGCCACGCCACCCCCGCTCACCCGTCGGCCCGTCTTCTGGTCGATCGACGCCCATTCCACCTCGCCGCGCATGGGGAACTCGCGGTCCTTGTCCTTCGGCGCGGCGACCCTCATGTAATCGATCCAGATGGGGAGGGCCGTGCGACCACCCGTGCTGGACACGCCGAGGCTGCGGGGCTGGTCGTAGCCGACCCAGGAGGCCGTCACGACGTCGTTGGTGAAACCGACGAACCAGGTGTCCTTCTCCTCGTTCGTGGTGCCGGTCTTTCCGGCCAGACCCTTGAGGCCGAGCTCCTTGCTGGCTCGGTAGCCGGTGCCATTCATCACCACGCCCTGGAGGAGCCAGGTGGCGATCGAGGCCACGGCCGGATCCATCACCTGGGTGAACTCCTGGCCATTGTGGGACTCGAGGACCTTGCCGTCGCGGTCCTTCACCTCTTCGATGTAGTAGGGCTCGATGAGGTAGCCGCCGCTCGCGAACGCGGAGTAGGCACGGACCATCTCCTCCATGGTGAGGGAGGCGGAGCCCAGGCCCATCGACATGTCGCAGGCGCGGCACCAGTACTCGTCGCCGGGCTTCATCTGGGCGCGGTGCTGGCGATCGGTCAGCCCCTCCGGCATCGGCGGGTACCGGTCCTGGCAGATGGTGAAGTCGGGCGTCTCCCGAACCCAGGGGCAGAGCACGTCGGTCTTGGGGGTGACCTCCCAGCCCTCGGGGAGGCTGTGGAGCGGCGGGCCCCCGATGCCCAGGCGGCGGGCGAAGTTGTAGACGATGTCGTCGTTCATGCCGGGGTCGGCGGCCTCGAGGACCCGCACCGTGCAGGTGTTCTTCGACGCGGCCAGCGCCTGCTTGAGGGTCATGTTGCCCTCGTAGCTGTGGCTGTAGTTGGACGGCTTCCAGATGAACTCTTCGGACGTGGCGAAGGCCAGGGGGGCGTCGGCGACCATCGTGGCCGACGTGACCTTGCCCGACTCGATGGCCGATGCGTACACGATGGGCTTGAAGGTGGAGCCCACCTGGCGACGGGACTGGACGGCCCGGTTGAACTGGGACTTACGGAAGTCCGAGCCGCCGACCATGGCACGAACGGCGCCCGTGGCCGCCTCCATCGACAGGAGCGCGGCCTCCACCTCGGGGTCTTGCCACAAGCGCGCAGCCACGAAGGATGCGCTGGCTCCCGGGGTGTTCTTGAAGGCCTTGGCGACCTCGGCATCCTTGGTGTCGAGGGACTCCACCTTGACCTGCACCACGTCGCCGACCTGGAGGATCGGGACCTTCTTCGTGGTCTCGTTCTCCTCCTCTCCCTCGACGATGGTGACGTCTGCCGTGAGGTCGGTGGCGGTGCGGTTCCGCCAGCTACGGGCCGTGTTGGGTTCGTACACCCAGGTGCTCCACGCCAGCGGGATGACGGCGTCGTGGCTGCCGATGCCCACCTTGACCCACTTCGGGTTGGTCTCGGTGATGACGGCCTCGTAGAACGCGCCGGGCTCGAGGGTGGAGACCTCGGGGACCTCGACACGGCCGGCCGGGTCCTGGTTGTAGGCCCAGCTCTCCCGGAGCTTCTTCTCCACCTCGTTCCGCTTGGCCTCGACCCCGCCCTTGCCCACGTTGGTGACGCCTTCGCGACGGAAGCCCATGCGCTGGTCGACGTCGAACACACCCTCGCTGACCGCCTTCTGGGCGACCCGCTGGAGGTCCATGTCGCAGGTGGTACGCACCCGAAGGCCGCCGTTGAGGACCTCCTCCTCCCCGTACTTGTCGACCAGGTACCGGCGCACGTGCTCGGTGAAGTACGGGGCCTGCTCCAGGAAGGCGTTCCCGCGGGGAACGATGGTGATGTGCTCCTCGAGGGCCTCGTCGTGCTGGGCCTGGGTGATGTAGCCCTTGGCCAGCATCTGCCGCAGCACGTAGGACTGGCGGCCCTTGGCCTTGTCGAAGTTGGCGTGGGGGCTGTAGTCGGAGGGACGCTGGGGGAGGCCCGCGAGGATGGCGGCCTCGGCGATGGTGATGTCCTTCACCGACTTGCCGAAGTAGGCGCGGCTCGCCGCCTCGACGCCGTAGGCCTGGGAGCCCAGGAAGATCTCGTTGAGGTAGAGGAAGAGGATGTGGTCCTTCTCGTAGGCCTCCTCGATCCGCCAGGAGAGGAAGATCTCCTTGATCTTCCGCTCGATCTTCTTGTCGCGCGTCAGGAGGAAGTTCCGGGCCACCTGCTGGGTGATGGTGGAGGCGCCCTGGGCCTTCTTTCCGGCGGCCGCGTTCCGCAGGATGGCGCGGACGATGCCCATGTAGTCGACGCCGCCGTGGTGGTAGAAGTTGGCGTCCTCCGCGGCGAGGAAGGCGTTCTTCAGGTGGTCGGGCATGTCGTCGACGGGGACGACGTAGCGGCGTTGCTCGAAGATCTCGCCGAGGATCTTCCCGTCGGCGTCTTCCACGACGGTGACGGTGGGCGGGACGTACTCGCGGAGGGTGTCGATCGTGGGCAGCTGGGCGGTGTAGTGCCACTTGACGCCCTGGTAGCCGGCGATGCCCAGCACGACGGCTGCCAGCAGGCCTCCGCCGACGACCATGCCGACGCTGCCCATGCAGCCCATCGATGCCAACGCGCCCTTGGCGCCCTTGCTGCTCATCTCGTCTTGCCTCGTGGCCGTGAAAGCGGGGTCGCTCACACCGTCTTCGTCGAAGTAGCTTGTCGGGTCGCACTCGTCAGCCGGAAGGGCCGGTCGGCGACCCTCGGGCTCGGGGGCATTGGCGGCCAGCGCGCCGTACGGAGAGCGGGCCGAGGGGACGGTGCGGTCGATCTCGAAGAAGCGGGGACCGTCGTCGTCGTCGATCATCGTGGGGTCGACGTGGGTGGCGGCGACCTCCTCCTCCACGGCGTGGGCGTCCTGCTCCATCGCAGCGGCGAGGGCTGCGCTGCCTTCCGCCCTCGCGAGCTGGCGGAGCTGGGCCGCGGCGTTGCCGGCGTCGCTGGGGGCGTCGGTGTAGGCCTCGGTCTCGGCGACCGAGCGAACACGCTCGAAGTGCTCGGTGGCGATGTCCGACGAGGTGGGCGCGGCCCGGGGAGGGGGAGGCGGAGGAGCCTTGGGGGGCCGACGTCGGCGGGAGGACGGCGCTGGGGTGGTGCCCATCACGGAGCCGGGGACGGTGTAGGCCGGGCGCTCGGCGGCCCGTGCGACGTCGCGTCCCTCGGGGGTGTTGCCTCGGGCCTGTGGACGGAGGGCCTCCACGGGCTTGGGGGCGACCTCCTGGAAGCGCTTGCCGCGGGCCCGCAGGGCCTCCATGACGCCGCTCGGGTAGCTGACGGCGAGGGAGGACGCGCACCGGGGGCACTGTGCGCGGGCGCCAGGCAGGGGGAGGGGCTCGATCAGGGGAACGGCCGAGCTGCAGCTCGGGCACACCAGCTTGACGGGCATGGGGTGTCTCTAGGGATGGGGGGGATGGGGAGGGCAGAGGGGAGGGAGCTGCAGCATACAGCAGCGAAACCGGCGGGGCAACCCGGCCCGATGGCATCGAAGGCTGCGCGCTGGTCCCGATCGTCGCTGATTGTCACCGTTGGACACGTTGCCGCGGGGCGGCCCGGATCTTCAGCGTGTGTTGACGATGATCGATACGGTTCTGTACGGTGAGACCTGCGTCCGAGGGAGTGCTGATGCACCGAGTGATTCGTCCGTTGGCAGTGTTCGGCATCGCCAGTGGCGTGAGTGTGGCGGCCGCCGTTCAGATCGCCGTTGCCCCGGACGAGCTCACCAACGCGGGAACCAGCACCTTCTTCTCCGGCTACGACCTCGGGAAGCTGCAGCTCCTCGGCCCGACGCTCTACTACGTGGAGGAGTCCTACGTGGAGCCGTCGCGGGTGGACTGGGAGGCGATGTACGTCGCGGGGCTCCAGGCCATCGAGCGTCGCGTGCCGGTGGCCAAGTTCCACCGCGAGCCCGGCGGCGAGGTGCTCGCCGTGGAGATCGGGGACTTCCGCACCGTGTACGACGTGCCCACCGTCGGCAGCAGCAAGGAGCTCCAGAAGGAGATGCGCAAGGTCGCGGGCTACCTCGAGGAGCACCTCGAGCCTGGCGACATCCCCGACGTCCCCGAGGGGGTCGGCGAGCCCCTGGCCGAGGTGGAGTACGCCATGGTCAACGGCATGCTTCGCACCCTGGATCCCCACAGCCTGCTCCTGCCTCCCCCCGACGCCAAGGAGATGGAGGTCGAGAACCAAGGGGAGTTCGGTGGACTGGGCATCACCATCGTCGACCGCCGAGGGGTGGGGCTCACCATCGAGTCCACCATGCCCGACACCCCCGCCGACCGGGCCGGCCTGCAGCCAGAGGACCGCATCGTGCGCGTCGAGGGGGAGTCGACGGTCAACATGACCCTCGACGAGGCCGTGAGCCTGCTGCGGGGGCCGGTCGGAACGCCGGTCAACGTGAGCGTGGAGCGCGCCAGCCGCCTCGAGCCCATCGAGGTCACCGTGGTGCGGCAGCTCATCGGCCTGAACCGGGTCGAGGGGGAGCTCCTCGAGGGGGGCATCGGGTACATCTCGATCAAGGCCTTCCACGACAACGTCGAGCGGGACCTCCACGACATCCTCTCCCGTCTCCATCGGGAGGCGTCGGGCGCTGGGGACCTCCGAGGTCTCGTCCTCGATCTGCGTGGCAACCCCGGCGGCTTCCTGAACCAGGCGGTGCGTGTCTCCGACACCTTCCTCACCGACGGCGACATCGTCTCCCAGACCGACGGCTCCGGCCGCCGCACCGACGTGGAGCGAGCCCGTCGCCAGGCCGAGCCCGACTACCCCATGGTGGTGCTCGTCGACGCCAGCAGCGCGTCCGCCTCGGAGATCGTGGCGGGGGCGCTCCGGAACCACGACCGCGCGGTCATCATCGGGGAGCGGAGCTTCGGCAAGGGAAGTGTGCAGAACCTCACCTCGTTCTACGACGACTCCAAGCTCAAGCTGACGATCAGCAAGTACCTGACGCCGGGGGACAAGAGCATCCAGTCCGTCGGCATCCCCGCCGACGTCGCGCTGCTGCCTTCCGTGGTGGAGGCCGACGAGGACGAAGGCCCCATCGTCCGCCTGTTCCATCGAGAGCGGGTCCGTCGGGAGGCCGACCTCGACCACGCCCTCGACCGGGCAGCCACCGAGGCGGTCCAGCCGGCGCTGTACAGCGTGCGCTACCTGGAGACCCAGGAGCAGCGAGGGGCGGTGCGTCCCCCCGAGGACATCCAGGTGATCATCGCCCGCGACGTCCTCCTCGCCGCCAACGGGGCCTGGCGACGAACCGACGTCCTCGACGCCGCAGGTCGGCTCCTCCAGCAGCAGGCGAGCGCCGGCGAGGAAGGGGTCGTCGAGGCGATGGACGCCATCGGCATCGACTGGTCCGCGGGCCCGGCTGCCGCTCGCCGGGCGCGTCTTCCCGTGTCCGTCGCGCTCGATCCGGGTGAAGAGGGCGTGCTCGTCGCCGGTCAGCAGCACGAGGTCACCCTGGCGGTCACCAACACCGGAGAGGAGCCCCTGTACCGTGTGGCGGCCATCGCCAAGGACCACGGCGTGTTGGATGGCGCTGAGTTCTTCTTCGGCCGACTCGAGCCAGGGGAGACCCGGACCTTCTCCCACGACGTCACCCTGCCCGACGGCTACGCCAGCGAGCGGGCGCCGGTCACGTTCGAGGTCCGCGACAGCGGCGTCGGCGCCCTCGGCCACGTCGACGCCGAGGTGGTGGTGCAGGGCCACGAGCTTCCCCGCTTCGCCTGGCGCTGGGCGGTCACGGACGCCTCTGGTGACGGCATCGTGCAGGCGGGCGAGGCCATCTCGGTGCAGCTCGAGGTGGAGAACGACGGCGGCGGGATCGCCACGGGGGCTTCGGCCCGGATCCGCACCAAGCAACGAAAGGTCGTGGAGATCCTCGACGGCACCCTGGTGCCGGGCACACCGGTCGACGACTGCGACCCGCTGGCCAGCGCGAGCTGCGTCACCCACTTCGGGCCGGGGGAGCGCTTCGAGGGAAGCTTCAACATCCAGATCACGGCCGAAGACGACTGGGCGGGCGTCGTGGAGCTCGATCTGGAGCTGCGGGAGGAGTCGGCGTACGACCACGCCTCCATCATGCGGGCCGGCTTCTACGAGTTCTACGGACAGGACGACCACATCCGCCTCATCGTCGGAGCCCCCGTCCCCGAGGCGTCGTCGTGGCGCCGCACCCCCGAGATCCAGATCAGCCGGGCGCCGAAGGACCGCTCCTCCGACACCCGGGTGGCGCTGTCCGGCGTCGTGGAGGACGACGGAGGCCTCGACCACGTGATGGTCTTCGCCGGAGGCGACAAGATCTTCTTCGAGGGCTCGGGCCGGAAGGCCGACATCCGCTCGCTGCCGTTCACGGCCGACGTGGAGCTGGAGCCCGGCGAGAACGTCATCACCGTGCTCGCCACCGACACCGACGGCTTCAGCAGCACCCGCTCCGTGGTCGCCTGGCGCGACGACTCCGAGCTCGCCAGGATCGAGCCCTAACCAGGCCATTGAAGAAGCCTCGCAAGCCGTACGGTCCGAACCACCGCTTCGCGGTGGATTCGGCTTTCGCCCACGCTTCCGCGCGCGGCTTTCTTCACCGGCCTGCCTCTACCAGTGGTCGCTGCGGGCTACGCGGCGCCTCCCACCCGGCCCTCCGTTCGCTACGTTCCTCCGTCACTCCGCTCACTGCGGGACTCGTGTGGCAGGGACCGCTCGCTTCGCCCTCCGCTCGCGCAGGCTGCTGAAAACGGTCGCAGCTCCCGTGTTCAGCAGCCTGCTATGGGGCCAACATGCCCCTCAGCTTGCGGCGGAGGAGCTCGACCTCGGCTCGGTAGGCGAGGGGGGCGCGGGGACCCAGCTCCCGTACCTGGCGCTTGCGCATGGCCAGGTCGGTGGCTGCTCGGATGTAGGCATCGTGGTCGACGCCCTCCTGGAGCCAGTCGCGGCGGGCTCGACGGCGCCAGGATGCCAGGATGGCCGGGTGCTCTGCGGGGAGCAGGCCCTCGGACGCCTCCTCGGTCAGCTCCTCGCGGATGGCCTTGGACTCGTCCAGCACGCACAGCTCGAACACCACCGCCACCCCGAGGAGCTCGAGGGGCAGCAACACCAGGTCGGCCATCCACAGCTCGTCGCTGGGGGCGCTGGCGAGGGCGTTCCACACGCCGTGGACACCGATGGCCACCGACAGCCCGAGGAGGGTCCACGCGCCGAGGACCACCGGGCGGCGGAAGCGGGCGTGGCCGACGCACGCCCCGAGGATGGCGGTGCACATCGCGTGCATCACGGCCGAGTAGAAGGTCCGCACCACCACCGTGCTCCCCCACGCGGGGTCGCCGGCGAGGGACAGGAAGTAGACGAGGTTCTCGGTCATGCCGAAGCCGAGGCCGGCGGCCGCCCCGTACACGAAGCCGTCGGTCATGTTGTCGAAGTGGCGGTTGAACAAGACCAACGCCAGCACGGCCCCCTTGGCGGGCTCCTCGGCCATGGGGGCCACGAAGACGGCCGCCAGCCGCTCCAGCAGCCACACGGGGGCCTCGACGAGGACGAGCGCCTGGAGGAGGGAGCTGTGGACCACGAGGGTGGCGGGGAGGGCCAGCAGCACCGCGCCGACCGCGCCCCACGTGAACACCGTGACGATGAGCCAGACGGGCTCGCGATCGTAGCGATCCAGCCACCACACGAGGGACAGCAACGCCAGCATGGGGACCGCGGCGAGGCCGATGCTGGCGAGGGTCAGGAACACGCGATCAGCCGATGACGTGCGTCTTGAACCGGTACAGAAGCTCCGACGACGGCTCGCTGGCCTGGAAGCTGTCCAGGATGGCGTGGGCCTTGTCGGCGCCGAAGGCCAGGGAGTACTCGTCGAAGTACCGCTCGTAGCGGAGGCGGTTGTCGGCCTCGGACAGCTCGGGGTGGAACTGGGTGGCGTAGACCTTCGTGCCGACCCGCATCGCCTGGTAGGTGCAGCGTGCGCTCCGGGCGAGGTGAACGGCCCCGTCGGGGAAGCGGGTGGCCGAGTCCTTGTGCCCCATCTGGGCCCAGAAGCTGTGGGGGAGGGCCTTGAACAGCGGGTCGTGGGCGGCGGCGGGGGTCAGCTCCAGCTCGAAGCTGCCGACCTCCGACGAAGCCTCCACGGGCTCGACCGTGCCGCCCATGGCCATCACCAGCCCCTGGAAGCCGAAGCAGCTGGCGAAGGTGGGGGTCTGGGTGGCGGCCAGCTCACCGAGGAGGTCGATGAAGCCCGCGAGCCAGGGTGCATCGTCGCGGATGCCGTAGCGGCCGCTGCCCCCCACCAGCACGGCATCGACCCCGCTCCGGACCGTGTCGAGGTCGTGGGGGTCGGAGAGCATGTCGTGAGGGACGACGTTCTCGAGGGGTACCTCCAGCTTCTCGGCGAAGGCGGCGCGCTCCTCGGCGCGGGTCACCTCGCCGGGGTCACGGGCCTGGAGGAGTCGGAATCGGGGGGCGCTCACGAAGGGGCTCCACGGGGAGGGGGAGTGGGGCGACTCCGGGCCCACGCGAGCCCGGCGAGAAAGGTGACCAGGGTGAGGGAGGTGCCACCGACGGCCAGGGCCAGCGGCAGGGACTGGTCGGCAGCGATGTCGGCCGTGAAGACCGTCACCACGATGGCGATGCTGTTGTTGGCGAAGTGAGCCAGCACCGATGGCCACAGCGAGTCGCTCACCAGCCGCAAGGCACCGAGGAAGGCGGCCGTGGGGAGGAGGGACACGGTGTGGACCGGGTCGAGGTGGTATCCGGCGAAGAGCAGCGTCGTGAGTACGAAGGCGCCCCAGCGTCCGGTGACCCGCTCGGCGAGCTCCCAGAGGTAGCCACGAAAGATCAGCTCCTCGAAGAGCGGGGCGGTGACGACCACCGCGAACCCCATCACCATCCGGTCGAGCAGCGGGCCGTCGAGGAGCATCCGTGTGGTGAGCTCGAGGCTCACGCTGTCGACCTCGAAGGTCTCGATGAGCCACTCGGCCAGCAGGCTCGGGAAGGTCCAGACGGTGAGGCCGCCGAGGAACCCCACCAGGGCCCAGATCGGGCGAGGACCCCTCAGGCCGAGGTGGGCCTTCAGGCGCCCGGGCACGTCGACCGGGAGGGTCCAGTAGCGGTGAGGGGTCTCGTGGCGGTCCCCGAGCGCCAGCGCCAGGCCGACTGCGAGCCCGGCCAGGCCCATGATCTGCAGCGCGCTCATCAACCCCATGGTGAGGCCATCGAGCTCGTCGAGGGCGTTGGGGTTCGAGAGCAGGCTGGGGTCCCGGACGAAGAACATCACCGCGACGACCACGCCCAGCGCCACCATCCACACCAGCGAGCCAGTGAGGAAGACGACGAGGTGGCCGAGGGCAGCGGTGAGGTCCCGGAGCATGGAGGCACTCCTATCTCGTGGACGGGCGGTCGGAGGGGGAGGATAGGGGGTCGCGGGAGGGACGGTGTCGATCCAGGTACGTGGGGCGCGAGAACACAACCTTCGAGACCTGGACGTCGACGTGCCCACGGGCCGTCTCGTGGTCTGCTGCGGCGTCTCGGGCTCCGGCAAGACCTCCTTCGCCTTCGACACGCTCCACGCCGAGGGGCAGCGCCGCTACCTCCAGGCGCTGGGGCTGTCCGCCCGGCTGGACCTGACCCCTCCGGACGTGGACCGCATCGACGGGCTGCCTCCGACCCTGGCCCTCGGGCAGCACGCGCGGGCCCCTGGGCCGCTGGAGACGGCGGGCTCGGTGTCTGGCCTGGCGGACAGCCTGCGGCTCCTCCTCGGACGCGCCGGCACCCAGCACTGCCCTGCCTGTGGTCGGCCCGTCGAGCCGATGAGCGCCGAGGCCATCACAGCGCGGGCCTTCGAGGGGCCCGTCGGGGCCCGGGTCTGGGTCGAGGCGCCGGTCCGCGGAGGACTCCAGGTCCTCGACGAGCTGGAGGCGGCGGGCTTCTCCCGAGTCCGGTACGACGGCGACGTGCATCGCATCGAGGACCTCCGGGGGCAGAAGGGCGAAGGCCCCGTCCAGGTGGTGGTCGACCGCATCAAGCTCCGAGCCGAGCGCCGGGATCGGCTCACCGAGTCCGTTCGCCTCGCCGGCCGCGTGGGGCACGGGCTCGTGGTGCTGCAGGTCGACACCGAGGAGCTGCGGTTCGTCGACCGGCCCTACTGTCCCCACGACGACCTGGAGCTGCCCGCGCTCGAGCCCCGGCTGCTCTCGCCCAGGTCCCGCGTGGGGAGCTGTCCGAGCTGCGACGGCGTGGGCTGCGAGGCGTGTGAGGGCTCGGGGCTCTCGGCACCCGCCCGGTCGGTCCGCTGGCGAGGGGAGCCGGTCGGGCACTGGCGGAGCCTCCCGCTCGCCGAGCTCCAGGCCACGCTCTCGGAGGTCGACGGCAACGAGGTCGAGGCCGCCGTGATCGAGGACCTGCTGCGTCGCCTGGACAGCCTCGTGGCCCTCGGTCTGGGGGCGACGTCCGACGCCACCCGGGCCCAGGCGCTGTCGACCGGCGCGCTTCAGCGGCTGCGGCTGGGCCGCACCGTGGCCAGCCAGCTCGGCGGCGTCCTGTACGTGCTCGACGAGCCCACGGCCGGCCTCGACCCCGAGGCCTCCGCAGCGGTGGCCGAGGTCCTGCGGGGACTGGTGGCCGGAGGCAGCTCCGTCGTGGTGGTGGAGCACGACCTCACCCTGATCCGCGCGGCGGACCACGTGCTCGAGTTCGGCCCGGGGGCGGGGGCCGACGGCGGCTCCCTCGTCTTCCAGGGGCCACCCGGGGAGCTGGCGGCATCGGACACGGCGACCGGACGCTGGCTGGCGGACCGGGAGCACTTCCCGGCGACACGGGGGCGGGCGGCGGCCCGCGAGCTGACCCTGGGAGGCCTCGAGCTCGGCCTGGGCCAGCTCCACAGCATCGTCGGGCCCAGCGGCTCCGGAAAGTCCCGTCTCCTCGGGGCCATCGTCGACGAGGTGGGGCAGGGGACCACCCCCTTCGAGGCCGCCATCGTCGCCGATCGGCCCGCGGGCCGCAGCAAGCGGTCCGTGCCGGCGACCTACACCGGCTTCTGGGGAACCATGCGAGGGCTCCTCGCCCAGACCCGCGAGGCTCAGGTCCGGGGGCTGTCCGCGAGCGACTTCTCCCTGTCGGGCAAGGGAGGGCGCTGCGAGGCCTGCAAGGGGCTGGGGGTGGAGATCGTGCGGCTCGACGCGCTCCCCGACGTCCAGATCCCGTGTCGGGTGTGCGAGGGGCGGCGCTTCGCCTCGGACGTCCTGGGGGTGCGCTGGAAGGGCCTGAACGCCTCGGAGCTGTTGTCGGCCGACGCGGCCACGCTGCGTCCGGTGCTGGCGGGGCACCCGAAGCTGGAGCGTGCGCTGGGGGCCTTGGTCCGTGTCGGCCTTGGCCATGTGCCCCTCGGCCTGTCGACCGACGCGCTGTCCGGAGGGGAGGCTCGCCGGCTGGCGCTGGCCCGTGAGCTGACCCGTCCCCTCGTGGATCGGATCTACGTGCTGGACGGGCCGACGGTGGGGCTGCACCGGGAGGATGCGCGGGCACTCCTTCATGTTCTACATGAAGTGGTCGACGGGGGCGCGACGGTGGTGTTCGCGACCCACGACGAGGCGGTGGCGGCCGTGGCGGATCGGGTGACTCGGCTTCCGTGAGCAGGAGGTGACGAGGCCCTGTTGGGCGGCGTCCTGTGCGTACCTCTAGAATCTACATGAGGGTGCGTTGAGGCGGCTTGGGCCCATGGTGTACCCGACGCTCGTCGACGGGGGTTCACCTGGGACCACAGAGGTAGGAGCCGTTGGTGATGCGGCCTCTGCGGGACCCTGTGGTGGGAGGAGCCCGAGCGGGGTCCGCTAGATCCTAGAAGGTGACGCCCGCCGAGGCGCCGCCGTAGAAGGCCGTGTGGAGCCCTCCCTCGGTGCGCAGCACGAAGCGCTCCCCGAAGCGGAAGCGGAAGCCAGCGTTCACGTCGACCAGCGGCCAGACCCGCGGGATGTTGCGGGTGTTGTCCGGCGGGTCGCCGTCGGCGAAGCGCTTGTAGGAGGGGTTGCCCAGGGCGTCGGGACCCCACTGGTCGAGCTGGCCGACGAGCACGCCGATGCCGAGGCCTCCGCCGATGACGAAGCCCATGGTGAAGGCGCCACCGGTCTCCTCCCGCTTCACCAGCGGTGCCTCGTAGGCGTAGTCGGCACCGACCCCGACCAGGCCCGTGCCGGCGCTGGGGTGGATGTAGTCGCCGTCGAGGCTGTCGCTGGGGGAGTCGATGTCGTCCCAGTAGCCGGACTTCATGAGCGAATCGACGTACTCGACGTAGAAGATGCCGGAGTCGTGGGGGGTCTGGATGACGTACTCGAGGCCCAGGGCCACGCCTCCGACATGGGGGCGGCTGTCGACGTAGGCGTACTCGGGGGAGTCGTCGTCCACGAACCAGTTGTCGAGGACGAAGCGGGGCACGGTCACGCCGCGGATCCGCAGGTTCACCTCGTATGCGAGGGCCTTCTCTTCCCGCTCGGGGCTGTTGATGAAGCGCTCGAAGGCAAAGCCCAGGGGCTCGGTGGGATCGCCCCCGTAGCCATCGTCGTAGCGGTTCTTGGAGCCCTCGGTCGCGTCGGCTTCCTGGGCCCAGGCCGAGCTCGTCGACAGCAGGAGGCTGGAGAGAACCGGCAGGAGACGGTAGGTGCGCATGTCCGCAGTTCTACCTCCCGCCGAGGTCCGATGTCCATGCCCACTCCGACCTGCACGGCGTCTGCCGCGTCCCCGAGCGTCTCCTGTCGTGCGCTCACGGTGCGACGGTGAACCCCGCCCTCCGTCCGCTGGAGCGGGCGCTGTCCGACGGGGCGGTGCTGATGGTGGTCTACGGCGACGCAGGACCTCTCGTGGAGGCGGCGGTGGCGCGGGTTCGGGAGGTGGTGGAGCCCACGGTGGGGCCGCCGGCCTTCAACGTGTCCACCCACCGAGCCGGGGAGCCGGACGGCATCGAGGCCTTCCGCACGGCGCGCACCCTTCCGATGATGGGGCCACGGCGCCTGGTGTTGGTCAAGGAGATCGAGCAAGCGGACGACGCCTTCTTCGAGGCGGCTGCCGCCTACGCCGAAGCGCCGGTGGCCGAGGCGGTCGTGGTGCTCTCCGGTGGGGGCTTCCCGAAGGTGCGAAAGGGAAGCAAGGACTGGCGCCAGCGGCTGAAGAAGGCGGTGGGCGGCCGCGGGCTGTGGCTCGAGCTGTCCACCAAGAACGTTCGCGCCGACCAGTACGCATGCCAGCTGGCTCAGGAGCTGGGGAAGACCCTGTCACCCGCCGACGGTCGCCTGCTCGTCGAGGTGCTGGGCGACGACCTCTCCCGGATCCGGCAGGAGGTCGAGAAGCTGTCGATCTACGTCGGCGACGAGCCGGCGATCACGGCGGACGCCATCCACGAGGCCACGGCCGCCCTGGCAGAGGCCGCCATCTGGGATCTCACCGCGGCCCTGGCCTCGGGGGACGCAGACGCGGCGCTCGCCACCCTGCATCGCCTCCAGGAGGGGGGGGACGATCCCCGCAGGCTGCTCTCCATGGTCGCGTGGCAGTCCCGGGACCTGTGCCGGCTCCACGCCCGCCTCCGTGCGGGACTGTCGGACAGCGCGATCCGCGGCCAGGTCCGCATGCGACCCGACGTGTTCCGCGCGGCGAAGCGGAGGATGGCCGAGCGTGGCTTCCCCCATCCGGGGGTGCTGATGGGGCGACTGGCCCAGGCGAACCTGGAGATGAACAGCCATCGCGCTGGAGCAGACCGGATCCTGGAGCGATTGGTCCTCGACCTGGTCGCAGCGACCTGAGCGCTGCCCCCCGAGGATCGTTGCCGTCGCGGTCCCGGTGAGCTATCTGGCGGCTTCGTCTCATCTACGGATCTCGGAGAACGTCGTGGCCAACCACAAGGACGCGCTCAAGCGCATCAAGCAGAACGACAAGGCGCGCATGCGCAACCGTGCGTACCGCACCCGCATGCGGAACCAGCTCAAGGCCTTCCACACCGCCGTCGAGTCCGGCGACAAGGCCGCCGCTCAGGAAGCGCTCCGCGCGACCACGAGCGTGGTGCAGAAGCTCGCGTCCAAGGGCGTCATCCACCGCAACCAGGCCTCCCGGCGCGTCGCCCGTCTGGCGCACGCCGTCAAGAAGATGGCCTGATGGCGTGGCCGGGGATGCACGCCCCGGCACCCTGACCGAACACAACGAGGCGTACCCCGCGGGGTGCGCCTTTCGTGCTCAGTCTGCGCATCGCGGGATCGGAGGCAGGCGTCGACGGGGCCCGTGTCGCGCACATCGGATATCACTGCACCTCGCTTGGAGTGCCCGTTGGACCGTCTGGCCCGCATCCGCAACTTCGCCATCATCGCCCACATCGATCATGGCAAGTCCACCCTCGCCGACCGCCTGATGCAGAGCACCGGCGCGGTGTCCGACCGGGAGATGAAGGCGCAGCTCCTCGACTCCATGGACATCGAGCGGGAGCGTGGCATCACCATCAAGGCCCAGACCGCGTCCCTCCGCTACAAGGCGAAGGACGGCGAGGTCTACCACCTCAACCTCATCGATACCCCCGGACACGTCGACTTCACCTACGAGGTCTCCCGGTCCCTGAAGGCCTGTGAGGGGGCGCTGCTCGTCGTCGACGCCGCCCAGGGGGTCGAGGCCCAGACCCTCGCCAACGTGTACCTGGCGCTGGACGCCGACCTCGAGATCATCCCGGTGATCAACAAGGTCGACCTGCCGGGCGCCGATCCGGAACGGGTCGTCGAGCAGATCGAAGACGGCATCGGCCTCGACGCATCGGGTGCCATCCTCACCTCGGCCAAGACGGGTCTCGGGGTCGACGAGGTCCTCGAGGCCGTGGTCGCCCACATCCCGCCCCCCACGGGCGACGAGGAGGCACCTCTCCAGGCGCTGATCGTCGACTCGTGGTTCGACTCCTACGTGGGGGTCGTCATCCTGGTGCGGGTGATGAACGGAACCCTGAAGAAGGGCGACAAGATCCAGCTGATGGCCACGGGGGCTCGCTACGACGTCACCAAGATGGGCGCGTTCATGCCCGCGGCCGTGAACTTCGACGTGCTCAAGGCCGGTGAGGTGGGCTTCATCATCGCCAGCATCAAGGAGCTGCGCGACGCCCGTGTCGGCGACACCGTCACCCACGCTGTCCACGGAGCGACCGAGCCGCTGGCGGGCTTCCAGGAGATCAAGCCCATGGTGTTCTCCGGGATCTACCCGGTGGACTCCAAGGACTACGAGAGCCTCCGCGACGCCATCGAGAAGCTTCAGCTCAACGACGCGGCCATCTCCAGCGACCCCGAGGTCTCCGACGCCCTCGGCCTCGGCTTCCGACTGGGCTTCCTCGGCCTCCTCCACATGGAGATCGTGCAGGAGCGCCTCGAGCGGGAGTACGACCTCGACCTGATCACCACGGCGCCGAGCGTGGTCTACAAGGTGACCACCAAGAAGGGCGAGGAGCTCGAGATCCGCTCGCCGTCCCAGCTGCCGCCACTCGGCGAGATCGACCACATCGCCGAGCCCATCGCGCAGCTCACCATCTACTGCCCCCAGGAGCACATCGGCGGTGTCCTCAAGCTCTGCGAGGACCGCCGCGGCACCCAGGTGAGCTTCGACTTCTCGGCGCCGGGACGCATCCAGCTGATCTACGACATCCCCTACGCGGAGGTCGTGTTCGACTTCTTCGACAAGCTCAAGAGCGTGTCCCGCGGCTACGCCTCCATGGACTACGAGGTCAAGGAGTGGCGACCCGACGACATGGTGAAGGTCGACGTGCTCCTCAACGGCGAGCTGGTCGACGCCCTGTCGATGCTCTGCCACCGGGACTCTGCCTACCAGCGCGGAAGCTCCCTCACCCGCAAGCTCAAGGAGTTCATCCCGAGGCAGATGTACGACGTGGCCGTTCAGGCGGCGATCGGCTCCAAGGTCATCGCCCGGACCACGGTGAAGGCCATGCGGAAGGACGTGACCGCCAAGTGCTACGGCGGCGACATCAGCCGGAAGCGGAAGCTCCTCGAGAAGCAGAAGAAGGGCAAGAAGCGGATGAAGGCCCTCGGCTCGGTCGAGGTGCCCCAGGAGGCCTTCCTGGCGGTGCTCAAGGTCGGCGATGACTGAGGCCGGCCCCGGCCGCAAGGCGACCATGCTGCGCCAGGTGGCGCTGGGGGCCGGGGTGACCGCGGTGGCTCTGGGGGTGGGCGCGGCCATCCCACTGTGGCCGCTGTTGCGAGACGACTACCGCCTCGACGACGTGGTCCGTGCCGTCGCACTCGACGTCCGGGACTTCGGTGAGGAGAAGGGCTCCGACAGGCTTCGCTTCGAGCTCGCCGCTCAGGGGCTCGATGCCCGACTGCATCCCGACGACTGTGCCATCGTCCAGGGGGAGGGGGGCATCGACGTCACCTGCTCCTGGGAGGTCGTCCTCGAGGTCGGCCTGGTGGGCCGACGCCTGCCGATCCGCTTCTCCAGCCGAGCCCACGTGACGCCGGATGGCGACCTGAGCGGCTGAGACCGACCCCACTGGCCGTCCTCGCGGTCAGCCCACCGCGGGATCGGGCCTCCGCGTCCGGGGAGGACCACGGGCCGTGATACGCTCCGTGCTTCGCGGGGCACATCCGTCGTCCCCACCCCCGCCACGAAGGCCCTGCGGGCCGAGAATGGAGAGAGCGACCTATGAACCGGTTCCTGGTCACGCCAGCGGGCTACGAGAAGCTCGTGGCCGAGCTCAAGCACGCGAAGGAAGTCGAGCGTCCCCAGATCGTGCGTGACATCGAAGAGGCCCGCGCCCACGGCGACATCAGCGAGAACAGCGAGTTCGAGGACGCCAAGGAGCGTCAGGCCCACTGCGAGGGCCGCATCGCCATGCTGGAGAACAACTTCGCCTCTGCCGAGGTGATCGACGTGACCAAGCTTCCGGCGACCGACCGTGTGGTGTTCGGCACCACGGTCGACATCGTCAACGTCGACACCGACGAAGAGCGCACGTGGAAGATCGTCGGCGAGAACGAAGCCGACGTCGAGAACGGGCTGATCTCCTACAAGTCGCCCATCGGCGGCGCGCTCATCGGCAAGTCCGAGGGCGACGAGGTGGAGGTCCGCACGCCGGGTGGCAAGCAGGTGTGGTGCGTCGACGAGGTCCACTACAAGTGAGCGGCAAGGGGGCGAACGAGCCCAGCCGGGGTCGCTCGCGCCGTCGGGGTGCGGGTCGCGGGGGAGATCGTCCAGTGCGACCCCTCGACAGCGACCTTCCACTGGAGGACCTCGACGCGGCGCTCTCGCCGGTGCGCCGCTCGCTGGCGTTCGCGCTCCGCGAGGGGCTCATGCCGCCGCACCTCCCCGGTGCCGTCCTGCCTCCCCTGCGGCGTGCGGTGGCCCTCGAGCTGCCGGAGCCCATCGACGAGCAGGTGACCGACCTCCTGCGCCTGGCCGAGGGCCTCGTGGAGGGAGCGGAGGATGGCTCCGTGGCGGCGCTGTTCGCCGCGCTGACCCGCCTCGACGGACTGCTGGGCCTGCCGGTGCCGCGCCGGGTGCGGGTGCCGTCCAAGCAGCGCTACACCCCGCAGCCTCCTGACCCGGACCCCCACGATGACGCGCCCGTCGAGGCGAGCGACGGGAAGGGCACCCAGCCTCCACGGTCCGAGGCCAGGGAGCCGGAAGCGAGCCCCGCCGAGGCCAAGGCGCCGTCGCCTCCGCCATGGAACGGAGACCCCCGCGTCCACGTCGACGCGGTGCTGCCAGGGGCAGGGCTCCCTGACCTCACCGTCGCAGATCTCCTGGCGCTTCGTCCCACCGGTCACGATGCCGTCGATGGGGTCCATGGGGCAGGCCGAGCACTCCCCGACGCTCCCTTGGTGTCGGTGGGCGGTCGCGCCCGCGAGCGGGTCACGGTCTGCCACCCCGACGGCTCGGTCACGGAGCGCCTGCTCCTGGTCGGCGCCGGGCCCCTGTGGTGCCGCTGGGACACCCATCCGATGCCCCACGAGAGCCTCCTCCCCGCCGATGGCCGCGTGGTGCTGGTGGGGCGGCCGGTCGACGGGGAGCTGGTCGACGCCGAGGTCGTCGCGGAGGGAGGGACCGCCCGTCCACGCTACGATGGCGACGAGGCCCGGATCCGTGAGGCGCTCGTGCGCCTGGCCCCGATGCTCGGACGCCTGCGGGATCCAGTGAGCGGCGACGTCCTCTCCGCCCACGGCCTGCTTGCCCGCGGACCCGCTCTGGCGGCGGCCCACGACGCTCGCGTCCAGCAGCAGGAGGCCGCCCGGCAGCGGCTGGCCTTCGACGAGGCACTGTTCGCCTCCCTGGGCGCCGTCGGGCGGATGGGGCGCGGCGACCGCGGCATCCCCCACACCGTGGTCCTCTCCGGCGTGTCCACGCTCCAGCGCCACGGGGTGGAGCTCTCCGATGAACAGCAGCTCGTGTTCGAGGACCTCAAGCGCGACCTCCGGCGCAGCACGCCGATGCGTCGGGTGATGACCGGCGAGGTGGGGGCAGGGAAGGGCACCGTGGCCCTCCTCGCGATGGCCGTGGTCGCCGAGGGCAAGGGGCAGGTCCTCGTGCTGGGGCCCGACACGTCCGAGTCGGCGCAGCGCTTTCTGCACACCGAGCCGCTCCTTCGGGAGCTGGGCCTGGTCGCGCGGCAGGTGGCCGACGAGCCCTCCGCCTCCGTCAAGGACGCCATCCAGCGCGGCGAGATCCACGTGGTGTTCGGCACCCATGCGCTCCTGAACGCGGAGCTGCCCTTCCGACGCCTCGGGCTGGTGGTGTCGATGGAGCGCTTCCCCTTCGGCCCCTCGGGCATCGCAGCGCTTCCCAACCCCCGCCCGGACCTCCTGGTGCTCACCCAGGTGCCGGTGGGCGCCAGCGTCCTCTCCTCCGCCTACGCCGACTTCGAGGTGTCGGTGGTCCGCCACGCGAGCCGGCACCCGGCCCGGATCGAGGTGGTCCAGGCCACGGAGCGTGACCGCGCCTACGCCACCCTCCGGGATGCCGTGGGCAGTGGCCAGCAAGGCACCGTCCTGTTCCCACGGGTTCGTGGGGCCGACGCCCTCGGTCTGGGCGACGCCCGACGGGTGGTCCAGGCCCTCGAGGCCTCGGAGCTCGAGGGGTGCCGCGTGGCGCTTCTCCACAGCCAGCAGGGCCTCGACGAGCAGCGCCGGACCTTCGACGACTTCCTCCACCGCAGGGTCGACGTGCTGGTGACCACCATGGCCCTCGAAGACGGCCCGGCGGTTCCCGGACTCGTGGCGACGGTGGTAGAGCAGGCCGACCACGTCGAGCAGTGGCGCCTGCACCGCGTCATCGGATTCCTCTCGACCTCCGCCCTCTCGCCCGTGGCGATGTTGGTGGTGGGCGAGCATGCGTCGTCCGACGCAGAGAACCGCATCCAGCGGGTCCTCGATGCTCCGGACGGCTACACCCTGACCGAGTCCAGGGTCCAGGTGCGCGGGCTCGACGCCTGCGTGGCGGAGGGGGTGCCACCGCGGCCGAGCTTCGTCGCCCTGTCCCTCCAGGACGACCTGCAGTGGGTCTTGGCGGCGCGCGACGAGGCCCACCGCCTCCTCCGGTCGGACCCCAAGCTCCGGCGGGGGAGCCACCAGGAGCTGGCCCGGGAGCTCCGCGAGCGCTGGACGACCCTGTGGCCCGACGCTGGCGAGGAGTGGAGCTGTCCCTTCACCGACGACACGGGAGGTGGCGACCGAAAGCGTCGCCGTCGCCGTCGTCGCCGTCGCTGAGCCATGACGGGCCTGCTGGCAGGGGGCCTGGCGCCCGAGGTGATGGCGCTGGTCGTGCTCTGCCTGGCTGCCGCTGCGCTGGCCCTCGTCGGCGCCGTGCGGGGCCACCAGGACCCGTCACGTCGGGCTGAGGTGCTGCTGGGACCGCTGGTCGCCGCCCTCGTAGGTGCATCCGTGAGCGGGCTCCTCTGGACTGGATGGGACCCGTCGGTCCCGGAGGCCCTGAAGGTCCGCGCCGTGTCCCACGGGGCCGCCGCGTTCCTCCTGCCGATGGTGGCACTGCCCGCGGTGGCCGTGGCCTGCATCGGGCTGGCGTGGGCGGGGCTTCGCGGGGGGGAGGGGCCCCGCAGACCCCTCGGAGCGGCGTGGGTCGCGGGGCCCGGCCTGCTGGTCGCGGCCATGGTGCTCGCCGGTGGGGTGGGCAAGCCCGACGACCTCTTTGCCACCCTGCGGGCTGTCGCCCTGGCGGGCACGGCCCTCGTCCTCTCCCTGGCGGCGGTCCGCGGCGACGAGGAGGGTCCAGGCCTGCGAGCCCTCGCCCTGGGCTTGCTGGCGTTGGTGCTGGCGGGGCTGGAGGCCAGCCACGACGGCCTCGTGACGCTCCTCGTCGTGGGGCAGGTGGGGAGCCTCACCCCCGAGACCTGGGGGCAGGGGCTCGATGCCTTCGCTGCCATCGTGGGCTCCGCGCGCCTGTGGGCCTGGCTCGGCCTGGGGGTGCTCGCCGTCGTGGCGGGTGTGGCGGGGGTCGAGGCCACCCGGCGTACTCGGGGGGCGGTGGCCCTCGCCATCGTGCTGGCGGCCGCGCTGCTGGCCCTGTCGAGCCCCAGCCGGGAGCGGATGCTGCGGCTGGCGGTGCTGTGCAGCGCCGCCGAGCCGTCGGAGGGCGACGCTACCAGTCGATGATGGCGGAGCCCCAGGTGAAGCCGCTCCCGAAGGCAACGCAGGCCACCTTCATGCCGGGCTTCAGCTTGCCCTGGGACTCGGCCTCGGCCATCAGCAGCGGGATGGTGGCGGCCGTGGTGTTGCCGAAGCGCTGGATGTTGGAGACCGTCTTCTCCTCGGGGATCTTCAGCATGTCGCAGACGTACTGGTTGATCCGCAGGTTGGCCTGATGGAACAGGAACAGGTCGATGTCCTTCACGTCGAGCTTCTCGGCCCAGCACGCCTGCATCAGCGCCTGGATCATCCGCTCCACGGCGTTCTTGAACACCTGGCGACCCTCCATGTGGGCCCACATCATCTCGGGCTCCACGACACCCTTTCCGTCCTCGCCGACGGGGAAGAAGGGGCGCTTGCGGATGTCCCAGACCTTCTGGCAGAGGACGTCTGCGAAGCGGCCGTCGGCGCCCAGCCACCAGCCGCGGATGCCACGGTCTTCGTCCGTAGCGGAGACGACGACCGCGCCCGCTCCGTCGCCGAACAGGGAGGCGACGGTGCGGCCCTGGGTCGACAGATCGAGGGCGGCGGAGTGCGTCTCACCACCGACCACGAGGGCGTGCTTGAGACCGCCGGCCTTCACCATGGAGCTGGCGGTGGCCAGGCCGTACAGGAAGCCGGAGCACTGGTTGCGGACATCGAGGGCGGGAACGAACTTGCCGGCGTCTGGCAGGCCCAGGGCGTTCTGCAGATAGACACCCTCTCCGGGGAAGCAGTGCCGCGGCGACAGCGTGGCGAACACGATCATGTCGAGGTCGGTCTTCTCGATGCCGGCGCGCTCGATGGCCATCTCGGCGGCGGGGAGGGCCAGCTCGGCGGAGCCCACGCCCTCGTCGGCGAAGTGGCGCGTCTCGATGCCCGTGCGCTTGTGGATCCACTCGTGGTTCGTGTCGATCCCGTACTCGTTGGCCAGGTCGTCGTTGCTGACCACGCGCTCGGGGACGTACATGCCGGTCCCGGAGATGTAGGCGTTGGGCATCATGCCTCCTTGATGGGTTCCCGCCCACATAGCCGGCTACCGTAGGGGGCGCGACGGCGCGCTACGGGTCCTCGAACAGACCCTGCACGGTCCCTACGTCGGTCTCTCCGCCGGTGTGGGTCTCGGCATCTGCGGAGCCTCCGCGACGGTCGTGGACCTGCTCGGTGGGCAGGTCGTCCTCCTCCAGATCTGGCAGGTCCAGCGGCACGGGCAACAGGTCGGCCAGTCCCAGGACGTCCTGGGCGCGCCCGGGCTCGGTGCTCGGCCCCAGTCGGGCCGGTGCTGGCGGGGCCGGTGGGACGCTCTCCAGGCGGGCGCGGGCGCTCTCCGCGGTGAGCAGGTCGGTGTCCTCCGTGGTCTCCAGGGTGAGCTCGCTGCTGGTGAGGTCGCCGTGTCGGAGGAGGGAAGGGTCGATCCAGTCTGGCAGCCGCTCCTCCACCGTCTCTCTGCGGTGGGGGGCGTCCGGCTGGTCGAGGAAGACGAGGTAGCCCTCCTCGGCGTATCGATGGGCCAGGAGGAGCAGCATGTGGGGGTCTCGAGGAGCGGCCGTCTGGAATCGCCCGGAGACCCAGGCCTGGAACCCTCCCCGGAGCGCTCGCTCGCTGATCTCCGCCACTACGGAGGGGTCGCCGTAGTCGAGCACGAATGCGCCGACATCCCTGTCGATCACCCGGGCCAGGAACCGACCGTCGCGGCCCGAGCGAATGGTCAGTCTGAGCAACCGTCCTCCTCGGGGCCCACGTAACCATCCGGCGGCCAAAGTTGAGGTCCGAGCGTTCCTCCGGTGGGGGAGAACTGGGGAAGGGCCTCTTCCAGGGACCGCGCTTCGATACCGATCATCGGCAAGAGCTGGGCCCAGATGTCCCCCGGTCGGTAGCCGAGCTCGCGCCACGAGGCGACGCCGGTGCTACCGGTGGACTTGGCCAGCTTTCGGCCGTCGGGGCCGGTGATGAGGGGGCTGTGGAGCCAGGTGGGGGGCGTGGCTCCGAAGGCTTCCCACAGCCGGATCTGCACGGCCGTGTACTCCAGGAGGTCCGCTCCTCGGACGACCTCGGTGATGCCGTCGACCAGGTCGTCGACCACGACGGCGAGGGTGTAGGCGACCACGCCGTCCCGTCGGATCAGGACGGGATCGCCGAAGCGATTCGGGTCGACCTCGACGGCCCCCATGCGGCGGTCCGTGAAGGCCACGGGCCCCGCTGGGAGGCGCCAGCGGAGGGAGCCCTCGGAGTGCCCGGCGTCGCGGCAGGGACACGGTCGGCGGGCGAGGAGCTTGCGGGTGCATGCGCAGAAGTAGGTGTCGAGCGGCCCAAGCCACGGCCCGTAGTCGCGGGTCGACTGGGGCGGCGTCTCCCGGTCGGTTCCCAGCCCGAGCCACCCGAGGTCTCGGTGGATGCCGTCGATGAGGGACTGACGGGCACGGGTCCTGTCGACGTCCTCCATGCGCAGCAGCAGCTCGAGCCCCTGGCTCCGCGCGGAGAGCCAGGCCGTGGCGAAGGCGAGGGCGTTTCCGACGTGGAGGGAGCCCGACGGGGTGGGGGCGAGGCGGCCGCTCACTCCGGGGCTCCCTCGGCGTCGAAGCGAAGGGCCCCACCGAGGGCGAAGAAGGTGCCGCCGATGGGGAGGCCGCCGGGCGCCAGGGGAGCCCCGGCGCGGTTGGGGTCGACCGCCCGGTCGAGGACGGCGGGGGCCAGCTGGTGGACCTGCAGGGTGAGGTCCAGCCCCATGGGGCCGACGCGGGGAGCGCTGGGGACGACGTCGAGGCCGAGCCCGGTGGTCAAGACGCGGTGGTCGCTGTCCAACATGCTGGAGACGTCGCTCTGATCGACCAGGGGCGTCGGGTCCAGGAGGCCGCCGAGCCGGATGGCGAGCCGCAGCTCGTCGGTGCCCCTGGGGGTGGGCAGCGCGATGGTGCCCTCTCCGCCGACCCGGACGCCGAAGGTCGAGCGAGCGGTGGCGGCGTAGGGGTTCCCGTCGCGGACTTCGTCGATGGTGCCGAGCAGGGGCACCAACAGCTCGGCGCGCTCGACCTGGGCCACGTTGAGGGTCAGACGCCGCCAGTCCATCCAGCGGAGGTCGCCGTGGACGACCAGCGCCGGCCCGAGGCGCACGCTGGCGCCCGCGTCGATCTGGTGGGGGACGTAGTGGTCGAAGAGGGCCAGGTCGGCGCTGGCCACGAGGGCCGCGACGTAGGGCTCGGCGTCGCCGAAGTCCTCCACGTTGGCGTTCGCCTGCAGGTCGAGGGCGACGTCGAGGGGGAGGCCGACCTGGGCGTGGTACCGGGCGCCGAGGGTGATGGGGGCCAGGCGAGGATGCAGCGTCCCCAGATCCAGCTGGGCGCCGAGGACCGGGGCCCACGTGGGGATGACCCGCAGGTCGATGGCGTGCACGTCGATGGCGGCGGTGGTGTCAGCCTCTTCGCCGTCGGCCACGGCGTCCACGGTCAGCCGTGCGGTGGCCACGCCCTGGGCCAGCAGATCGATGGCCGCGCCCAGACGCAGCCCCTCGACGGGCTCGGCGGCCAGGCCAAGGGCCACGTGGGTGCGCTGGGTGCGGTTGTTCCAGCGGATGTAGCTGGGGAGCTGTGGGTCGAAGGTCGCGAAGCGGATGAGGTTGGAGGTGGGCGCCGTCAGGGTGAGGCCAGCCCCCAGCCACGGAAGCAGCGGGCCTGCGATGGAGAGGTCGACGGCCCCGATGGTGGGGGGCACGGGCTGCCAGTTCAGCCCCGCATCCCGCTCGTCGACTGCGCCGTCCTGGTTGGTGTCCCAGGCGAGCCGGGGAAGGGTCGCGATCTTCGGGCGGGCGCCGAAGCCTCCGATCGACAGCCGTCGGACCGAGGCCCGTGCCAGGCCGGCGGGGTTCACCAGGGCCGCTGTGCCGTCGTCGACGCGGGCCACGCTCCCGCCCCCCTGGGCCTGCCAGGTGGCACCGATGCCCAACGCGTCGGGCATGTTGCCCCACGCCGCCGTGGGAGACAGGCACGTGGCCAGCCACACTGGGGCCTGGCGCACCGGGCTCAGGAGTAGCCGATCTCGGGGATCGGGATCAGTGCCGTGCGCTTGAGGGTCTTGATGAGGTCGTTGGCCGTCTTGTGGGGCATCGCCTCGGCCAGGCAGGCGGTGATGCCGGCGAGGTACGCCGTGGCCATGCCGGACCCGCGGTAGCGACCGGTTCCGCCGTCCCGGCTCATCGCGTAGCCGTGGGTGAGGAACTTGTCGGACAGGACGCCCCATTCCTTCCGGGGGAAGCGCTTCGGGTTGAAGTAGAAGAACTTGTCCATCGGGCAGTCGGGGTGCGCCGCGACACCGACCGTCTCGGGGAGATCGGCGGGGTAGGCCCGCTCGCCCTTCGGGTGGGCGGCCGCGAGCACGACCGAGCCACGCTCGACCGAGTTGGCCACGCACTCGCGGAGCATCATGGCCTTGCCCATGTTGGGCGTACCGAGGGAGAGGTTGACCACGGCGCACTCGTTCTGGGCGCTGGTCTCGATGCCAGCGGCCATGAGCTCGGCGGAGGTGCGGAGCTTCTCGCCCATGATCTTCACGGCCACGAGCGTCGCATCCGGAGCCATCTTGTTGACGGCGACGGCGATCTCGGTGCCGTGGCCGTTCTGGTCGTGGAAGTCGGGTGCCAGCAGGGCATGTCCTGTGGCGCCGAGCTGGATGGACCATCCCTCGATGGTCACTCCGGCAAGCCGCGGGTCCGAGACGTCGATCCCCGAGTCGATGACGGCGACGCGAACGCCCTTTCCGGTGAATTCCTCGCCCCTGTACCGCATGTGCACTCGCTCCGGGATGGACGCGCACCATACCAGTCCGAGCGTCGTCGGGCCAGCGTCATCGTGCGTCGAACGCGGTGGGATGGCGATACGATGGGAGCGGACCCTGCAGGAGGTGATGTCTGGACGCCGTGGACCGGGTGCAAGAGGATCTGGAGGCGCTCCGCCAGGTCGGCCATCGCTACGCTGGCAGCGAGGGGGAACGGGAGATGCTGCACCGGGTGCGGGAGCGGCTTCCGGAAGGGATCCAGGGCCGAATCGAGGGCTTCGTGGCCTTCGTCTCACCGTCTGTCGTGCTGGGCCTGCATGCCTTTGCGCTCCTGGCCAGCGGCCTCCTCGGCCTGTACCAGCCGCTGCTGGCCGGCGTGCTGTGCGCTGTGTTCACGCTGTCGCTCCTCACCGAGGGCACCGGCCGTACCTCCGTCCTGCGCCGCTTCCTCCCCAAGCAGGCCTCCTACAACCTCGTGTGGAAGCGGGCGGCCGAGCCGTCGCTGGGCACCATCGTCATCAGCGCCCCCCTCGACACGCCCCGCTGGCGTCCGTCCCAGCCTCGCTGGCTCAAGCGTCCGATGAAGCTGGTTCTCTACGCGGCCTTCGTGGTCACGGGGCTCCTCGCTCTGCGGGCGCTGGCCGAGCCCTGGGGTCGTCCCACCCAGGGGATGTACGTCGGCGCTCTGTTGGTGCTGGCGGCTGCGCTCCTCCTGGGGATGATCGTTCACCGTCGCTCCGTGGGCTTCCGCGAGGATGCGTCGGGTCCCGCCGCGCTCATCGAGCTGATCCGACGCTTCGAGTCGGACCCACCTCCCGGCCTCGACGTGTGGATCGTGTTCACGGGCTGCGGCTACGCCTACCAGAACGGCATGGGGGCCTTCCTGGGGATGCGGGGGAAGCGGCTCAAGGGGCCCGTCTTCGTTCTCGGGCTCGACGAGCCGGGCATCCCACCTCTGTCCGCCGTGGTGTCGGAGGGGCCGCTGTACGCCCAGCACCATCGGTCCACCGGTCCCGCGCTGGTGGAGCGACTCCGCTGGGCGGGGCTCGACATCCGCTCCACGGACACCAACCGCATCACGGACGCCCGCGCCGCGATGCTCTGGGGCTACCGGGCGTTGGGGCTCGCGGGGGGAGGAGAGGGCCAGCCCACCGGTCCCGACACCCTCCGGGCCGTGCAGGTGGCCGAGGCCCTCACCCGCCTGTACGCCGAGGATCTCAGGCGGGTGCCCGACCTCCATCCCGACCTGAGGTCGCTGCTGCGGGAGGCAGAGGGGGAGGCTGGCACTGTGCTTCGTCTCGCGCCCGAGCCTGGAGACGAGGACGAGGCGGTGGGGGACGCGTGAACCGGCGGCAGGCCCTCGGCATGTTGGCAGCCAGCCCGGTGGCCTTGTTGGGGGGCACGGGATGGGGGGCGGCGACCCACGAGCGGGTGCGGGGGGTCACCGTCAGCTGTCCGACGTGGGGCTGGGAGTGGGGGAGCGACGAGATGGTCCAGACCCTCGACCTCCTCGCTGGGCTGGGCGTCGACTGGGTGAGCATCCACCCCTACGCCCGCATCCACCGCGATGGGCGTGTACCGTACCGCTCCCTGGATCCGGCACCCGAGTGGTTGACGCGCCCGGTCCGCGAGGCGCATGCGAGGGGCATGAAGGTGATGATCAAGCCCCACCTCGCCTACTGGGGTTCGGGCTTCTCCTGGCGCGGAGCGATCGCCTTCGCCGACCTGGAGGCGTGGGCTCGCTTCTTCGCCGCCTACACCGGATGGGTCCGGGACCTCGCCCGTGTCACGGCTGCGGCGGACGCCTTCGTGGTGGGGACCGAGCTCGACCGGACCGTGTCCCACGACGAGGCCTGGCGGGAGGTCGTCGCACAGGTCCGGTCGGTGCACGGTGGCAAGCTGACGTACGGCGCCAACTGGGATGCCTTCGAGGACGTTCCCTTCTGGGACACGCTGGATGCGGTCGGGGTGCAGGCCTACTTCCCGGTGGCGAAGGGGGTGGCCCCGGAGCAGGTCGACGCCGATGGGCTCGACCGGGGCTGGGACCCGTGGCTGGCTCGACTGCGGTCCCTGTCGGAGCGAACCGGCAAGCCGGTGGTGTTCACCGAGCTCGGCTACGACTGCAGCCCCTATGCGGCCGATGCGCCGTGGGATCCCCCCGAGGGGGATGTGGCGATGGGCGCGCGGGTGCAGGAACGGGCGCTGGATGCGGCCTTCCGGGCCATCGACCGCGAGCCCTGTCTCGTCGGAGCCTTCCTGTGGAAGTGGTTTCCCGGGGAGGTGGCCCGCGGCGACTTCCGACTCTCGGAGCCCCGCATGCAGGAACGCATTCGGCGCGCTTGGGGCTCGCCCCCCACGGTGGTAGGGTCGCCGGCCGGAGGTTCCGAATGAGCGCGACCAAGTACATGCTGCCGGTCGAGACTGCGAAGATGGCCAGGGCCCTCGACGGGCTCACCACCGACGACCGCACCTTCGTCACCGAGACGATCACCTTCCTCGGGGCCGACGCCCTCGAGACGGAGGAAGTCTCGGTCAGCAAGGAGGCGGGCCTGCTGGCCATGCGCATCGAGCGCATGACGGAGGCCGACCGCAACGTGCTGAAGGGGCTCGTGAGCCGCATCATGGCGAAGAACAAGGAGAGCCGACGCAAGCGGTAGGACCCAGCCTCGAGGGGCCCGGTCTGGAGGACCCGCCCCCTCTGGCACCCCTACGAAGCCTCGAGGGCTTGCCCCCTCCAACATCCCTACGCAGCGGGGCCCGGTTCGGAGGATGCCCCCTCCGAGACCCCGACGAATCCAACCACGAGGGAGCGAGCGATGTCCCTGTCCATACAAGATGTGCTGCACGCCAACGCAGCAGAAGCCAAGCAGGCCTTGCGGGCGGTGGGCGGCGTGCTGCTCCCCTCCCTGACCCTCGAGGTCGACGTGGCCGGGGTCGGCACCCTCGAGCGGCACTTTGCCTTCCTCGGCAACACCGTCGGAATGACCGGTCTGCCGGACC
>Ga0213839_1000756_pt1 | contig 29275 bp, 57 predicted proteins | sample SWPATP21_FD_160075 | JGI IMG/M metagenome (GOLD analysis project Ga0213839, IMG submission 160075) | Coastal seawater microbial communities from Marineland, Florida, United States - SWPA TP2 #1 | ecosystem: Environmental > Aquatic > Marine > Coastal | place: USA: Florida | collected 2016-08-14
TTTCGACGCGCCAGGGACCGGGCTGGGGAACATGGGGGCCAAGCACGGGGGTGCCGTCACTGGCCAGTTGGTCGAACAGCCGCCGCCGGGTCTCACGCGCGGCGTCCCCGTCGACATCGAAGAGCACGCCCCAATCCGGTTCCGCCATCTGGAAGGCGGCGGCATGGATCGTGTCGCCCCAGATCAGAAGCGTCTCGCTCCCGTCGCTGATGCGGATGCCGGAATGGCCGGGCGTGTGACCGGGCAGCGGCACCATGGTCAGGCCGGGGGCGAACTCCGTCTCGCCATGCAGATCATGCCGTCGGCCGGCATAGGGCGCGCAGGCCCTGCGGGTCGCGTCGATGGAGGCGCGTTCGCGTCCGCCGGGGCGCGTGCGGTCGTAGGTGTCGGCGGAATGGAAATGGTCCCAGTCGCCGGCGCCGGAAAAGAGCTCCGCATTGGGAAAGGTCGCGCTGCCGTCGGGCCGCGCCATCTGGCCGACATGATCGACATGCAGATGCGTCATGGCCAGCCGCGTGACCTCTCCGGGCTGGATACCGGCGGCGGCGAGGCTGTCCATGAAGGTGCCGGTCGTGTCGGAATACCCATCCGGCGCGCCCGCATCGACGATGGTGATCTCTGCTCCGTCGCGGATCGCGAAGCCCTGGATCGGGACCGGAACGGTGGCGCCGTCATAGTCGATACCGGCCTGGCGCGCAGCAGCGACCGCCCGGTCCGCGTCGAACTCGGGGAAAAGCGCGTTCGGCGCACGCCCGCCCCCGTCGGACAATGTCAAAACCTCGAACCGGCCCACACGACACGATAGCACCACGGACACATCCTCCCCCTGTCTGGTCGTACGACCTTAGGCGATGGATGTAAGGGTGGCCAGCGCGAGGCGGACGGCGCCCGGTGCCGTGTCAGAACTTTTGCAGCACCTTGCCCTTGGGCGGTTTCGCAGGTTCGCTCTTCGACGAGAAGAGCCCGCTGCCCGCGCTGCCGCCGCTATTGGCGATGAGCAGGATCGCGAGCACCGTCAGCGCAATGAGCGGGGCGGCCGTCCTGTTGCAATTCGAAACGCAGGCCTGAGCCGGGGCCGGCGTGACCGCCAGCGACGCGGTAAGCGCGATGGCACAGACAAATGATGTGACTTTCTTCATGTTCTCCCCCTTCGGTCGCATTGTCTTGATCTTGTTGGCTCCATGTCATGGAGCAGGGTTATGTTAACCTATTTTACCCAGGTTCCGGAGTTTTTTCTTTGTCACGTCGCCCGCACGGCCCGCGATCAGGGGGAAACAGGGCTGTCAGCACAGGTCGGCGGCTTGACGCATCTGTCCGCCTTGCATAATCGTTTCCGCAGGCGGGCCTGTAGCTCAACGGTTAGAGCAGAGCGCTCATAACGCTTTGGTTGCGGGTTCAAATCCTGCCGGGCCTACCACCCTCCCCCCATCTTCCACTCCGCCCCGGATACGTCCGGGAAATTACGGCGCGCGCCCCGTTTTTCGGAGCGTCGTGCGTCGGCCATTTTGATGGCCGCAGCCTCGTATTTTTCCTCGTTTCCGAAACCGCACCATTCAATCGTGTTTACTGGTAATGAGGGCTGGTACGTTTCACGAAACCAACAATCCTGTCGCATTGGACAAAACGCCCAAACTGCTGACCGGGTGGTCTCACCGTTTCCAGTCAGACTTTCCCGGACCCGCAGGAGACGCCCAGTCGGAATGCTAATGATGCAGTGAAGTCAGGAGAAACGTGCCTGGATCGGGACTGGCGCGGATCGCTCCGCCACGCGCAGAAACATCGCCCTTGGCCGCGACACGCACGCCTCCACGCAGCGAGCACCATCCGCGCCCCATCAGCGGGCGAAGACGATATCGGCCTGAAGTCCGCCCAGTTTCTCCGAGGTGCCGAGCCGCAGAACCCCGCCATGGGTCCCCGCGATATCGGTCGCGATGGCCAGCCCCAGCCCGACGCCCGAGCCCCGGTTCTGGTTTCGCGCCGGTTCCAGCCGGGCAAAGGGGCGCGTCGCCTCTTCCCGCCGGTCGGGCGGGATACCGGGGCCGTCATCTTCCACCCGGATCCGCAGGGCCTTTTCGCTGATCTGCACCGACACCTCGGCGTGGGTGCCGTAGCGCACGGCGTTGGAAATCAGGTTCTCCACCGCCCGGCGCAGGGCATGGGGGCGCAGGCGGACCTTGCCCTCGCCCTCGACCTCCTCGAGGGTGACAGCAATGCCGCCGCGCGCCGCATCGGCGACGATATTGCGCACGAGTTCAAGGGGATCGGCCTCTTCCACCTGTTCGGAGGCCGTGCCGCGGGCAAAGTCGAGAAACTCCTCGATCATGCCCTGCATCTCCTCCACATCCTTCTGGAGGGGGATCCTGTCCTCGTCCTCCAGCATCGACAGGCCGAGTTTGAGCCGGGTCAGCGGGGTGCGCAGATCATGGCTCACCCCGGACAGCATGAGCGTGCGCTGTTCGATCTGCCGCTCGATCCGGTTCCGCATCGACAGGAACGCCTGCCCCGCGGCCCGGACCTCCGTCGCGCCGCCGGGGCGGTAGGGCACCGTCTGACCCTTGCCGAAGGCTTCGGCGGCCGCGGCCAGCCGGGTGATGGGGCGCAACTGGTTGCGCAGGTAGAGATAGGCGACCAAGGTCATCAACCCGCCGAAAAACACCATGTTCACAAGGAGCTGATGCGGGTTTGAGGCGGAAACCCGCCCGCGCCAGAATTCCATCGTCAGGGGCGGATCACGTTCCAGATGGACCCGCACGACATGATCATCGGGCAGTTCGACGGTATGCAGCTCCGGCAGTTCCTGCCGCAGCGTGCGGATCACCGACACGCCGGAGAGATCGTACCACCGCCGGATGTCCTCGTCTGTCTGCGCCGCGCCTTCCAGCACCGTCAGTTCCAGCGCGGCGGCCAGCGCGCCGCGTTCCGGCGCGGGACTGTCAGCCAGCAGGCGCAGTTCCCGCGAGAGGGACCGGGTCATCTGCGTGGTCACGTCCTCGAAATGCCGCTGGATGAAGACCACGGAGACGACCAGCTGAATCACCACGACCGGCAGCATGAGGATCAGCGCCGCCCGCCCGTACAATCCGCGGGGCACATATCGTTTGAGCCAGTCGAAGTCCATCGCTACGGTGCCCCCGATCCATTGCCGCCGATCCCTTGAGGACCGAAAGAACCACAGGACGAGTACATGCGCCACCCCGACGAATTCGACCCCGCCCCAGAAGTGGCCGAAGAGATCCTGCCCGGCATCCGGCGCATCCTGTGCAACAACCCCTCCCCCTTCACCTTCCGCGGGACGAATACCTACCTGGTCGGCCAGGGTGCCGGGATCGCCGTGATCGATCCCGGCCCTCTGGATCAGACCCATATGGCGGCGATCCTCGCGGCGCTCGGGCCGGGGCAGCACGTCAGCCATATCCTGACCACCCATGCCCATGGCGATCACACCCCCCTCGCCCGTCCGCTGGCCGAGGCAACCGGCGCCCCGGTTCTGGCCTATGGTCCGGCGACCCGCGGCCAGTCCGAGGTGATGCGCCGCCTCGCCGAACAGGGCGGGCTTGGCGGGGGCGAGGGAATGGATGTGGACTTCGTCCCCGATCACGCGCTGGAGGATGGCGAGGTGATCGAGGGCGACGGCTGGCGGCTCATGGCGCTCTGGACGCCGGGGCATCACTGCAACCATCTGGCGTTCGACTGCGATCTCGGCTCGGGCTTCGGCACGGTCTTTTCCGGCGATCACGTCATGGCCTGGTCGACCTCCATCGTCTCGCCGCCCGATGGCGACCTGACGCAGTTCATGGACAGTTGCGCGAAACTGCGGTCGCGGCCCACGCGCCTCTACCTGCCTGGCCACGGCCCGGTGATCGAAGATCCGCACGGCCGCCTCGACTGGCTGGTGGCGCATCGCCGGACGCGCGAGGCCGCCATCCTGGAGGCGCTGGAGAAGGGCCCCGCCGATGCCGCCACACTGGCCGCCCGCGTCTACACCGACACGCCCGCACATCTCCTGCCCGCCGCGGCGCGCAACGTCCTGGCGCACCTTATTGATCTGACCGGAAAAAGCCGCGTTTCACCGCAGGAAGAGCTGACCTCCACGGCCGTATTCGTCCTGACCTGACGTCCCCGGAATTTTTCGCAATTTTATGACGAAATGCCTCTGGACGCGCGGAATCGCTGTTGCTATACGCCCCCTCGTGTTCCGGCGTAGCTCAGCGGTAGAGCAGTTGACTGTTAATCAATTGGTCGTAGGTTCGATCCCTACCGCCGGAGCCATATAACTCACTGGTTTTGCTTGGTTTTTCTCGCGTTGTGTAGAGAGTGTGTCAAACACTTCGCGAAGTGTGTCAAAAAGTGTGTCAGTTCATCTCGTCGATGGCGCGGTGAGCTGCCTTGGTATCGAGGTGTGAGTATCTCTCGACCATTTGCAGATCTGAGTGACCGAGCAGATCACGCAGCACCATCAGGTCCCCTCCCTTTTGGACCCACCAGCTTGCGAAGGTGTGTCTAAGATCATGAATTCGCAGGTCTTTGAGACCGGCGCGGTTTCGAACTAAACGGAAAAAACCCTGGAACGAAGTGAACGGAACATGAGCCTGTTTCTCTTGGCTCCAATGGGTGAACACATGCTCACCCGGGGCCCTGGCACACCAATCTCGCAGTGTGTCGGCCAGTTCTGGGACTATAGGGATGTTTCGAGGTTTTCCATTCTTGGTGATGCTCTCCGGTAGGTTGATTTCGCCGTGACGGCCGCGGTTCCAGTTGATCCAAGATTTTTCAAACGCCAGAAGTTCCCCGTGACGCATACCGGTGTGGACGGCGGTCAAAAGAATGACACGATGGATTTCCTGGGTGCAGGCAGCATCCAGTCGACGGAATTCGGCCTCTGATAGATAACGGGTCCTCTTGGTTTCCTTCAGGTGCTTCTTGGAGAAGGCCGTGAAGGGGTTCAGTTCCGGTGCCGGTTTATCCATCTCGATCTGTGCGAAGGTGAAGACCGTTGACATGAAGGCGAGATCTCGACGGACAGAGGCATCAGACACTTTCTCTCGGCGCAGCTGGATGAACCGTTTGATCGTGGGTACATCGATTTCGTTCAGAAAGAGGTTTCCGAATACCGGATCGACGGCCTTGAGCGAGAACTTGTAACCACGCAGGGTCGCTGGTTTGAGCCTGGTCGACTTCACCTTGAAGAACGCAACCACCGCTTCCTGGAAGCTCAGCTCAAGAGACTGGCGTAATCTGCTGCGATAGACATCCCAGGCCTCGTTCGGGTCCTCGCAGCCAGTGCTCCACCGGCGTCTGCCCTGCCCTCTCTGGCCTTCGTCAACATACCAGAACCGGCTTCTGTCACGACGATAGATGCACACTCCGGGGAAGTCCCCGTGCGTCTGTTTCTCCATGAATTTTTCCTTGACTGGACCCAGGCTTCGATCTCGGTTCGATCGAACTTGAAATTTCGCCCCAGCTGATATGCGGGGATCAGGCCCAAGTAGGCCCACCGGTGGACCGTTCGTCGGGAAACGTTCAGGCGCTCCGCGACCGCGGTTGTCGACATATACATAATATCCTCCAACGGATCTGGCTTTGCCGCTAAGCGGCGTCAGCTCTGAACCATGGATAGTCGACTGGATTTGATTTGATCAACTCATTGAAGGTGCGACCAACTGACGCAGCCCCTACGAGCTCGTCAAAGACCTTGCCCGTCACATTCTGGTAGCAGTAAGTATTCCCAGATTTGAATTTAACAGACAGTACCCCGTTCTCAAGGGACAGGCTGTCAATATTGCTACTTTCGACGTGAACTTCTGTTCGATTTTCCATCGTTTACCTCCTATTTTCATATATTTGGCCAGTAGCCGTAACATGTGGGGTTATCTATGTGCGGCCCAAAGAAGTGGCCTTTCGGAGCTGTTTCTGCCAGTTGTTCAATGCGTTTCTCCACCTCAAACAATGGTTGATCCGTCCTCCACCAGTGGGCGTTTTCTGGTGGAAGCTGACGTGATCGGCCGAGCCAGATTTGGTCCAGGGCGAGGAGAAAGTCGTATATCGAGCCATTATACTCGACTAGGACTTGGCCTATTTTGACATCGGTGTTCATGATTGTTGACTTGAGAATAACTGTTGACTTCGCGAAATCAAGTTGATTATCGTCATTTCGCGAAACGACGCCTCACATGAAGGAGCTTTTGACGATGGAAGAGACCGTTCTACGCTGCACGGCCGAAATCACTGCTGGATACCTCAAGGGTAATCCTGGAGGTGAGAAGGACGTGGAGCAGTTCATCTCCCGTATCGCCCACCACCTGGTCGCTCTACACAAGGAACTGACCGGAGAGAAACCCACACCCCTGGTCCCCATCGAGAACAGCTACACCGACGATTACATTATCTGTCTGGAAGATGGTGAACGGGTGAAGCTCCTGAAGAGGTATCTTCAGAAGCATCATGATATGACCCCGGAAGAGTACCGAGCGAAGTGGGAGCTACCCGATGACTACCCCTTTGTGGCAAAAAACTACTCCAAGACCCGGAGTAACATTGCCAAGAAACAAGGGCTCGGGAAGAACTGATCAGTCCTTGTATGGATCAAAGACGTTGGGCCCGGCCATGATCACCCCAAAAGGCGAAAGCGTATGTTGGATCGCGATCGATCCAGCATGCGCTGCCAGTACCTCCGGAAGACGTCGATAGGCTTGAGGGGCTTCGTCCAAGTCAGACCCTAGCACTGTGACCCCTCTTTCTTTGAGCCACACGTCCCGCTCGTGAATATCCACCTCCGGTTTGCGCTTCCAGTTTCCATTCTTGTCTTTACGACCTCGGGCTGCTGAGCGAGACATCACTCTGCCAGCTCCATGGACTGTCGAATTCATTGTTTTCGAACCATCTGTGCCAACAAGAATCACAGCATCATCCCCCATGGATCCACCGACGAAACCTCGCTGACCTTCGAAGGCGGGAGTTGCCCCCTTCCGCACTACCCACATGTCCAGACCGTCATGCGTTTCACGCCAGGCGAAATTGTGGTGGTTGTGGACTTCATCGGTCACAGCTCCCCCCACGATCTGGCGGACCTGTTCAACCACCCAATCCCGGCCGGCGTAGGCGTAGAGACCTCCCAATTCCAAGCCTGCGAGATAGCCGCGGCCGAGATCGGTATTGATGTCGAGGAGAGCCGGATCATCATCCATCGAGTCTTTTGCACCGACCAGTTTCAGGTACTTCGTCGTGATCTGGTGCCCCAAACCGCGAGACCCAAAATGGACCCCGATCCAGACCCAACCCTCCTCGTCCTCAAAGAGATCGACGTAATGGTTCCCACCACCAACCGTCCCAAGTTGAGCCTGGGCAAGGCCTTTGAGTTCCTCGACACCCGCTTCCTTCCAGAGGTCGTCCTTCTCAAACAACGGATCATCGACCCGAGTATCATTCGCTCGGCCAACGCCGAACGAGACTACATTGGCGATGTCATTCAAGATCTGTTGGGTATTGGGATTGATTTCATCCCTCTTCACATCGAGCCTGACGGCTTTGTTGCCGCAGGCGATGTCGAAGCCGACACCTGAGATTGAGATATGGTCAGTATAACCGACTACGCCTCCGATCGGATGGTTGTAACCGTAGTGACCATCGGCGCAGAGAACACCGGAGTGTGCGGATCCGACAGATAGACACCGTTCCATCTGAGCTAGTGTCTTGTCATCGTGGTCACCATAAACGGTGAGTTTAGGCATGGTATCCTCCTTCGGATATAAATTCGGCCAGTCGGCTGGCCTCCCCTTTCGGGGATCTGGTTATTCTTCTGTCATTCGAGCATGGAGTTCGAACATGGCGGCTCGGAGGCCATCCAAGTTCTCGGCTTCATATTGATGTTCGATCTCGTCTTCCCCGAGGAACACGAAAATTTCGCCGGTCCCATCCTCCTCCATGTGGATCAGATACAGGATCCCATCCACGAGCCAGAGCTCTTCAGGACAACCGCACTCGTCACTAGGGACCCGGGCCAGAAGCTGGATCGGGGCGGCACCCTCAGTCGGCTTGAGATCACATTTGATCCTGAGAGTTTTGAGCTCTTCCAAGCCGCGGGGGGCAATGAACGGTTTCACTAGCTCACCATAAGTTGGAGGAGGGTTTCCTTGGCCTCCTCGGGTTTCTGATCTTCAAGGAATTCGATAGCAGCTCCCAATCGGGGGCCGATCCGGAGCATCTGAAGGTTCTCTTCCGGAGATAGGGTCAGGTAGGTGTCGGGCTCGGGCTCGGGCTCGGGCTCGGGCTCGGGTTTCGACACCAGTTCGACACCGAAGGTTTCGGCAACGGAACTGACAGCGGATTGCAGCTGCCGCACCACTTCCATTCTCTGTTCATGGGTGCTTTCGTAGTTTGACGAACTCAAATTTCCGATCAGCTCTATGGCTTTGATCGCCTTTTCGGTCCTCTGTTCACAGAGACGGATAAACTTTTCCGATTTGGTTTCCGTCATATCAACAAGTCATCCACTGCCATTGCATCATCGTAGCCATACGCTATTTCCACGCCATACATGAAAGCGTTAGCCTCAGCTAAAGTGAAAAACGAAAAGAATTGCACGGCACCGGTTTCGTTCAATTTCTCCTGACGAACCTCACCATCGAGGTAGGCGGCAACTGCCGCCTTCCCCGTAATTACAAATACCCTATGCGGCTTCGGACATGGAGGTGTTAAGCTCCGGGACATAAATCATCTCCTGATTATTAGAAGTCTTCATCGTGCCCTTTGGTACCAGACCCACTACGCATGGGGATGGATCCAAAAACCTCAAATCATGTTCTTCGCCATCGATTACCGGATAACCAAAGAGGGTCCCCTCTCTGGTTGTGGTAATAGCAGCGACATTTTTTCCTTTTTTCAGAACCGTCAATGCCTGTTTGCTGTTGGTTTCATGCAGCGAGAAGGTCAGATGATAATTATCTGGTTGATCCCTCAGCATTCGTTTGAAATGTTTGGTGTAGTCGTAGAATTGAACCTGGGGAAATCGCTCCATAATGTTTCGATGTCCATCAATTCTTTGACGTTCCCACATCCAGTCTGAAAAGACGTTCAGACGAATGGCTGCATCCTGGTTGCGATCGATCTCTTTCACAAGCTGAGCCAGGAAACTCGGTCGATCCTCGAAAAACCAGATCGTCCTCGCAATCCTGCCCCACATCACGCTGTGGATAGGTCCGCGGCCGGAGGTGAAGATGCAATGATCAGAGCAGGTAGGGGAACGGGAAGCGCAGATTTCATAGCCAGAAATATCTGCAGGAGCGAGTGACAAGCCGAGGCAGCGACGTCCAAACTTTTCTCCTTTGACGAGTTTGGTATTGTCACCAAGGAGGTGGTCCGGTCGCCAGCCCGCATCGAAGCGGGCCCGGGCGGTCTCCCAGGCTAGTTCTAAGTTGGTCATAAGATCCTCTCGGATGGGGCATTGCAATCATACCCTGGTATTCATGATGAGAATGTCGACCAGGGTATTCCGGAGCTCATCCAACCGGTCCTGGTCGATCAGAGCGCCTTTCGGCATCTCCTCACCCAAGGCGGATAGATATTCATCGAACTCCATAGGGGCTCGAGCTCGGAGTAAGTCCGCCATCGTCTCAAAGAGAACGATGGCGGCAACTCCAGTCTCGAGATCATGGTCATCGGTCAGCTCGTTGGCGAGATGATAGAGACCCAATTGAGCATCACTGATGATAGGCTCGGTCTGGCTCATTAAATCCTCCTACGGATATGAGGACAATGAACCACTTCGGTGTGCTAAGCACAAGGTGGGCTTCGCGAAACGGATCAGGGAAGATCGCAATATAGAAGCCAGCAAAAAAGCCAAACCGTTGTGGGTATGGATTTGCAGCTCCTTAGTACAAAAATCCTTGAACCGTTTCATATCACGTACGGTCACACCCGTGACATTCAGGGGAGCGATACCTTCAACTTGTCGTCCCGCTTTTATTTCCAGCTTTTCAGGTTGGAACATCCCAGTGACTTCCAGTTTGGCGTAGCTCTGGGTTTCAGACGAGTAATGCCTTACTATTGGGATCATCAATTCGACGCCAGAGTTGATGTAGATCGACAAGATGTTGTCGTCACAATCAACACCTACGACGCCATGAAATTCACCCACGCGGACATCAGCTGCCACACTTCGGACGTGGATCATAGAAGGTGCTCCTTATTCATTTTCTGCAAGCCCTCACGCACCATTTCAATTGGTGGGCCTTCCTCAAAAAAGGGGTGGTCCAAAACCTCTTGAAAAGTAGTCGGGGCATCCTCCAGGAAAAGAAATTCCAGGAGTTCATCAACATCGGCTTGATGCCATTCATCCGATACGATCGGCTCTTCGATCTCCGAAGCCTCGGGACCGTTTTTGGGAACCCCTATCCTCTGCACACTATGGTGCAGTGGGTTCACGCAAAGATTGCCGTTACATGTGGGGATCAACCGGTACTCATAGTCCGGTTTGAACAGCAACTGGAAGATGAGCCGTCTGACTTGATGTTTTTTCCCCTGGAACTTGATCACCGGGACCGGCCGGTCGAAATACTGTTCAGAGTAGACTTCACCCAGATGGGTTCGCCGTAGCTTCAACCGCGATCGACCGCCATCATAGGCACCGGTCCACGACATGCACCCCCCTGGCAGATCCTCCTTGGGAGCTTTTCCCAGGAGGATGCCTTCCAGGATAGGTGTGTTGGTTTTGTCAGCCAGTCGCTTCGCAAGCGTCGAGAGCTTCATGTAGTTTCTCCTTCACACCCGCGTATCGTTTTCGCAACGCATTCTGCTGATACCGGCTCAGATACAGCCACCGTTTCGGATCCAGGTTGTCCATCTGGTCTGCAAGCTTGACCCGGATCGCAGTTCGATTTCCGGAGCTACAGATGCGTTCGATATAGGTCGCGTAGTCCATCTCCTTTTTCCGATGGGTCAGAAGATCGACTGCTTCGATTACCTCGGCCGGGTAGCCAAGGTCTCCAAGGAATTCGAGCGTGACATGAGTGTCTTCGACGATGTCGTGGAGGAGTGCGACAGTCTTCTCCAGATCAGTGTCAACATGATTGGCAACTCGCGCTGCATGTTCTGCAAGCGGAACACCGCCTTTATCTTTGAGACCCCCAAATGCATAGCGGACTAGGGTTGCTGTATCATTGAGCGTCATCGAGGCTCTCCCATAATTCTTGGTGGACCGGATCTTCTGGGCCGATCCAGAAGGAGTTTCTCCAGACGATTGGATTACCGGAGGTGTCGATTTCGAGATCGCTCCATTCTGGAAGAAGCATGAGATCCGATCGATCGATCTTATCGACGTCATACTCGGAGGCTTCGCAAGCCAGTTGCATGGCGAGGATCGAGGCTCCGATACGGGTCCGAAGATGTTGGTCAAAAGCTTTGGATTGGGTATCCATCGCCAGTGTTTCGTCGATCAAGTCCCACACCCATTCCGGGGCGGAACGTGTCACAAGTCGCTGGCCCATCAGAACATCCTGTCAATGATTTCAGTAAGGTAGGCGGTGTCGACCTTGGTCGGATCCTTTTCCATGAGACGGTGGATCATCTGGGAGAAGTATGCCACATCGACACCGGTCAGCTGTTCCTCCAGGACCTTGGGATCCTTGAGGTCCATCTCCTGCAGCTGCATCACCATCTTCAGATACTGACCTGCGTTGATCCTCCAGCCACGCTGAATGAACTTTCGAGTGCGGATGATCGAACAGAGCGGATACCGGGATCCCTGGTATCGAAGCTCTTTTGTCAGTAGCGCCTCCATCGCCTCCGGCCGCAGCACAAGACCATCCGGGGTCCAGTAACTGGTACAGTGGGCGAAGTCGTAGTTCTCATGGATTTCATCCGGATCACCGAAGAAACGAATGACAAGCTGGATCTTTCCCTTCAGGCTGATTGCGTTGCTGGACAGAAAAACCGGCTCGAAATCAGGCATGGTATCGGGGACGGGTTCAATATCTACGTCCGAGAGAGGATCGAACGCTTCTTCGAGATACTCTCCCGCTTCATGGTCCGGACGTCCCTCGAAATAGGCGTAGTCAGTCTCCTGGTCGACATTGGCTACTCCCGCGGATTTCACCACGATACGCACTCTGTCTCGACCATTGCTGTCTTTCAGGCTCTCCCGTCGAATATCGACCGGGATCCCCTCTTGAGGCTTGCGTTTGGCGAGAAACTTTTCGACGTAGTAATCGGTGATCCTCTCGACGGTCTCCTTGGTCCGGAGATAGACATCGAAGTCGTTGATCTTTTCACCCAGCTGCATGGACGCAATGCAACCACCGGTTACGATTACCTCCTTGGCGCAGAGTTTGCGAAGATCCTCATCCTCGATACTCTCGAGCCAGGCATCGATCTTCTTGCGGATCACCGCTTTGATCGTTCTTGCTTTCAGTCCCATATTATCCTCCATCGGATAGGGTCGATTATGATTTCTGAGGTGCCTCCGGATGCAGTTCACGAAGTCTGGTCATGATGTCCTCAAACTCCCGCTCAGCGGCCGAAAGCTGGCCACCTGTGATGTGGTCAGCAAGATGGCGACCACAGTCGAGATGAGAGGGTATCTGCATCCGGGCGTAGGCTCGTCTTGCCTTACGTTTCAACGAGGCAATTTGCATCTGTTTCACAAGGCTCATGGTCAGTACCTCACCACGACATCTTTAATATTGGTGGGAAAGAAGACCGACGCTGGTGGTAGTTGACCGCCCCAACTTTTCACGGCCGAGGCGACATATTCTGCGACTGCTTCCCGGGTAACCCGGCCTAAGTCGGCGGTTGGTTGCCCATCCATGTCGTAGTCGTAGTCATGGGGGTCATCGAAATCGATCGTGACAGTGACGCGGACTTTCATGGTTCAATACTCCTCGATGTGGGAGACCCCCCGGCGAGCGGCGAGACCCTGGGCATAGAAGCGGGCCTCTTCCAGAGACGTGAAGTCCTGCTCGTCGGTGATGTCGAAGGGTTGTTGCGGGTCTTGGGGAGTGGGGAACCGGAAGTAGACGGAGTAGCCATCCACGTCTTCCAGTTCTAGGTCGGCGTATTCGACTTCTCCAGAGGGGAGCGTCACCCACCCATGGAGACAGACGTGACTTTCGACGGCGAGATTACGCATGTCAGTCCTCCACGAAGCAGAGATCGAAACCATAGTGGGGTTCGGTGAACCCCCACGGTCCGGTAATCTGAGGGGATGCATCGATCGCCCAGTCGTAGGGGCCTGCTTCCCAGCAAACGTACCAGCTGTCGCCCCGGAAGCCCGGTTCCCTGATGAAGACCTCGGAGTCGGGGTTTTGGCCGTAGTGCTTGCAGGCTTTCCGAAGAGCTTCATGACAGGCCTTCGCCGCTGCCTCGGCTGTCGTGTAGGCCCTCGGATCGAAGTCAAGGGTACAGACAGTCGTCATGACGTCACGCCTCTTGCCCGGATTGTAGATCGGTTCCTGAATCGTGATCATGCGGCTATCCTTTCTTCCACATAGGAACCCCATTGTTTGGCTATGGCCGCGGCCATGCCGGGGAAGAACCGGCTCCGTTCGGTCCCTCGGTTCTCGCCCGGGGAGGCCATGTGGACGCTGCTACGGGCGGTGGACCCGTCGAGGGTTCCGGTTGGGATTAGTTTCGGGAGCCGTTTGCACCACCAACCGGTCTGTTTCTTCTCGTTGTCCGGACCATCCTCGGAGGTTCCGAACTGCCAGGGTTGGACGAAGAATGGTTTGATACCATTGAACTTGATCCGTTTCTTGGCATGACCATGCATCACCGGGTTCTCGACCGCGATGAAGGGAACATCAGCGTCGAGACATGCTTGAAACAGAGACACACCCCGATCGAGATGTTTCCAAAGCATGCTCAACTTCTGATCTCGGTTTAGAGAGTGCCAAAGAGCGGCTTCCTCTTCCGTGCAACTCGACGGAGGGTTCTTTGGGGGCTCCGTGTACCAGCGAACACCACTGTTGCACAGCCGGGTGCAAGGTGGGTGGCAGATGAGAATAAGGTCGAACTTCCCGTAGATTTCAGGATGACGGATTACGTCCAGCATATCGGCCACGAAGTGTCGATTGCTGTTCTTTTCATCCGGCTTCAGGTCACAGGACCAAGCGTCGTGGCCCTCCCGAAGGAAGGCATCACGAACCGTTCCACTGCACTCGCAGCAGACCAGAACACGAGCCATCAGAGATCGACCTCCTGTGAAGCGAGGAGTTTCAGTCCATCGCTAATGAGTGAGCACTGATCCGGTCCTAGGTGAGGATACAGGTCATGCAGGATGCTCGTGATATTGTTCGCTTCGTCCTGATACCGGATCTGTTCCAGTAGAAGACGTGCCTCGAAGGCAATTTCGTCGGCAGACATGGGTTCCTGATCCTCGAGGTATTCCTCCCAGGCTTCCGGCGTCATGTCATTGGGGTCGTAGCCGTTCATTTCGGCCCAGATCATCGTTTCTGCGATCTCACCCATTTGTCTATCTCCTTGCTGATGTCGTCGTGGGGGTCGTCATTCGAGAACATCGAAGTCATCCATATAAGTCTTTGCTTCAGCGATCATTTCCTCGATCGCAGAGACACCAACCCGCACCGGTGGGCGGTCTTGGATCATCCCTTTGCAAACGTGTGGCCAGAAGTTCAGGAGCTCACCGTTGTCGAGCCAAGCCTGGACATGCCACGGGGCCTGACTCTGGTTCGGTTGGAAGAACTTGATCTCCGGATGCCGAGCCATGAGGCGTTCAAACCAGACCACCTCTTGTGGGCTGTGTTTGTAATAGAGGTGTATGGAGGGCCTCCCATTGGAGAGACCCTCCGTCTGATAGGCATTGCCCATCGTCACGGGTTCTGGAGAGGAAACGGTGAGACGACGACTTCGGGTTCGACGTAGACTGCTTTGACGTCATCACCTTCAACACACATCACGTATGTCGCAGCCAATCCTTCCGGCATGAACAGACCGTTCGGTTCCGGTTGAGGGATGAAGGTCGCAGCGCGGTCCATACTTGACCCCTCGTATTCCCGTTCCGGGTTGGAGTATTGGATCGAGGCGTTGATCCCATACCCGATACTGTCACAGACCTTCACGAACTGACCGGTCATCGTGACGATATAGGTATAGGTCCGATAATTGGGCTCATCCCGAAGCTCATAGAGCCATTTGACGGCCCGCTTCTCAGTGAAGTGAGTGATCCCAGGCATACCAACAGCCCGTTGGGACTCTTCTGCCATTCGGGCGGTGGCCTCGGCAGCGAGGTTATCAGCCGCACCACGGGGGGCTGACGGATCGGACATAGCCAGTGTGGGCGTTGCGAACAGGCTCAACAAGATTGCGAAGTGTTTCATCAGCGGGCTCCTACCTGGGAAAGAAAGGACTGGAGGTGGGCGGGGTAGTCAGCGGTGTCGACACTCGCAAACTGGTCACGGACCGCATTCGAAATGCCGATCTTCCCTGCCGTGTCTGCGGACTGGTAGGCTACGTAAAGCCGGTTCAGCTCGTTCTTCATGCCGTCGCGGTGCGCCTGGCTTTCCTTGAAGATGTCGTGCCTGATCTGTTCCCTGGCCTTACCCAGGAAACCGGCCCAGTGAAGTCCCCCATAGGAGATGATGCCGAACCCCAGAAGGCCGGCGATGACAATTGCGAAGTTTCTCATCAGCTGATCTCCTCGGTGATCAGCTTGCGGAGGTTCTTCTGCTTCCGGGGAGAGCGACACTTTGTGTCGAGATCGGTGACGATACCGACTGTGAAGTTCACAAGGACATAGTCGCCCTTCTTGAATTGATCCTCACGGGCCTCGATATGGAACTGGGATTGGTTCTCAGTCTTGATTGCCACGGTATAGGGAACGACCTCTTTCAAGGTCTTGGGGTCATAGGCTTTCACTTCGCCTGTGCCTTTGATTTCGAGCACCATCTGACCCTGGCTGTTTTTTGCCAGTTCGGTGCCGAATTTTCCGTCGGGAGTTTCGAAAAGTTGTGCCATGGGTTCCTCTTTCGGAATATGCAGCTCGAGACGATCAAAGGGATAGCGTCTGGCCCTATCATTGTATCCGGCTCGGATACTGCTGCAGTAATTGGTTAAAACGGTTTGGGAGTGTGGATTGACGCTCAACACTTCCATTAGGCCGGAACAGCCTCTCAGGGTGACGATGTCACCAACATTGAACATGAGATCCTCCTACGGATGTCATTGGTTTGGTAATCGCTTATTCGCGATCGTTCTAGGTGGGTTTCGCGAAATGGTCCTCCTTTCTTCAACACCAGATCAGACGAGATGCCCAGTATTTCTCCTGTTGAGATACGTAGTCATCCCCTAGTGGGTTCGATCTTCGAAAATCTGCCTCCGGTTCATCACTGGATGATTTGTAGAGACGTATTCCAAGCAACTCTGATTGAGCCACTCTCAACATATAGACGGTAGACCTTTTTTCCGACCTTCTATTGTCAAATTGGCTGAAGTACATTCCAGATCCTACTCCTCCCATTGTAGGGCTTTCAGCGTGGCGAGTAGCAGGGCACGAGAGAGATCGTCGGCTGTCACCGTCACCCGATGATGTCGGTCTGCCTCATGCCAGCCGTCTTCACCGACCTGCATCAGGTCAACGATCCAGACGCCTCCGTGCTTTTGACCCATCCGATGGATGATCCACCCTGGCAGTACCGCCTTGAACAGCGCAAGGGCGGCGTCCGTGGAGCCTTTTGCTGCTGCGCTTGCTGTGTACGCCCATGGCCCCTGAACGCTTTCGGGCGTCCACAGCTTCCAGAACGGAGCGTGGTCTATGTCTCCAGCCTCAACCGCCTCGATCAGCTTCCCGATGCTCATGCCCCCGGCTCCTCTACGGCGAGGGCTTCAAGAACGGCATTGAACTTGTAGACCTTCACGCGGTTTGCGCATGCTTCATAAACGGCGGAACGGTTCGGGCCAGCCTGCGCCTCCAACAACACCCGCGCCGCCTCTGCGGTGGATACGGGGGCGGGCTTCCACTCCTGCGGCAGGGCTGATCCCTTAGGCTTGGCCGCCTGCTTCGCCCTGATCTTCTCGACCTTGGTCCAAATGCGAGCCAGTTCGGTCTCTCCGCACTCGTGCATGTCCAGTTCGTTGGCGAGGCAGAGAGCGGCCAGTGTGACCATGACCCCGCCGACTTCCTGCGGAGGATCGCCGATGTCCCGGCTGTAGACGTACTCGACCAGGGCGAGAGCGTCATCCTTGGGGCATCCGAGCGCCTGGGCCAGTTCGAGCGCCTCTTCGAGGAAGCGGTGATTGCGCTCTGCCTTGTCAGCGGAAATCTCCGCACCAAAGCAGGTCATCATCCACGGCTGGACCCGGCTCTGGAAGGAGGTGTCGGCAGTGGTGAGGGCGCGGCGGTTCCATGCTGCAACAGCTTGCTGCTTGTCGGGATACCAGTCCCACAGGTCATCTATCGGGCAGTCCTTGGAAAAGTGCTCCAACACGAATGCGGTACTGTGTTCGCCGTCCTCTCTCACGGATGCGGCGTCCCCACAGAACGGACACGGCAACAGCCCGTCCACAGGCGCAGGCTCCGGGGCTTTGTCGATGCGGGCGAGGATGGCAGCGCGGTAGTTTTCAACGCCAGCACAATACCCTTTGGCATAGGCATCGGTTCTATCCGCCCCATAGACCACGTAAGCGTCCGGTCGGGCGTCCGCCGCCTCTATCAGGGCTTGGGTGCGGGGGTCAGTCATTGGTGGTGTCCTCACTGTTCAGAACGAGAGGCTGAAGTTGAACTCTCTGGCGTAAACTCTTGCTTTCCATCATGAGTTCACAACATGCCCGGCAAAGGGTCATACTCCCGTATTGTCCATCGGCTCCGGGCACGACTTCGACCGCAATCCATATAGGTGACTCTTCGCAACGAATTGGTTTCGGTGCGGGGCCTAGAGAAAATGCGGTGTGCTTTGCGACATTGGGGTACGCCTGACACTGCTTGAAATCTGGGGGAATGAGATCACCCATCATCTTGCTCCTGGGTTGTGGTGTAGGTGGCGAGGATTTGCGCCACTTTGCCGTCATCCGGAAGTTTACTTTGCACGGCGGCGCAGGCGACGAACCAGTCAGGAACAGCGCGGCTGTCCCCTGGCAAGTCATGAGACAGTTCATACATGGTGACATTTAGGGCCGCTTCGAGTTCGGTTACCCGTGCTTCCGCCGCCTCTACCTTCGCGCGAAGGGCGGCTATGGTGGTGATCGCTTCGGCCACAACCACATCGCCTCGCTTGACGCCGATCAGAACTTTCTTGAGAAGGTCCGCTTCGGCCAAGCGTTTCAGGTCATCCGTCATAGCTCCCTCCTAGGGCTGCGCGGGCATGGAAACGGGGACCTGCATCCTGCGGCGCTCCACAAGGTTGTGGTCCAGTTCCAGACGGTCGGGGTCGGGGAAGACGTAGCCTTCGGGGGTCACGCGGAGGGTCATTCGTCTTCATCCTCGTCGTCGGTGACAGGTTCGGCCCATGCTGAAATACGTTCGCAAGCCATATCGAACGCTGCTTGGGCTGCGTCTTCTTCGCTGTCGAACTCCTCAATTCCGTAGTCATCTGTCGCGCCAGCAAAAGGCCAGCTCACCATCATCCTATATTTGGGCATCTCACCATCCTTTCTGATACATATTCGGCGTCTCCACAGCGGAGATCGTCTTGGGGAATTGAAGCGCCAGCCAGCCTGCAAGGACCATGGCACCGATGATTGCTGCGCGGCCCAGCCAGAACCAGAGCAAGGTGCCGAGGGGTATGGCGATCAGGAGCAGGAAGCCCGAAGGGATGCGGCGTTCGCGGGTCATTCGATCACCTCGCGGACGCGGATGAATCCCCTTTCCCAGGGCACGTAAACCGGCGGGGGGGACGAGTGTATTGCTCCCGTCTGCGGCTTCACGACCCACTCACGCGGTTCGCGATGTTCACGGATGACGCGGAAGGCCCCCCGGAAGGGCCAATGCACGGCCTCGGCGGGAATGACGAGGTTCTGCTTGCTGGTTGCGTCCCAGATTTCCACTTCGCTCTGGGGGTGCACCGGGCATTCCCCGCCGTTCCAGCCCCACCAACGGCCATCGTTGTAATTGGTCATTCGTTAGCCTCCAGATAGTCCGGGCAGTCGCCGGAGAAGTCGGCAAATGCGACAGGCGCGTCATTCCCCCTCCACCATTTGCGGGCCGCTTCTTGCTGCTCCGGTGTCCAGTTGCGGGCGCAATCAGTCGTTGCGCATTCGGCGGAACAGAATGTCATGTCGCGGAAGCAGATCATGCCACCATCTCCTCAATCACGGCATAGTCGAGATCACTCAGTTGCTTGAAGCGCGACATGATCTGATCTTCGGTGAACCGGTCATAGAGCCCGGACGTATTCGGTTCCGGATCACCTTTTCTGACCCAGGTCGAAGTCGGCTTGTCGATGGGCACGACGTCGGCAAACTGATAAAGACACAGGACGGTCTGGTCTTTCAGCATTTCGATCGTATGAACGGCGTCATCAGGGGTCGACAGTTCTGCGCCGCGCGGGAGGACAATGGATCCACCATCAACAAGCGACATGCGTTCCTCGCCGCGGTAGGTGAAGCCGGATCCTCCGTTCAGCGGGGTCATATAATCGAACGCCTGAAAGACCTCCCCGGTAGGATCCGGCTTGAACCGATGGTCAGCCATCGCGCCGGCCAGAACCATGGTTTTGAAGGGATAGCGGTGATCGTGCGGGTTCACGACCTCCGGGATCTTGGTAACGTCACCGTCCAGGAAATAGATTTTGACGGTCAGCGCAGGGCTGCGGTGAAGGCAGATGTAATCCAACCCCTTCGCGTGGAAATTGCGGAAGCTGTTCTCGATCACTCTCTGAACGAATTCGTCGCTGTAATTGGTCATAGAACCACCCCAAACTGTTCGGAGAGCATCTGTTTCGCATTGTTGATGAAGTCAGGGACATCGATCGAATGGTCATGCGCATCCTGGAGCTTCGTCAGCATTGTCCAGTAGGGTGCGTGCCAGTCCTCGGCATCGAGGTTCAGGGTCGGGTTGGATACCGCGATGGCCTCACGAACTTGACGAGAGCCTCGATGATGTGGAGACGCTGCAATCTCCATCTCAGAAACGTAGTGTTGGTCTTCAATGAGCATCCCGACTGCGCATTTGAGACCGGTCGCGGTTCGCAGTTGGCATTCTCCCTTAGAGGGGTCGTAGGCCAGGTCACCCTGGGTCTTGATGCCGTCGATCGCCAGTGTTGCCAGTTCTTTGAGGGTATTCATTTTCCATTCTCCTTCAAAAGATGAAGTCCGAGAGCTTCCAGATCTTGCCAGCTTTGATATTTGTCGACCGCGGCCATGACACTTTCCCGACCTAAATACTTGAACAGGTTCTGGGCCAGTTTCGTGTTGGGACGTTTGAGAGTGCGTCGGTAGAGCCCGACTGCTACGGCGTCGGCTCCCCACCATTCGAAACAGCTGTCAAAGCGTCGAGTGGTTGGCCGTCCTGAGCTGATATATCGAGCGGCCACCTCGATGTTTTGTGCAACAACACCCATTATAACCGTACCTCATTCGAGCTCTGGTTCAGGATGTCTTCGATGTCGGAAACAGGTTCGTCCCCGTCGATCGCGTGGCGGAGCGGGACCAGCATGGCGTGGAGAGTATCGAGTGCGGCCTGGAAGGATGTGCGATCGATCAACGCTTCGGCTTCGCCGTTCTGGTCGATGCCGTAGATTGTCCAGAAGACATGGCCGGTCCCGGCCGCGGCCGCTGCAACCTGGGCACCTTCTGGTGTATGGACATGGTTACCATTCAGGAGATCGAAGACCGGATTACCGAGGAAGCTCTGCACGTCCCCGTCAGCGGTTCTGACACAGGCTCGAATTTCGTAGTAACGGAAGAGTTTCATAGAAGCTCCTCCACCTCGAAAGTCCCAGTCATACCGGCGTGGTCGTAGAGGTCCCGCTGCAAAATTCCAGCCAGTGTTGCTATCGGGGACAGGTACTTACACTCTGCCTGCCAATAGGACACGAGCTCGTGGTATGGCACCTCGAAACGAACCCGAAACGTATAGGTTTCATCGTCGGTTTCGGGATCGTCGACGAAGTGGAGAATGCAACCGGAATGCTCCTTCATTCCCTTTTGGAGATTGATGTAATCGGCGGAGCTCCCACGGGCTCCCGGGGGGCCGTCACTGAACTGCCATTCGGTATCTCCGATTTGGCAGGGTTCGGAATGAGCTTCGGGATCGGTCACAATCCCACGTACAATCCAGACTTCTTTCGTCATGCTTCTTCGAGCTCCATAAATTGCGGGTAGAGTTGACCCAGGTTGTCGCGAAGGGTTCGGCGGAGATCGTTGCAGGTTTCCCAGATCTTCTTCGCCTTGATGGAATCGTCGCTGTATCCGAAGTCAGCGGCCCATTCCCCGAACGGTTGGTCGGAGTTGGAGGCGTCCAATTGCAGACAGTTCAGGATCTCGGCCGCGGAGAGGACCCCTCCCCGTTCGACGGCCTTACCGTATGTTTCTCGGATCTTGGTCCAGTATTCACTATCGGGATGCCAACGCTTCCCCCGCCCCGGTCCAGCGGTGAGCATCTCGCGAATGCGATAGTCGAAAAGGAAACGGGACTTGTTCTTCTTTGCCCAGGCTTCAGCAATGCCGATGCCTTGGGAATACTCACCAGACCATAGGGGTTTCCCTTTGATGGTCAGGGTGACGTAGAAGTGGATGGGCTCTGGCTTGGTATCCCAATCTCCCGAAGAGCGGGCCGGGATCTGCCGTGCTGATACCTCGACCTGATGGTCGTGGCAGAAGGTCTCGAAATCCATAGTATCCTCCGTCGGATAGTGGTTCGGTTGGTTTATGTGAGAGGGCCTGAGGCTCTGACCCTGGTTCGGGAACGGAAGGCGGCGCTATCCATTGTCGAGATACTCCGCGGCTTCTTCACACCACGCAGCGAGGACCCGAAGCTGGCTTGCGTTCAGGATCACGATCCCGTCCTGTGCTTCCATTTCGAGAGCCCCAGCGGGTTGCTCCCAATTCATAGGGGTCATGAGCCTCGCTTCCACGTAGTCCCCGGAGTCAGGGTCATAGCGGCAGCTGAGAGAAATCGGTTCAGGTTTGGGCATTGTCGGTCCTTTCAATCCGGAGTCCCGGCAAGATCCGGTCCCCTTCGATGTATTTGACCCTGCGGGCTTCGAACGGGATCCCTTTCAGGATCTTGGATCGGGATCGCAGTGTAATCAGTTGTCGGTCCAGGGTCTGGCTCGGGTCCGGAAGGATCATGAACTCCCCTGGAGCGAGCGCAGTGATTTTGTGGGTGAGGCTGAATTCACGGGGGGACTTAGGCATCGGTCGGCCTCGCAGTGCAGGTTGTTTTGACTTCAACGGTGACGGGCAGGCCCAACCGGTTGCAGGCGGTTTTGGCGATGTCCTGCGGGTCTGTTGTCCAGGTCTGCCAGCCTCGAGGCATGTAACCGGAGGGGATCGACAGAATGAGCCTTGTGGGGGTGATCACCTTGAAGGTGATTACCTCATCAATTTCAGTGACGTTTACCATATTTCGTGGTCCTGCCATGAGTATTCAGAGATGTGATCGGGATCGGCTTTGGGGCCGAATACGAGAGTGTCGTCGGGCCCAACGTCCCCGTAGAGCCTGTGGTCGTGGATGAGATGGATGAAATCTGGCGGGCCGAAGACCTTGACGGCCGACCAGTATTCTTCCCCACGAAACCCGATGAAGTGGACGTGAGGGCCGGTCAACGAGGTTCCTCGAAGATCAGCTCAGGGTTCTCGCGGATCACCTGGGCGATTTCGGTGAAGGTGAAACCGGCATCATTCAAATCGACGAGACTGTACCGGTCACGTATGAGAACCGGTCGATTATCTCCGTCGTGAAAGCCGCCGTGGGGGGTCTTGAGCCCCAACTGGCAGGCCATTCTGTAGTTGATAACACCCTCCATCCTTTGGAAGGTCTCAATCCAGTCGTAATCCTCCCCGGCACCGTCCAACCAATCCCATTCATCATCTGAACGTGTGATCCGGACCGGTTCGATCTTCAGAACATGTTTGGCGGCGACCCCAAGACAGCACATACCGGAGGAACAGCTCAGGGTATGGCGCGTCTGGGTATGTCGGTCAGACTCCAGCTCCTCGAGCCATTTGGTCTGGATCGGGCCGAATTTGAAATCAGACATTGATACTCTCCCGAAGCTGTTTCAGCCAAAGGTTCCGGTTCGCGGTGCGGTCCAGTTCCTTCTGGTATTCGATTTTGTGGTATTCTATGGACCGTTCCAGTTCCCTGGTTTTGTCCCGCAACCACGTTTCCGGATCTGGGGCGGTCGGATGGATATAGGCGGAGCAGTCGGACTTGATGCTCTCCTGTATCTGGGAGAACATGAAGGTCTTGAGCTCCTTGTGCTCCGGCGTCGGAGGTTCCCAGGCTTCGACCTGGGCAATCATCTCCATGTACCGGTCCCGCCGTTCTTTGGCCGCAAGGAGATTGCTCTCATTGCGCTCCGTGATTGCAGCCGTTTCACGTTCCCATTCGGCTTCGGGATCGACGTGTTGAAGCTGCTCCAGCTCCGCCTCGGCTTTTTCCAATGCTTTGAGGTGGTAGGTCGAAGGCTGGAACTGGTCCGGGATTGGGGTATCCAGCGGTTCACCCCTCAAGTTGACCAGAGCCCCGAAGGCCCTGGCACACCTCATGATGAAGTTCTTGAAGGATTGCGGCTCATTGTAGAGCTTGGTGGTATATCCAGTCGGCATCAGGGAAGTTCCACTTCTTGAATTGACCAGATGAAATCGAGGTCATTTTCGTTCATGAAGGTGCTGATGGAGGTCACATCATCTCGTTCAGGAAGGTCATAATCCTGATAGTGTTCCGCGACGTCGCGCCACAGTGCAGCTTCTGCTTCGGGTTCGGAGGTAAAGAGATCAATTTCGATCTCTCCGTCCGCAACGATAACCAAGGCCCAAGTCATGCGACCTCCCCGAGGTTCTGAAGGCGCGGCTCCCGCGGACCCATCCCGATCATTTCGAGAAGGTCGTCGGGTTCGATGCCTTGGTTCTCAAGGAGTTCAGCCACCTCTTCCGGAAAGTGGTAGACAATCGACTGGAGATCGTAGGTGTCGTACTGGTCCCGTTTGTTGGATCGAAAGGAACCGTAGTAATCCCAGTCGTCATATTCCTTGATCGAGGGATCACGGGAAAAGACCAGGTTGGAGAAATCAGCACAGATCAGCGCATCACGAAGTTCATGTGCGAATTCCAGGTCCTGGCTCTCCTTGCTGGTATGCTGGTTATAGTAGCCAACGGACACGTTGGTGCATTCCGAGACGATGTCGGCATATTCGTTGCTGTCCGTGAAGGAGCCTCCCGTATCGGGTTCGAGCGGAAGGTTGAGGGTGTCGGCCAGCGAATGTGCGAAGTCGTCGGAGGCAGTACGCCTGCTCATCTGGTGCGTGATGATGGAGTTGGTGCCATACCGATCGAAAGAGATCGCGGCGTCGATGTTCTGAAGCCAGTCGGGGTTGGATTTGACCAGAGCCGCCGATCCGATACAGCCCACCTCCTCCGCGGCATGAACCACGTAGACCCCCGGGACCTGGGCCTCGATCATCTCGAGAATGAGCCAGACACCGGTGGTGCAGTCAGCGCCGAGACAGTCGGATTTCGGGGCAGTGACGATGTTTTTGTCCGACACCTGAAGCTTCTGAATACCTCCAACATTGTGGACAGTGTCGTGGTGGGCCATGAAGGCGATGTTCGGCTTGTCCCCGACGATGTGGATGTAGTTCCCGAATTCATCCGGGGTCCCCATGACAGGTTTCAAAAACCTGTTGCAGAAGATTTTCTGGGATGCCGAACCCTCGGGACGACGGTACTTCAACATTTCAAGCAGCTTCATCGGTTTGTTCCTCATATTCAGAAGCAGGGACGTACTCGCCGTCGTCGTTCATGACCCAGGCACCTTCGTCGATGTCAGCGGAGGTAATGGGGGTGGTATGGACGTCGTAGATCACGTCGCTGTCGTGCCAGTATTCTTCCCGATGCGGGATCCAGGTCGCGTAGCACCGGATCGCATTGGGTCCCCAACTCTCGGTCGTCTCGGTTCCGTACCGGATCAGGTGAACGGTCTCGATTTCACAATCCGAGATCCAGAGGCTGGTGCAGTCACAACGGGTGTAGTGATTGTAGGCGCAGTCATCGCAGATCTGGTCGTGATCCTCCGTCCTGCCGGCCATGTCTTCGTCGTGGTAGTATTCTTCACAGTGGGAACACTGCTCGGAACGACCATCGGAGTGGAGGATCCCATCGTAGTCGGAGGCATCGATCCATCCCCTATCAGAGATGACAAGAGAGGACCCGTCCGAGGATACGGCGAGTGCTTGCGGTCCAATGTCGATGTAGGGTCCGACATACCCGCCGTTTTCCTCGATCAGCAGGAGCTCGGCTCCGTTCCAATCTCCATTTCTCGCGAAGGTGACGCCGAGATCGTCCAGTCGCTCTTGCATGAGATCGACGACGATCTGATTGACCGCGTAGATCGGACCGGCTTTCTTGTTCGAGTTCCGCACAATGCATCGTGCCGCGATCCGGCCGTATTTGTTCTCCGCCCAGTGGATGGTGAAATCCCCGGAGGCATAGACCGCACAAGGGTGGACGGACTGACCGTCGAACTCATGCCGCATGCAGCTGTTCGCGAGGGACTTGTGGTTCGGGGTCGTGTCCAGGTTCGCCGTGGGGGCCTGTTCATGAGAATAGGCATGGACGAAATCCTCCTGGGTCTCCCCGGACTTGAAGACGTAGGAGGACGGATCGATTGCGATCTGATTGCGGAATTCGTCCACCATCTGGTCGACTTCCTTGTCCGTCAGGAACGGCAGGATACGACGGATCGCGCGACCGGGTTTGGTCCGCATCTTCTTGTTCTCGCCACGTTCGAAGGTGGCTCGATCAGGATAGAGCGCGATCTGATCAGGGACTTCCCTGGACTGGTCGAACTCCACACGACTCAGAACCCGGCTGAGAAGATGGGAGTGCATCTGGTACCGGCCGTACAATGGTCCATCGTAGAGCATCAAATTATAGACCAGCAGGGCGGTTGGAGACATCCCGGGGGGATAATACTCCTCTCGAGGATTATCTCCCCATTCCTTCAGATACCGGAGCAGTTGGATGTTGTACTCATTCAGTCCAGCGACCGAGTACAACCCCAACGCATAGCCGAATTCTATTTCTTCTTCAGTCAGTTCCATATTATCCTCCATCGGATGGTTAGAATGAGGGGTGAGGGTCATGAAGGTCGTAGAGGGCCTCCAGGACCGGGGTCAGGGCCAGGATCACTTCCTTCGCGGATCGTGGGGTCAGCCCCATCCGTTTCTCCGTCCGTTCGGTGGAGCCGGTGACCACGTGGTAGTTCAAAATTTGAACATTACGCAGGCCGAGGATGTTACTGATGTCAGCGACGTGAGGGGCCCTGGCCGGATCATGCAGTGCGATCTGACAGTCGGTTGCGAACCGTTTCACGATCTCCGGGGTTTCAAGGTTGAAGCGCATAACCCCTCCCCCAAATCGTCCCGATCAGACTCCCGTGAGGGTTCAGCTTTTTGCGGAGCTTGCAGATGAAGACGTCGATGATCTTGATTTCCGGAGCATCGGCCTCGATCGGATAGAGGCTTTGCAGAATGCGTTCCTTCGTCAGGACCCGGTTAGGGTTCGAGGCCAGGAGAGACAGCAGGCGGAATTCGGTGCGCGTCAGGTGCAGTACGCTCCCGTCCAGCCTCACCTCCTCGGTGTCGAGATTGACGGTAAGAGGGCCGTAGGTCAGGATCGAGGAGGTGATCCCCCGATACCGCCGGGAGACGGCCAGGAGACGGGCTTTCAGGATCTCCAGAGGGATCGGCCGCAGCTGGTAGTCGTCGGCTCCCTCCCGGAAACAGGTCAGCATGTCGTCAAGGGGAGAATTGGGAGGAGCGAAAACAAGCAGTGCCCGATTGAAGCCTGTCGCCCGAATGGCCTTGGTGTTGACCGGACCGTTTTCGGTGATCAGCACGGCATCGAAGTCGTAGGTATTCAGATAGTCCGCGGCCAGTGTGTGTTGATCGGTGACGATGATCTCGTGCGATGGTGACGAGAGGTGAAGCTGCAAAGGCAGCGTCTCGGACGGCTGTCCGATGATCAGGGTCTTCATAATATCCTCCGACGGATAAAAGGTTTGGGCTCAGGTTAGGCGGCGAGCTCGACGGCATGAGAGCCGGGGATGAAGAGCAGGCGGTCCAGGGTGATCGCCAGTTGCTGGTCCTCCATGCTTTGCAGTGCGTAGGCGGCGTGGGTCAGGGCTTCACAGAACTGGTCGAAGGGAGTGATGCCGCAGTAGAACTTCCACGCAGTATTGCAGTAGGAAAGCAGTGCTCTCGAAACATCAGATGAGAATTCTGATGTTTCGAGGAGATGAATGGCGACATTGAGTGCCTGTTGTTCGATACGCATAGAATCCTCCATCGGATACAGGTTTAGGTTACGTTCAAATTTTGAACGCAGGGAAGACGGGTTTCGCGAAATAGGATTATCGGATCAGGATCGGGATGGGTTTCCTGGTCAGGGTGGGTTACCTGATCAGTTTCCTGATCAGGGAGGGTTACCTGTTCAGGTTCCTGTTCAGTTTCCTGTTCAGGTTCCTGTTCAGGTTCGGGGTCGTGAAGGCCAAAAGGGTAGTGGTCAGGGTCGACATCTTTCTTATAATAGAAAAAGCTTAATTTCGCGAAATCGTCCTTTTCTTATGTGTCGAAAAAGTTTGATCCTGACCACTACCCTTTTTTTAAACCCCTCTTCTCTTCTCTTCTCTTCTTCTCTTCTCTCTAGGAGGAAGGAAGGAAAGAAAAAAAGAAATAAAGAGGCTGATTTTTCTCAATGAAAACAAGGACTTGCAAGGTTTAGCGCGCAGCGCAAGTCCCCTGCTGGCCGAACCCGACCCCGAACCTAGTCCCTTTTCGCACACGTATAGGGAGAGTGCGGATCGCAAAACACACGTTCACGCTTTTGAATACGTCTTTTGTGATCACAAATCGCCCCTCTCCGCACCCGACCCAGAAACAGGTTCTGGGCCGGAATCGACGGAGGAAAAGCCCCCAAAATTCCGCTTCGCGGAAATAAGACTGGGGCCAGGGTCTTATACATGCGCGCACCCAGGCGCACCCAGGCACGCGAATGGCCACGCGCGTCAGCGCGTGGACCAGCGTCTCGGCCGCGGGATCGGACGCTCGATCCGCGTTCCCGGCTTGAACCGCTCGGGCGGTTTCGGGTCCGGGATCGGGACCGGGTCCGCAGTGGCCAGGTCGTCCGCTACCTTGCGGGCCGCTTCCCCGGCCAGCCGCGTGGCCAGCCGGGTAGGCATTGTGACGTCAAGCGGCCGCACGGGTTTTCCCTTTGCCCTTGCCCTTGGCACGGGTCCGCTTGGCCACCTCCGCGACCACGGCGGCGCGGATCGCTTCAAGCGTGGCGTCATCCATGGCGGCGACGGTTTCGGCCCATTCGACCGGATCCGAACCCGAACCCGCATCGGAAACCGCCTCCGGCTTGGTCTCCGACACCTCCGGGACCGCATCGAGATCAAGCGGCGCAACGCTGACGGCCTGCTGCACGATCGTCGCCGCCGCCTCTGCCGCCGCCTTTTCCTTTGCCGCCGCCTTTTCAGCCTCGACCTTGGCGGAATGGTTGGCGTCACCATGTTCCAGCCAGTCCAGCATTTTCTTGATGGACGTCACCCCCGCGGCGGTCATGACCAGATAACAAGCCTGGACCCGATGCGCATCGGACTCATAGGCGGTCGCCAGTTCCTTGCCGAAACGCTCGCCAAAAACCGCGCTCATTTTCTTGGCTTGCGAAACCCGCGCCGACGCTTCCGATTTCACCTTGCCAGCGCCGAGGATAGCGGTCCTCATCTCCGCCTCAAAAACCTTGGCGTTGCCGGCCATGTTCGCCATATAGTGACCATATCCGAAGAACAAGGCCGACCGCAGCGCCAGCTTGGTTCCTTGGATCATGTCGCTTAGACCGTAAACAATCATCTCGTTAGCCATTTTCTTTCCTTTCCGTCGTTTGGTTCAAATTTTGAACCGGTTGGCGTTGGACACACCTGTCCTGCGACCCTGGGCCGGAGCCTTCGGGTCTGGTCCTGACCGGGGTGCCCCCGGCCCTTGGACCTGCCCCCGGTATCACCTTTTTTAAGGGTCTAGTCACGCTGGCGGCGGTCACTATGCCATTGTTATCTCCCGGAAAATTTTGGAATTTCAGTGGAATTTTACCTCAAATCGGAGTATGGATT
>Ga0213839_1000758_pt1 | contig 29178 bp, 27 predicted proteins | sample SWPATP21_FD_160075 | JGI IMG/M metagenome (GOLD analysis project Ga0213839, IMG submission 160075) | Coastal seawater microbial communities from Marineland, Florida, United States - SWPA TP2 #1 | ecosystem: Environmental > Aquatic > Marine > Coastal | place: USA: Florida | collected 2016-08-14
TCGCGGACGACACGGCCTTCGACAGCGGGGTTCTGGACACGGGCGTGTCGGAGGACACGGCCTTCGACAGCGGCACGGTCGACACCGGCGTCGCGGACGACACGGCCTTCGACAGCGGCGTGTTGGACACGGGTGTCGTCGACGACACGGCCTTCGACAGCGGCACGGTCGACACCGGCGTCGCGGACGACACGGCCTTCGACAGCGGCACGGTCGACACCGGCGTGACCGGGGACAGCGCCTCTGACAGCGGCATCGTCGACACCGGCGCGACGGGAGACAGCGGTGCCGACAGCGGGGTTCTGGACACGGGCGTCACCGACGACACGGCCTTCGACAGCGGGGTTCTGGACACGGGCGTCGCCGACGACACGGCCTTCGACAGCGGGGTTCTGGACACGGGCGTCGCCGACGACACGGCCTTCGATAGCGGCATCGTCGACACCGGCGCGACCGGGGACAGCGGCGCGGACAGCGGCATCGTCGACACCGGCGCGACCGGGGACAGCGGCGCGGACAGCGGCATCGTCGACACCGGCGCGACCGGGGACAGCGGCGCGGACAGCGGGGTTCTGGACACGGGGGTGACCGGAGACAGCGGCGCGGACAGCGGGGTTCTGGACACGGGGGTGACCGGAGACAGCGGCGCCGACAGCGGCACGTCGGACACGGGCACCTCGTCGGACTCCGGCGCCGGCGACCCCACGTCGGACAGCGCCACCTTCGACTCGGGTGGGCTCGACTCGGCTCCTCCGTCGGACAGCGGCACGAGCGACACGGGGCTCCCCGCAGAGACCGGCGCCCCGACGGACAGCGGTGCTCCCCCCACCGACCTCCCCGGCGAGGACACCAGCGTGGGCCCGGATACGGGAGTTATCGACACCGGAATCGGTCCCGCGGACAGCGGCGTCGGGCCCGGCTGAACGGGGCTGGGTGCGCCACGCCACCGGTTTGGACCAGGATGGGTCCGGGAGGGGGCGTGAGACGCATCGCAGTGGTCATCGGAGCCGGGGTCGCCGCCCTGGCTCTCTTCGTGGGCGGACTCGTGGGCAACACCCTGCGAAAGGGCTCCGTGCAGGTGCAGGTGGAGCCCCGTCCTGTCACCCATGGCGAGCTGACGGGCCCGGTGCTCGCCGAGAAGCTGGCCGCCCTGGTGCGCATCCAGACCGTGTCCGAGGGCCAGGGGCGCATCGACGGCGACGCGCTCGCCGCCCTCCACGCCCGCATCGAGCAGGACTTCCCCCGGGTCCACACCGCGCTCACCCGACGCTCCCTGGGCAACACCCTTGTCTACACCTGGCGCGGCAGCGACCCCTCGCTGCCGGCCGGCGTCTTGCTGGCCCACCAGGACGTCGTCCCGGTCACCGAGCCGGGCGCCTGGACCCATCCACCCTTCGCGGGGGTCGTCGCCGACGGCTTCGTGTGGGGACGGGGGACCATCGACGACAAGCAGAACATCGTGGCCCAGCTGGCCGCCGTCGAGGCCCTCCTCGATCAGGGCTTCCAGCCCCGGCGCACCGTGCACCTCGTGTTCGGCCACGACGAGGAGATGGGCGGCAGCGGCGCGAAGCGGGCCGCGGAGGTCCTCGGGAAGGAGCCGCTCGACTTCGTCCTCGACGAGGGAGGCATGGTCAGCCTCGGCGTCCTCGACGGCCTCCAGCCCCCCGCCGCCCTCATCGGCATCTCCGAGAAGGGCTACGCCTCCCTGGAGCTCCGCGTCCTCGGCGACGGCGGACACAGCTCGATGCCGCCTCCCCACACCGCCGTCGGCAAGCTCTCCCAGGCCATCGTCGCCCTCGAGGCCCACCCTCTTCCTCCTCGTCTCGATGGGCCCACCGGTCGCATGTTCGACACCCTCGGTCCCGAGATGGACTGGCCGCTCCGGCTGGTGATGGCCAACCGATGGCTGCTCGGCGGCGTCGTGGCCTCCCAGATGTCGAAGACCCCGTCGGCCAACGCCACGCTCCGCACCACCCAGGCGGTCACGATGGTGAAGGGCAGCAACAAGGACAACATCCTGCCCCAGAGCGCCACGGCCGTCGTGAACTACCGCATCGTCCCCGGGGACACGACCGAGTCCATCATCGAGCACGTGCAGTCCGTCGTGGGCCCCGATGTCGAGGTGCAGGTCCTCGACGGCACCATCGCCTCCGATCCGTCGCCGGTGTCCAGGACCGACGGGCCGGCCTGGGAGGCCCTCAACACCGCGGTGCGGCAGACCTGGCCGGATGCCGTGGTGAGCCCCTTCCTGTTCATCGGCGCCACCGACGCCCGCTCCTTCGCCCCGTACTGCGAGCGGGTGTGGCGCTTCTCCCCGATGGCGCTCGACGGGATGGATCTCAAGCGGATCCACGGCGCGGACGAGCGCATCTCCATCGACAACCTGGAGCGGGCCGCCGCCTTCTACGTCCGCTTCCTGGAGACGGCGGCGGGCTGAGCCCCTCGGCGGATTGCGTCGCGGCCTGGTTCGTGACACCCTCGTTGCCTGGCACACCCGTGCCTTCCTTCCCGCGCCCCCATCCCGGGGGTGCGCCGAGCACCACGCTCCCTCCTTCACCCCACCGCCCCGAGTGTTCCCATGGGACTGTTGTCCGGTGGCCTGAACGGCCGTCGCTTTCGTCTGTCCACCCAGCTCCCCGCCGGCTTCCGTGACGCGTTCATGGCCGCGATCCGGGAGAACGCCTTCGTCGCCGACCTCGAAGCCAGCGATGCCGAGCCCCGCGTGGGCTGGGTCCACGCCTTCGAGTCCGCACGGACGGCCTTCGAGCTCAACGACTTCCTCTTCGACCGCTTCCTCGTCCTCACCATGCGCATCGACAAGAAGTCGGTGAACGGCGCCTTCGCCAAGATCGCCCTGGCCCAGCGCATCGAGCAGATCAAGGAGGAGCGCGGCGTCGAGAAGCTCTCCAAGTCGGACACGGACATGGTCAAGGAGGCACTCCACGCCGAGCTCCACCGGCGGGCTCTGCCCAGCGTGGGCACGGTGGACGTCGCCTGGGACACGCTCACCGGCGAGGTGATCGTGTTCACGACCTCCGAGAGCAACCTCGAGCTGGTCCGCGCCCTGTTCGGCGAGACCTTCGAGCTGGACCTGCGGCCCGAGCGCCTCTGCGACTGGCTCACCGACAAGTTCGACCGCAAGGAGGTCGCCGAGCGCGCCGAGAACTTCCTCCCCGACGCCCGGGGCGTAGCCGGCACCGGCGTGTCCCTCGACGGCTGGCACGAGGACGACCCGCTGGAGGGCGCCCTGCAGCCCCTGGCGTCGGACTTCCTGACCTGGCTGTGGCTCCAGAGCGAGAGCAGCGATGGCCACTTCCGCGTCCTCGACGGGATCGGGCACCACGAGAGCATCGACAAGTTCGGTGGCGTCGACGACGACGACGAGTGGAACGACATCACCGAGACCCTCAAGCACGCCGATCTGACGCTGTGGCTCGAGGGGCAGCTGAAGCTGGTGGAGCTCGAGGCCGACGTGCCCGAGACCACCGTGGTGGTGGGGGAGGCCCCCACCACGAGCCACGCCGCACGCCACGACCTCAAGATCGGCAAGCGCCCGGTGGACATCACCCTCGGCGTGAAGCTCGAGGAGCTCGAGTGCCGCATGACCCTGTCCGCCACGCCCGACGGCCTGACGGTCCGAGGGATGAAGCTGCCCTTCGAGGTCAAGAAGGGGACGGACGAGAAGGTCTTCGAGCGGATGATGCTCCTCGACCTGGTCCACAGCACCCTCAAGCAGCTGTTCCAGCAGTTCTACCTGGCCCGTACGAGCCCTGCGTGGCGGGATCGGGTGAACGCCTGGGTCGTCGACGAGCTGGCCGCGGCCAAGTAGCCGGCGCCGACGCCGACACGCGCTACAGACCCCTGCGGTGCCCCACCGCGGGGGTCTTCCTTTGTCCTTGCTCCGCCTGCTGACATGTCGGACCATGGCGGCGGGAGGGGCCATGGGGTGGTGGTGGTTGGGCGTGCTCCTGGTGGGCTGTGGGGGGACCACCAAGGACGATGACACCGCCAGCGGGGCCGTGGCTGACACGGACGTCGACGCGGACAGCGACAGCGACAGCGACGCGGACAGCGACAGCGACAGCGACGGGGACAGCGACAGCGATGCGGACGGCGACAGCGACGCCGACAGCGATGCCGATGCGGACGGTGACGCCGACGCCGACGTCGACGCGGACAGCGATGCAGACTCGGACACGGGGCGCACCAGCGACGAGGACACCGGAACCGGCACGGACCCGACCACCAGCCCCGCGAGCCACACGGGTTCCGGCCAGGACTCCGGCACGGGGACGACGCCGGCGACCTGCCAGGACGAGCTGGTGGCGTGCTTCGACGCGGGCGGAGACCTCGATGCCTGCTACGAGACCTACTACGACTGCACGGGCGTCGACCCGGGGGCATGCTACGACGCCTACTCGTCCTGCCTGGCGGACACGGGGACGACCCCGGTGGCGTGCATCGACGAGCTCTACCAGTGTCTCGGGCGAGAGGCCGAGCCCTGCGTCGAGGACCTCATCACCTGTGTGGACGCCGGTCGGGACTACGACAGCTGCTACGACACGTGGCTCGCCTGCAGCGGGACGTCGACCACACCGTAGGTTCGCCGGGGCCTGACATCGGCCTGCATGTTACCTGCCGCCATGTCTCAAGACCTCGACGCGTTGTGCCGGATGTACCGGCACGCCGAGCGCCAGATCCGCTACTGCGCCAATCCCCGCTGCCCGGGGCTCGTGGCCCAGCCGGGGTCGGGCGATGACGTAGGCCTCCTTCCGGAGGAACTGTCGGATCTCGACGAAGCACCGGACGTCACCGACGAGCTGCAGCCCGCCGCGGACTAGAGACGGTTCGGACATGGACGCCGGATGGCCGATGGGCCTTGACGCGAGGCTGCAGGCTTCGGGCTTCGGCATGCACGTTGGTTCGCTTCGAAGGCGCGCGGTCTCGGGACCTCCACGTTTGGGCCCCCGCACCCTGCCCATTGCAGCGATCGGAAGACCGTAGCCTGGAGCCCGAAGCCCTCGAGCCGACTCCGCGCCAAGCGTGCCACCGGAGACACACAGCCCCTCCGGACTAGCCCTTCTGGCAGCTCGGGCACCAGTACAGCGTGCGCGAGGCCAGCTCCCCGGTCTGGATGGCCCCGCCGCACAGCTTGCAGGTGCTGCGCTTGTAGACCCACAGCCGGTCCTTCTTCTGGCCGTAGCGGCTGGGGACCTCGTGGTCAGCGGGGTCGACGTCCTCGCTGCCCGGGGGCCCCTCGGTGGCCTCTCCGACCACCCGGATGGCGTTGTGCGTCACGCCGACGGCCATCAGGATGCAGGTGTTTCGCCACAGGCGGTCGAGCTCGGCGGTGGCAACGTCGCGCCCTGGTCGATGGGGGTCGAGCTGGCTCACGAAGAGCAGCTCGGCCCGGTACACGTTGCCGATGCCGGCGATGAGCTTCTGATCCAGCAGCAGGGCACCGATGGCCTTCCGAGAGCGCTGGAGCCGCGCCACCACCCGCGCCGGGTCGGCGTCGTTCCGTAGCGGGTCGTCCCCCAGGCGGTCCAGGACCCCCCGGTGGCCGTCGGCGTCGAGGAGCTCGCAGCGGGTCGGTCCGATCAGGTCGAGGGCGTGGGTGTCGCCCTGGACCCGCAGCCGGATGGCTCCCTTGGGGTCCGGGGCCTGACCTTTGTGGACCCGCCAGCGCCCGTACAGCCCGAGGTGGACGTGGAGGACGTCGCCGCTGGCGAGGTGCCAGAAGGCGTGCTTTCCCTTCGCCTCCGTGCGCAGCAGCGTCTGGCCGTGCATCCGCTCGGCCCCGCCGTCGAAGCGACCCTGGGGTGAGCTGCAGGTGAGGACCTGGCCAGCGAACAGGCGCCCGTGCTTGCGCATGGCGTGGTGGATGGTGTGGCCTTCGGGCATGGCCATCGCCTATCGACGTGGGATCCCTGTCGGGGAGATCCGCGTGATTGGCCAGGTAGGAGCGTGGTGCTCGGTGTCGTGTCGGTGTCGATGGGGCGATCCGTCTCAACTCGGGGGGGAGGTGACCGATGGACGCATGGAGGTCGAAATGGCCGGAATGTTCGACAGCGCCATCGGAGGACTGCATCAGGTCCTCGACCTGCGCAGCCAGCAGCACGCGCTGACGGCCTCGAACCTGGCCAACGCCGACACCCCCGGCTTCAAGGCCAAGCACCTCGACTTCGAGCACGCCCTCGCCGATGCGATGGACCGTGGCGACCGGGTGGGCATGCAGCGCACCGAGCAGCTCCACATGGACGCTGGCGGTGCCCTCGACCCCCACGTCGTCGAGCTGGATCCCACCCCCTGGTCCCAGGACGGCAACTCCGTCCTGCCGGAGCGGGAGATGGCGCGGCTGCAGGAGAACGCACTCATGTACCGGGCCGTGAGCTCGGGACTGTCCAAGAAGCTGGCGCTGCTCAAGTTCGCCGCCAGCGACGGGAGGGGCTGACCATGGCCGACCTGCTCGACACCCTGAACATCGCCGGCTCGGGCCTTGCCGCCCAGCGCGTGCGCATGCAGACCGTGTCCTCGAACCTCGCCAACGCGCAGACCACGCGCACGGCGGAGGGAGGGCCCTACCAGCGGAAGGCACCGGTGTTCCGGGCCGATGCGCTCTCCAGCTTCGGCGATGCCCTGGACCGGGAGCTAGCCAGCGTCGAGGTGGCCTCGATCCACACCGACAACGACGTCCGCTGGGTCCACGACCCCGACCACCCCGATGCCGACGACCAGGGGATGGTCGCGTACCCGGACATCGACGTGCTCGCCGAGATGGTCGACCTGATGACGGCGAGCCGGGCCTACGAGGCCAACGCGAACGCGGTCGAGGTCACCCGTGACATGGCGTCCCGCGCCCTCGACATCGGACGTGGCTGATGGTGCGCGGTGTATCGGGACTCTCGGCGTACGGGGCCCAGGCGGCCCAGGCGTCGGCTGCCATCGGGGCGCCGAGCGTCGGTGCCGCCAAGGTGGAGGGGCCGAAGGGCACCAGCTTCGCCGACACCCTGACCTCCGGCCTCGAGCAGGTCGAGGGCCAGGTGGCTGCGTCCGAGGACGCGCTCTCCCTGCTCGCCAGCGGGGAGCAGGTCGATCTGCACGGGACGATGATCGAGCTCGAGAAGGCCGACATCGCCCTGCGCACCATGGTCTCGGTCCGAGACAAGGTCATCGCTGCTTACGAGCAGGTGATGAACATGGCGGTGTGACGTGAATCGTCTCGACCAGCTCAAGGCCTTCTGGGACGGGCTCACCCCCGACAAGCGCCGCAATCTGGTGATCGCCACGGTGCTGGCCATCGTCGGGGTGGTGGCGGTCGGCCTGTGGTCCGGCTCCACCCCCCAGGCGACGCTCCTCGAGCAGCGCAGCTGGGACGAGCTCCTCGACGCCGCTGCGGCCCTCGACGCTGCCGATGTGGACTACACCCTCTCCGAGGGGCGCCTCACGGTGCCGTCCGCCCAGCTGGGCAAGGCTCGGGCGGCCCTCGCGGACTCCGAGTCCCTGCCGGGGCTGGCGGACGTCAGCGAGCTGCAGCTGGGCCTCACCCCCCAGGCTCAGTCCTGGGCCTTCCTGCGGGCCCGGGAAGGGGACCTCGCTCGGATGATCAACGGCATCGAGGGGGTCTCCGCGAGCCGGGTCAACATCGTCCCGGAGAAGGAGGCGCTGTTCATCGGCGAGCAGAGCCCCGCTACGGCGTCGGTCTTCCTGAAGCTGCGGCCCGGAAAGAGCCTGGCCGATCCGCAGGTGCGGGCCGTCACGAACCTCGTCGCCAACGCCGTCGAGGGACTGGATGCCGAGGGCGTGACGGTGGTCGACGACCGGGGGAACCTGCTCGCCGAGGGGGGCCAGGGGATGTCCGCGGCCGACGCCGCCCAGGAAGCCCTGCTCTCCTACCGGGCCAAGGTCGAAGAGCGGTACAGCCAGGCGGTCACCAAGGCGCTGCTGCCGGTGCTGGGCTGGGATGGTGGCTTCTCGGTGAGCACCAACGTCGACGTCGACCCTACGTCGTCCGAGACGGTCTCGAAGCGCTTGGACGCCGAGAGCCAGGCCCTGGTGAGCGAGCAGCTGGAGGAGTCGAACTCCACCAGCCAGGAGCCCAACGGCGTGCCCGGGGTGGACGCGAACCTGCCGGAGCGTCCGGCGGGCAACACGGGCGCCACCAACCAGGAAGAGCGCTCCTCCGCCACGGCCAACTACACCTACCCGACCATCGACGAGGTCGTACGGCGCCCCGCTGGCGACATCCAGAAGGTGAGCGTGGCCGTCCAGGTGGACAGCGCCCGCATCGCGGCCCTTGCCGAGACCGGCGAGACCACCCCCGAGGAGCTCCAGAAGCGCATCGAGCAGGCCGTCCAGGCCGCCGTGGGCTTCGACGCGCAGCGGGGCGACGTCGTCGCCGTGCACGTGATGCCCTTCGTCGAGCGGGACTGGGTGGAGGGCACGGCCGCCCCCTCGGCCTTCGCCGCCGAGCTGCTCTCGGTGGTGCCCTACGCGGTCGCTGCCCTGGCCATCGTGCTGCTCTTCCTCTTCGTGGTCCGCCCGCTGGTCCAGCAGGCCACCGCCCCCGCCGTGCTCGCCGAGGCCGAGGAGGAAGAGGGCGCGGAGCTGGACGAAGACGGCAACGTCGTCTCCCTGGACGAGCAGCGCTCCCTGGCCGCCAAGCTGGAGGACCTCCTCGAAGCCCCCGAGTCCATCGATGCCAAGGAGCTGTCCCTCGTCGTCGACGAGCAGCCCGAGGCGGCCGCCAAGGTCCTCCGTATGTGGGCGCGCACTGCGCCGCCCGCCTGATCCGTCCCTCTCTGACCCACCCGGGAGTCCCCCATGTCGCTCGCAGCCATCGAGGTCCCAAGGCTCGAAGAGCTCACCGGTCCCCAGCGCACGGCCATCCTCGTGATGTACCTGGAGCGCTCGACCGCGAAGGCCGTGCTCCAGCACTTCGACGACGACGAGCTCCAGGACGTCGGCGAGGCCATGGCCACCATCGAGCGGGTTCCGGCCGCCCTGGTCCAGGGGGTCGTCACCAGCTTCGTCCAGGAGCTCCACGAGGCCTGTCTCGTGCCCGCCACCGGGACCGAGTTCGCCATGGGCGTCCTTCCGGAGCTCATCGAGGAGCGGCGTCGGCCCAAGTTGGTCAGCGGTCTGCGTCGCAAGCTCTCTCGTCGGCTGGCCGACGAGGTCAAGCGCCACCCGGCCCGGACGGTTGCTGCCATCCTCCGCGACGAGCATCCCCAGACCCGCGCGGTCGCCATGCTGCTCATGGAAGAGGAGTCCGCCGCGGCTGTGCTCGAGAAGCTCACCGACGAGGAGCGAAACGACCTCGCGCTGCGGATGGCCCGCATCGAGCGGCTTCCCTCCGATCTGGTCGACGAGGTGGAGGACATGCTGCTCCACGCCCTGGAGAGCGAGGAGTCCGTCGGCTGGGCCGTGGCGGGTGTCGACAAGGCCGCCAAGATCCTCGGTCGCCTCAGCCCCGACGACCAGGCCATCCTCCTCGAGGAGCTCTCCATGGAGGAGCCCGAGCTCTCCGAGACCCTCCGCAAGCGGATGGTGGTCTTCGACGACCTCTCGTCCATGGACGACCGCTCCATGCAGTCGGTCCTCAAGTCCATCGAGCGGGACAAGCTGGTCGTGGCCCTCCGCGGCGCCAGCCCCGACATGCTCGATCTGGTGCTCCGCAACATGTCCAGTCGCGCCGCTGCCGACCTCGCCGACGAGATCGACGTCCTCGGGCCCAAGCCCAAGGCCGTGGTCCAGGCAGCCCGCGACGAGATCCTGGCCGTCGTGCTGCAGCTCAAGGAGGAAGGGGTCGTCACCCTCTCGCTGGGCGGCGGCAACGACATGATGTGAGGGCAGCATGATGTCCGAGGAGTCGAGCCGTTCGAGGCCGAAGCTGGTGGGCTTCCAGCCCGTTGTCTACAGCGGCGGCGCGGAGCCGGCGTTCCGTCGGCTGGGGGCGCCCCCGCCGCCCGTCGAGGTCGAGATCCCGGAGCCCGAGCCCGAGCCCGTCGATGTGGAGGCGCTGGTCGCCGAGGCCCTCGCCCGCGGACGGGAGGAAGGGCGGGCCGAGGTCGAGGCCGAGGTGGCGGCCGAGCGGGAGGCCATCGAGGTCGAACGGTCCGCCGTGGCCGCCGCTCTGGAGCAGCTCCAGGGTCTCCGCCACGAGGCGTTGACCCAGGCGGCAGGGGACGTTGCCGAGCTCGTGCTGATGTTCTCCCGTCGCGTCGTCGACCGCTCCCTCGCGCTCCATCCCGAGGCGCTTCCCGCGTTGGTGATGGAGGCGGTGGGGCACCTCCCCAGCCGGGAGCAGGTCTCCATCGCCGTGGCTCCACACCTCGCCGAGCGTCTGGCCCGGGGCCTCCCAGGGGAGCTCCGGGACTGCGTGGTGGCGGACGCCGAGGTCGACAACGGCGCCGTCGTGTCCACCCGGTATGTCTCCTTCGAGGCCACCCTGGCCCATGCCACCGAGGGCCTGGACCATGCGGTCCGCGACTGGCTCTCCGAGCAGTGGTGGGCCGTCGGCGACGGGGAGTTCGGCTGATGGGCCTGCTGGACCTGGCGCGGCTCAAGGCCGCTGTAGAGCGGGTTCCGCTGCAGCACGTCCACGGACGGGTGACCCAGGTGGTGGGGCCCGTGCTCGAGGCGGAGCTGCCGGGGGCGAAGCTGGGTTCCCTCTGTGTCGTGGGGACCAACCGCCCCTGCGAGGTGGTGGGCTTCAAGGGCCAGCGCGCGCTGTTGTCCCCCCTCGGAAGCATGGCGGGGGTGGGCCATGGAGAGCGGGTCTCGGTCACGGACCGCCAGCTGTCGACCCCGGTGGGGACGGAGCTCCTCGGTCGGGTGGTCGACGCCCTCGGGCAGCCCATCGACGGCAAGCCGCTGGTGGCTGCCCGCCGCAGGGACCTCGTCGCCGACGCCGAGGCACCGATGCGCCGCGCGGTGATCTCCGAGCCGCTGCCGACCGGGGTCCGCCTCATCGACGGGGCCATGCCCCTGGCCCGTGGGCAGCGGGTGATGATCGCGGCCGGCTCGGGCGTGGGCAAGTCGACGCTGTTGGGGATGCTGGCCCGCTACGTCGAGTGCGACGTCGTGGTGGCCTGCCTCGTCGGTGAGCGGGGCCGGGAGGTCCGGGAGTTCGTCGAGCACAACCTGGGTGCGGAAGGGATGCCTCGGGCGGTGGTGGTCGTGGCCACGTCGGACCAGTCGCCGGCCCTGCAGGTGAAGGCGCCGCTCACGGCCACCGCCATCGCCGAGGCCTTCCGCGACGAGGGCAAGCAGGTGCTCCTGCTGGTGGACTCGCTGACCCGCCTCGCGCTCGCCCAGCGTCAGATCGGCCTGGCTGCGGGCGAGCCCCCCACCACCAAGGGCTACACGCCATCGGTCTTCGCCAACCTGGCGCCGCTCCTCGAGCGGGCGGGGCCCGGAACCAGCGGCGGCAGCATCAGCGCCTTCTACACGGTGCTCGTGGAGGGGGACGACCCCAACGACCCCATCGCCGACGCCGTGCGAGGCATCGTCGACGGCCACATCGTGCTCTCCAGGAAGCTCGGCGCCCGGGGGCACTACCCGGCCATCGACCTGCTGGCGTCGCTGTCGCGGGTCGCCGACCGCGTGTGGGACGACGAGCATCGGGTGGCTGCCGTGCGGCTGCGGCAGCTGCTGAGCGTGTACAGCGAGAACGAGGAGCTGGTGAAGCTCGGGGCCTACCGGAAGGGGACCGATCCACAGATCGACGAGGCCCTCGACCGCTTCCCCCACATGGCGTCGTGGATGCAGCAGAGCGCCCAGGAGCGGATCAGCTGGATGGGGGCGATCGAGGACCTGCGGGCGGTGGTGGGGACGCGCTAGCCCCTGCCCCTGCCCCTGCCCCTGCCCCTGCCCTTGCCCCTGCCCCTGCCCCTGCCCGCCTGGAGCCCGCTCCGACGCCGGGAGGAGGGGCGAGCCGTCCGCCACGGCGGGAGGTCGGGAGACGAGGCCACCGTCCGGAGGAGCCGAGGCGGGAGGCCGGGCGGAGGGGCCAGCGGCCGGGGGAGCTTGGGCGAGAGGCCGGGCGGAGGGGCCACCGTCCGGAGGAGCGGAGGCGGGAGGCCGGGCGGAGGGGCCACCGTCCGGCTCGAGGCACTGCGGGCGCCGAGCTTCCGCGACCGCTGCGCGGGGGCGGATAATGGCCTCCAGTCATACCCACGCGAACGTCCGGTCCTCTTGCTTCGCAACTCGGACAGGACGTTCGCGCGGGCATGCCTTCCGGGGACACCAAACCTCCCCGAACGTCCGGTCCTCTTGCTTCGCAACTCGGACCGGACGTTCGGGAAGGCTTGGCGTTGTGCGGGGGGCACGGCCACCGTGGTCGTTGGGCGGGCTCGCGGCCGCCGGCTGTCGGCTGGTCGCAGGTCGCAGGTCGCAGGTCGCAGGTCGCTGGCCGCTGTCGGCTGTCGGCTGGTCGCTGTCGGCTGTCGGCTGTCGGCTGGCCGCTGGCCGCTGGTCGCTGGCGGCTGGTCGCTGGTCGCTGGTCGCTGGCCGCTGGTCGCTGGCGGCTGGTCGCTGGCTCCCTAGCCCGGGTAGAGCAGGATCTCCCTCCGCTGCTCCTCCCAGAGCTCCTCATCGGTCCGCAGCAACACCTCCCGGTCCTCCACCGTGGCCTCGGGGTCGTCGACCCACGCACGCAGGCCCGGTCCGCCGTCGATGACGTCGACGGGCAGCAGCCCCTCGGTGTACTCGTACGGATGGTCCCGCCAGATCGGGTAGTCGGGGTGCAGCTCCCGGACCGCCCGGAGGAAGAGCTGGACCAAGCGGTAGGGCCGGAAGGCGCTGTGGTCGTAGCCCGGGCCGTCGGTGTGGATCTGGATGCCCAGGCACAGCTCCCCCACGTGCTTGTGGAAGGTGGGGAGGAAGGCCATCGGGCGCAGGTCACAGCCCTCCATCCACCTCGGCGCCAGGGTCCGCATCCGGGTGAGGACGCCGTCGCGGTCGATGTCGGGCGCGCCGACCACCTCGAGGGGGATGGTGGTGCCGCGACCCTCGGAGAGGGTGGTTCCCTCGAGGACGACGGTGCCCGGGAAACAGCGGGCCATGTTCAGGGAGGCGGCGTTGGGGCTCGGGTTGACCCAAGGAAGCTGGGGCCACCCGAAGCCGGGGCCGACCGTGGGGTCGTAGCCACGCATGGAGACCACGTGACACTCCACGTCGAGCTCGTGGTGCTTCACGAACCAGCGAGCGGCCTCCCCGAGGGTGAGGCCGTGGCGCATCGGCAGGGCTCCGGCGCCCACGAAGCTCTCGTAGCCCTCCAGGAGCATGCTTCCCTCGACAGGACGGCCCGCGGGGTTCGGGCGATCGAGGACCCAGATCTCCTTGCCGGTCCGGGCGCCCGCCTCGAGCACGTACAGCAGCGTGGTCAGGTAGGTGTAGATGCGGGTGCCGACGTCCTGCAGATCGACGAGGAGGACGTCGAAGGTGTCGAGCATGGCGTCGGTCGGGCGCCGGACCTCGCCGTACAGGCTGAACACGGGAATGCCGAGCTTCGGGTCGAAGGTGTCCTCGGTCTCCATCATGTTGTCCTGGACGTCGCCGCGCATACCGTGCTGAGGCCCGAAGGCAGCCGTGAGCTGGACGTCGGGCAGGGCGGCGAGGGCGTCGAGGGTGTGGGTCAGTGTGGAGGTCACGGAGGCGGGATGTCCGAGGACGGCCACACGACGGCCCTCGAGGCGGCGGCGGAGGGCGTCTTCGTGGAGGAAGCGGTCGATGCCGAGCTTCACAGCAGGCTCCTTGGTGTGGGGCGCAGGGTACACCGCCGGTGGGCCTCGGGGCCCGTACAGGGCTTGCCCGTGGGCATGGAGCGGGCCCGAGGGGGGTTGTCACCGGTGCCGTGGTCGCACGGGGTACACTCCGCCCCACGTGCGACGGCGCGCGTGACCTCTGGAGACTTCGATGCCGACCCTGTTCGTGACCCTGTGCTGCCTCCTCGGCACCTCCTGGGCCGGCTCGTCCATGGGCGCCCTGTCGAGCCGAGCCCTCCCGGAGGAGGCGGCCGGCGCGACCGCTGTCCCCGACGTGCCCAGGAAGCAGCTGACCAAGATCGACGTGGAGGGGGAGGGTATCGGCCACGATCGATCCGCCTACGTGTGGGTGCCAGAGGGGAAGGGACCCTTCCCGGTGGTCTTCGCCATCCATGGGGGCAAGCGCCGGGACGGTCGCGACATGGTGCCGAAGCTCAAGCCGGCCGAGAAGCGGGGTGTGATCCTGGTCTACCCGAACGGCGGCGAGGTGCCTGGCCGTAGCGGTCGGGGCTGGGTGGGTCCCGACAAGCCCGACGGCGACTCCGCGGACCGGGACATCCGGTTCTTCCGTGCCCTCGTCCACACCCTCGAGCAGAGCACCCCCGTCGACAAGGAACGGATGTTCGTCACCGGCATGTCCGGCGGCGGCTACATGACGAACCTGCTGTGGTGCGAGATGAGCGACACCTTCGCCGGCTTCGGCGTGGTCTCCCGGGCGATGCCGAAGGTGATGGCCGCCACCTGCGATGTCTCCCGTCCGCGGCCGTACCTGCTGATGATGGGCACGAAGGACCCGGGCCTGCTCAACGAGTACCAGCTGCGTCCCGACGAGACCCGGGACTTCGTTCGCACGCAGCTCGGCTGCCCCGAGGAGCCGGAGGTCGACCGCACCCTCCCGGACAAGGGGGACGGGCTGCAGGTGAACCACAGGCGCTTCCGGTGTTCCGGTGGCGTCCACTTCGACGACTACGAGATCGTGGGCGGCGGCCACCAGTGGCCCGGCTCTGGCAAGCCCAAGCCCGACAAGGCCGAGGACGTCGACGCCACCGAGGTGATCCTCGACGCCTTCGGCCTCTGAAGGGGGCGAGACGGGGCGCGGCACAGGGCGCCCGTCGGCCTTCTGATGGCCGAGGGGTCAAGAGCGGCCGAGACGGGCCGAAAGGATGGAAGTGCCTTCATCAGGAGCTTTCATGGAAGCGGTCGTCTTCGCCCGTCAGCCCATCTTCGACGACCGCAAGCGGGTCGAGGCCTACGAGCTGTTGTTTCGGACCCCCCACGGCTCGACGGCCAACTTCCAGGATGGGGATCACGCCACCGCGCGGGTCGTCGTGGGGGCCTTCGTCGATGTGGGGCTGGACCGCGTCGTCGGTGAGCAGCCGGCGTTCATCAACTGCACCCGAAGCCTGCTCACCAGCGACATCCTGTGCACGCTGCCGCCGGAACGGGTGGTCCTCGAGATCCTCGAGGACGTCGTCATCGACGAGGAGATCATCCGCCACGTCCGGCGCCTCAAGGAGCAGGGCTACCGCTTCGCCCTCGACGACTTCGAGCATCGAGACGACTGCGAGGCCATCCTCCCGCTCATCGACTACATCAAGCTCGACGTGATGGCCCTGGGCGTCGATGGGGTCCGGGACCAGATCGCCAAGCTCGGCCGCTTCCGGGGGACGGTCGTCGCCGAGAAGGTCGAGACCCAGCAAGAGCAGGAAGCCTGCAGGGATCTCGGCTGCCACCTCTTCCAGGGCTACTACCTGCAGCGCCCGGAGACCATCGATGGCTCCTCGATGCCGGCGAGCCGCCAGAGCATCCTCAAGCTGGTGGCGAGGGTGTTCGACCCGGACGTCGGCCTGCCCGAGATCGAGCGGATCATCGCCTCGGACGTGGGGCTGTCCTTCCGCGTCCTGCGCATCATCAACTCGGCCTACTACCACATGCCCCGGGAGGTCACGTCCATCCGCCAGGCCGTGAGCCTCCTCGGGCTGCGCTTCACCAGGATGTGGGTCTCCCTCATCGCCCTCGCGGATCTGGGCGACGCCCCTGCCGAGATCATCACCGGCGCCTGCATCCGGGCCCGCATGTGCCAGCGTCTCGCGGAGATCACAGGTCGACAGGACACCGACCCCTACTACCTCTCCGGCCTGTTCAGCATGCTGGACGCCATCGTGCAGCGGCCCCTGGACGACGTGGTCACCGACCTGCCACTCACCCGGGAGGTCCACGACGCGCTCCTGGGCAAGACGGGTCCCATCGGCGAGGCCCTCGCCTGCGTGCTCTCCCACGAGCAGGGTGACTGGTCCGGCGTGCGGTACGACACCCTCGACGAGCGGCAGCTCCAGGAGGCCTACATGGAGGCCCTGAGCTGGGCCTCCCAGGCCCGGGACGTGCTGGCGGTGGTCAGCCGGTAGTCGCCAGGTCGAGGAGCTCGAGGAGGCTGGCGACTTCGTCGTCGGCATGCTCGTCGATGCCGTAGCCGATCTCCAGCATCGGCTTGAACAGCACCCAGCCCAGGATGGCGCTGATGCCGGCGGCGTTCAGGACGCGGGCGTCCGGGGTGGTGGCGAGGCCGAGGTCGTCGAGCCCCGCCTGGATGCGCTCCACCACCTCGCAGACGTGCTCGGGGGTGGGGGAGGCGGCCTCGAGGAGCTCGTCGCGGCCGTCGAGGCAGGCCTGGGCGAGGACGCGGACGAGCTGGGGGTGCTCGCTGAGGTAGCGAAACGTGGCGGCGGCCTGGCCCACGTCGGGGCTGTGGACCTCTGCGGTGATCCGCTTCGTAGCCGCCCGCACCAGGTTGGCCTTCGAGCCGAAGTGACGATGCACGAGTCCGTGGTTGACCCCTGCGTGGCGGGCGACCTCCCGGACCGAGATCTCCTTGAGGGATCGGGTGCGGGTGAGGTCGATGAGGGCAGAGACCAGGGCCTCGCGGGTGTCGTCGGACGTCGCCATGTCTCGGATCATGTTCGCTTGACCGCCTGTAGTCAAGCGACTACACCACTGTAGTCAACTGACTACAGCGGTGCAGGTCGCCGAGAGGGGAGGAGTCATGCGGGTGTTGGTGGTCGGCGCAGGTGCGGTCGGGCAGACCTTCGGGTTCCACCTGCAGCAGGGGGGCGCGGAGGTCCACTTCCTGGTGAAGCCGGCCTACGCCGAGGAGGCCCGGCGGGGGTACACGCTGTTCGATCTCCGACGTGGGGGCGGCGAGGCGCCGCTGTCCTTCCGACCCGACGGCGTGTGTGTCGGGCCCGACGAGGTCCGTGCCCATCGCTACGACGTGGTGCTCATCACGGTGAGCTCGGCCGCGCTCACCAAGGGGAGCTGGCTCGAAGAGCTCGTACAGGCTGCGCCGGAGGCCACCATCGCCGGCCTGCAGCCCGGCCTGGGCGACTGGGACCGGGTGCGGGAGCTCGCCGGCGCAGAGCGGGTGATCTGGGGGGTCATCGAGCTGATCGCCTACCAGTCACCCCTCCCCGGAGCCAAGGGGCCCGAGGGCGTCGCGTACTGGATCCCCTCCTGGCTGATGTTTCCCTTCTCGGGTCCGTCGGAGCGGGTGGCGCCCATGGTCGACGCCTTCCGGGCCGGGGGGCTGCGGTCTCGGGAGGTGGCGGATGTCACGGTGCTGACCGCTGTCGGCGCGCCGGCCTTGAACCTCCACATGGCGGCCCTGGAGGCCGCAGGTTGGTCGCTCGACGCCCTGATGGCCGACGGCGAGCTCCTGCGGCTCACGAGCGAGGCGGTCCGCGAGGCCAGCGGGGCTGCGGCCCACTCCCTGGGGGTGTCGGTCCCCCTGTGGGTTCGCTGGATGCGTCCGTGGCAGCTGCGTCTGCTGGCGCGACTGGCCCGGCGCGCGCTCCCCCTCGACCTGGAGACCTACCTCCGCTTCCACTTCACCAAGGTGGGCGAGCAGACGCGGATGTCGCTGGAGCGCTGGATTGCCACCGCCGAGGCGGCCGGCCTGCCGAGCCAGGCCATGGGGGCGATCCAGAGCCGTCGGGAGGTGGAGCGAGCGGCCTGATGTCTCCCCGGCTGCACTCCGGTCGTCGAGGGTCGGGGGCTTCAGAGTTCAGGCTGCCGCGCGCGGCAAAGGGCCGGGGGCGCGTCAGGCATGCCTGGCGGACGGACGGTGCGTTCTTGCCTGCCGAAGCCCGAAGTCGGCAGCCTGAAGCCTCGCGCTGCGGACGGCGGATATCTGGCGAGGAACGTGAACCGTCGCGCTAGGACTGGGATTTCATCGCGGCGGTGATGGCGTCGACGAGGCGCTCGTGCTGGCTGGGGTCGGTGGCGAGATCCTGTCGGATCTCCAGCTCCACCGCTCGACGACCGTGGGCGATGGCATGGGTGGAGGCGCTGTGCATCAGGCCTCCCTTGCCGGTGTAGGGCTCGTTGATGGCGACCCTGAGCCCGGAGGTCTCCAGGTGGGCGGCGACGGCATGGGCGAGGGCCTCGTCGTGGTCGAAGAGCACGCCGACCTCCATCCAGCGGGGCTCGCCCCCCTCGTACACCGGCGTGAAGCTGTGCATGGACAGGACATCCGCCACCGGGTGGCCTGCGACCGCCTCGTCGATGGAGGCGTGGAAGGGCTCGTAGCAGCGCTGGATCCGTCGCTGCCGCTCTTCGAAGGACAGGTCGCGGTTGAGGGCGACGGGCACCCCGTCGCAGTGACGTCGAAACAGCGTGCCCGCGGAGAGGTGCCGGTTCGGGTCGATGAGGAGACGGCTGAAGCGGGCCAGGACGGCGGGCGCTCCCAGGCGAGCAGCCAGCCGACGGGTGAGCTCGGCGATGCCGAGGTCCACGGCCCAGTGGGTGCCCAGCAGGTGATGGTCGGCCTCGGGCCAGGTCCAGCCCTCGGGCAGGTCCTCACTGGCGTGCTCACAGGTGAGGACCCAGGCGGCGTCGGGGCGACCGAGCAGGCGCTCGGCGGCGTCGGTGGACATTCAGTCGGTCCCGGGGTTCGAGGAGGTGCAGGGCTCGGCGCCGCAGACGTGCTGCACCTCACCGGTCTGGAGGAAGTGGACGACCTGCTGGCGCTGGCCCGGCCAGTCCCGCGGCGTGGTGTGGGCATCGGTCACGGGCGCGGGGCGGTTCTCGGGAGGGGGCGCCGCCTTCTCGGGGTCGAACTGCACGTAGGCTCGCTGCAGGGGCCCCGCCGCGGTGTCGAGGCCGAGGGGTACGTGGTGCTCCGGACTCAGCAGCTGGAGGCCGGACGAGCGCGCGAGGCTGTCGGAGGCGAAGTTCGGCACCTGCTCGTCGTGGATGGCGATCTGCAGGAGGAAGTCTCGCTCGGACAGGGGGTCGACCCAGGAGATGGGGTCGACCGGGTCCCAGAGCAGCTGGCTGAAGGAGAAGAGGACCTGCCGCTCGGCGGGGTCGGTGACGGCACCCTGGAGAGGGACCTCGAACAGGGTCCAGTTGCTGGAGCGCTCGAGCATGGTGGACCACATGGCGCCGCCCACGTGCAGGGCCGCGTGGTCGACGGGGGCGCCGCCCTCGGCCCACAGCACGGCTCCTTCGATGCCCCCCAGGGAGATCCCGTAGTAGACGAGCTGATCCGGGTCGAAGAGGACCTGGCCGCTGGCGCCGTGGAGGCCAGGCTCGTCGAGGAGCTGCCCCTCGGCGACCCCTGCCATGAGGGCGCGGAGGTTGACCTGGGCCTGGAGGAGTCGGTCGGTGACGTGGGCCAGCTGACCGAAGTCGGTGGCGGCCACGGTGGTGTCGAACAGGTCGGGGGTGGTGAGACCCCGCCAGTTGGTGCCCACGACGATGGCGCCGAGGTCGTCGGCCAGGGCGAGCACGCCGTTGTCGTCGGAGGGGTCGTCCAGGTAGAACTCGGGGGAGGCGAAGATGCCGTGGCCGAAGAACAGCACCGGCACCGTGCCGGCGGGCGCGTCGGCCACGGAGGCCGGGACGTGGACGTAGACCATGGCCTCGGCGGGGTCCCCCTCCAGGGCGGCGCCGGTGGGGTCGAGGCGGAGGTCGCGGTCGTCGTCGAGGAAGCCGGTGACCGTCACGGTGCCGGTGGCGGTGGCCCAGGCCTGGGGCACGCGGGGGGCGTCGTCGACCTCCAGGGAGATGGACAGCAGCTCGGGCTCGGAGGCCAGGGCCGTGGCGAGAGGCCGCGTGCCGTGCTGGACGGGGAAGTCCCAGGCCAGGGCGAGCTCGTCGGCCTCGAGGCCCATGGTCCCCAGGTCGGCCACGATGGCGTCGTGCCGGGGGCCGTAGGAGGCGAGATCGGACGGGACGCGGCCGCTCATCAAGGCGTCGAAGGGCTCGGGACGGTCCATGACCTCGGTGGTGATGGCGACGGCGATGTCGTGGCCGTCGGGGAGGGCGACCAGGGGGCGCACGATCAGGGCGGGGGTGAGGCCATCGGCGGCCACCTGGGGATGGGCGTCGAGCTCCGCGAAGCAGGGCAGCCACGCCATCGCCGTGCGGTCGAGGAGGCGGACCGAGCCCGTGCCGGCGTCGGTGCCGACGGTCGGCAGCGGACCGTCGATGTCGACGCCCGTGAGCACGCTGGTCTGGCCGGCGGAGAAGCCGGTGCGCCAGCGCAGCCGCTCGACGGGGAGGGGCGTCGAGCCGCCGCTGGGCAGGTCGTCGACTGAGAGGTCCAGCTGTCCCGCCTCGTCGAGGAGCAGGGCACTGGGGAAGGGGTTCGCGAGGCCGTCGCCCACGAGGCCGCCGTCGCGGACCACGGGGGTGGTCTCCGTGTCGACGGTGGAGCCGGTGTCGGTGCTGGGGTCGTCCCCCTTGCACGCGGTGAGGAGGAGGACGGCGGAAAGGACGGCGCTTCGCATGCTTCCGACTAACCGGAGCGGGGCGCTCAGTCCGCGATGGCCAGCGGGACCTCGAGCTCCTGACGGTCCCCCTTGTCGAGGACGACCTCGCTCTCCGTGGTGGTGACCTCCTCTCCACGGCGATCCAGCGCCCGGAGCTCCAGGATGAAGGTGCCGCTCGACAGGCCGGCGATGGAGGCCGTGCCCTCGTCGCAGGCGGCGTCGGTGCTGCCCTCGAGGAAGCCGTCCCGCCACACGGACAGCTCGACATCGTCGATGTCGTTGGTGCTGCAGAGGCGGCCGTTGGTGAAGTACCAGGTGACGTCGACCCGAGCGGGGAGCGCCGAGAGGAGCACGTCCTCTGCGGGGGTGACCTCCTCCGCGATGATCCGCACGGTCTCTGGCTTGGCAGCGAAGCGCACCACGTCGTCCGCGTCGAGCCCGGTCAGGGTGAGCTGGCGGTTGCCGGGCTCCAGGTCCTCGATGAGGACCCCGCCGTCGTCGCAGTCGGCCTCGCGGACCACCGCGTCGTCCAGCTCGATGGCGATGCGGCTCAGGCCGGCCTCCTCGCAGCTGTTGGGGCCGAGGGTCCAGGTGAGATCGAGGCTCCCGAGGGGGGCCGGCTCGCTCCCCGTGGTGCAGCCGGAGGTGGCCACGGCGGCGAGGACGGCGGCCAGGGCGAAGGCGAGTCGAGCGTAGCGGCGGGAGCCGAGGCTCCGCGAGGTCGAGGCAGTCATGGCAACACCAGGGAAGGACGAGGGGGAGGGTGGGCAGGGAGCCCGGGGGAGGGGGGCCAGAGAGGGCCGGGGTGCTCAGTCTAGCATGGCGGGACAAGCCCGGGTCGTCGGGGGCGTATTCCTGTCGCGAGGAGGCCCCGGAACGGGTAGGAACGGGCCGGAGGCGCCTGTGACCTTTGACCATCTGCACCTCGACACGCCGACCGCCGGCGTGGCGGTGCTGACCTTCGACCACGGCAAGGCCAACGAGATGGGGACGCCCCAGCTCCGTGAGCTGGAGCTGCTTCCCGCCTGGCTGCACAACAACGGCATCGTGTGCCTGATCACCCGCAGCACCAAGCGGTCGAGCAAGGGCACGCCCATCTTCGTGGCCGGCGCGAACGTCACCGAGCGGGTGGGCTGGTCGGACGACGAGGTGAAGGCCCATGTCCGCTACCAGCGCGCCACCCTCCAGCAGCTTCGGCGCGCGGCGGTGTTCCACGTGGTGCTGGTCGAGGGCGTCTGCCTCGGGTGGGGCACCGAGTACCTCCTCGTCGGCGACTACCGACTGGCCACCGATGGAGCGAGCTTCGCCCTCCCCGAGACGGGCCTCGGCATCCTGCCGGGGGCGGGGGGCACCGGGGAGCTGTGGTCCCAGGTGGGGGTGCCCCAGGCGCTTCGTCTCGGCATGACCGGGGAGCGGATCTCCGCGGCGGAGGCCGTGCGCATCGGCCTCGTCCAGGAGCGCTTCGAGAGCGGGGAGCAGGGGATGGAGCGGGCCATGGCCCTGGCGTCCCTGGTGGCCCGGAAGAGCCCCACCGCCCTCGCTGCCTTCAAGGACGCCGTGCTGGACAGCGTGGGTGTCGGCGAGGGGCAGCGCAGCGAGAACGAGGCGGTGGCCTACGAGCGCTGCGTCGACACCGGCGAAGCGGCCATCGGTCGCGCCCACTTCGCGCAGATCCGCAAGGGGGAGGTTCCCCCCTGGGGCCCCCGTCAGGGAGGTGAGGGATGAGCCAGAAGCGTGCCGACATGTGGGACCGCCTCGGCGGCGAGGTCGATCTGCTGGTCATCGGCGGCGGCATCACCGGCTGCGGCGTGGCCCGGGACGCGGCCCGACGGGGTCTCTCCGTGGTGCTCTGCGAGATGAACGACTTCGCCTACGGCACGAGCTCTCGCTCCAGCAAGCTGGTGCACGGCGGGCTTCGCTACCTGGAGCACTACGAGTTCAGCCTGGTGTTCGAGGCCGTCAGCGAGCGCCGCATCCTCCTGGACATCGCTCCGCACCTGGTGAACCCCCTCGGCTTCCTGTTCCCCGTCTACAACGACTCCGCCCGGAAGCTGTGGTTCATCAATGCCGGCATGTGGCTCTACGACGGCCTGTCTTTGTTCCGGTCCCCCAAGCTGCACACCACGCTGAAGCCCGACGAGGTGCGGGAGCAGGAGCCGGCCCTGAACTGCGACGACCTCTCCGGTGCGCCGCTGTACTACGACTGCTCGACCGACGACGCCCGTCTGACCCTCGAGAACGCCCTCGATGCCGCCAAGGCCGGCGCTGTGGTCGCGTCCTGGGCCAAGGTGAAGTCCTTCGTGAAGGACGAGCAGGCACGGGTGGTCGGCGCGATGGTGGAGGACCAGGTGTCCGGGGCCATCAAGGAGGTTCGGGCCCACGCGGTGGTCAACTGCACCGGACCGTGGACGGATCGCACGGTCGCCATGAGCAAGGCGCTCTCTTCGGGCCCCCTCCTTCGCCCCACCAAGGGGGTCCACATCGTCGTCGACCGGGACAAGCTGCCGCTGACCAACGCGGTCGTGGCGCAGCATCCGAAGGACAAGCGGGTCCTCTTCGGCATCCCGTGGGGCGACCGCACCTACATCGGCACCACCGACACCGACTACCGGGGCGATCCGGGCGACGTCGCCGCCACCCTGGAGGACGTCGACTACCTGATCGAGGCCTCGGCGGCCTACTTCCCGAACCACCGGCTCAGCCGCGACGACGTCATCGCGACCTGGGCGGGCCTGCGTCCGCTGATGGCGCCGATCGGCTCGGGGTCCGACATCGACGAGTCGGCGGTGAGCCGGGAGCACCAGATCATCGTCGGGCAGGATGGCCTCATCACCATCGCGGGGGGGAAGCTCACCACGTACCGGCGCATGGCCGCCGAGGTGGTCGACAACGCGCTGAAGCTCCTCCGTCTCGGCAACCACAAGCCGAAGAACCTCAAGGCCTGTGAGACGGCCGAGGAGCCCCTCCCGGGCGCCGTGGGCTGGCCGGAGGACGATGACCACGCCGCGGTCGCAGAGCAGGTCCAGGAGGCGAGCAACGGCCGGCTCGACGACGACGTCGCCCGGCACCTCGCCAACACCTATGGAATGCGGGGGCTGGAGCTGGCCCGACGGGTGGCGAAGGACGAGGCCCTCGGGGCTCGCCTGGTCGAGGGCCGTCCGGAGGTCCTCGTGCAGGTGGACTGGGCTTGTGAGGAGGAGCTCGCCACGCGCCTGGTCGACGTGATGGTGCGCCGGACACAGCTGTTCTACCGGGACCACGACCAGGGGCTCGGCGCCGTGCCCGTCGTCGCGGATCGCATGGCCGAGCTGCTGGGCTGGGACGACGCCCGCAAGGAGGCCGAGGTGGCTGGCTACCAAGACGAGGTGCGGCTGTCCCGTGCCTGGCGGGAAGAGGTCGCGGCGGGCTGAGCTGCGAGCCAGGTCGGCTCCGGGTTACGTGCCGCGGTCTGTCGGGAGTTCGGGCCCCCCTTGTTTGTCGTCACCCTTCTGATCGGCCTGGCCATGTTGGTCGCAGGCGCCGAGTTGTTGGTCCGCGGAGGCGGCCAGCTCGCGCTGGCTCTGCGCGTGCCTGCGCTCGTGGTCGGGCTGACGATCGTGGCGTTCGGCACGAGCACCCCCGAGCTCATGGTCAGCCTCACGGCGGCCCTCGAGGCCTCCACGGAGATGGCCCTCGCCAACGTGAACGGCTCGAACCTGGCGAACATCGCCCTGGTGCTCGGGCTGGCCGCCATGGTGCGTCCCCTGGTGGTGGAGCGCACGCTGATGCGCCGCGACGTCCCCAGCTGCTTCGCCCTGCAGCTGCTGGTGCCCATCCTCGCCTGGGACGGCCTGCTCTCCCGCATCGACGGCCTCGTCATGATGGCCGGCGGGGTCGCCTACAACGCGTGGCTGCTGGTGGAGGCGCTCCGTGGCCGCGCACCGGCCCTCGACGACGACCTGGAGATGGACGACGACTCCGGCGTCGGTCGCAACCTGTTCATGCTCGTGGCCGGCATGGTGATCCTGGTGGTCGGCGCACAGTTCTTCGTGGGCGGTGCGACCACCATGGCCCAGTTCATCGGCCTCTCCGATCGGGTGATTGGCCTCACGGTCGTGGCCCTCGGTACGTCGGCGCCGGAGATCGCGACGGCCGTGGCCAGCGCCCGCAAGGGCGAGACGGACCTGGCCGTGGGGAACTCGCTGGGCTCCAACCTCCTGAACATCGCCATGGTCTTGGGGCTCACGGCGGTGATCTCGCCCATTCGCATCCTCGACAACGGTGCCTTCTGGGACATCGGTGCGGCGGTGTTCATCACCCTGACCCTCGTGCCGTTCGTGCTGAAGGGCAGCATGTCCCGCATCGAAGGTGGCGTGCTCGCTGGAGGCTACGTGCTGTACATGATCGCACCCCTGGCCCTCGGATGAAGCGCCTCAACCCCTCCATCCGCGCGCTTCAGGGCTCCGTGTACTCGGCCCTCGCCCACAAGCTCGCGTCCCACCAGGGGGAGGTCTACCCCCTCCACGTCGGCGACACGTGGCTCGAGCCCGCGCCGGGTCTGCGCATGCAGGACGTCCTCCAGGCCGAGCACCCGGGGATGCACCGCTACGCCTCGGTCCACGGCACACCGGGCCTCCTCGGAGCCTGCGTCGACACCCTCCGCGCCCGCACCGGGCTCGCCGAGGAGCGGTCCAACGTGCTGGTGAGCGCAGGCGCGACCGGCGGCTTGTGCGCCGTGGTGGGGGCGATGGTCGCTCCGGGCGACGAGGTCCTCATCGTCGCGCCCTTCTGGCCCCTCATCGGCGGCATGGTCCGCAGCTTCGGTGGTCGGGCCGTGCCCGTCGCCGTCACGGCCTCCAGCGGGCAGGGGCCGGCGCTGCACCCCGACACCCACGGGCCCGAGCCGATGGTCGAGCGGCTCGGGGCGGCGCTGTCGGACCGCACGGTGGCGGTCTACCTGAACACGCCGAGCAACCCCACGGGCATCGTGTTCCCGTCGGCCTGGATCGAGGCCATCGTCGCCTTCGCGCGGGCCCACGACCTGTGGATCCTCGCCGACGAGGTCTACGACCGCTACGTCTTCGAGGGGGACCACATCTACACCCGGCCGATGGCCCCCGAGCGCACGGTGTCGGCGTACAGCTTCTCCAAGGCCTTCGGGATGGCGGGCTACCGGGGCGGCTTCCTCGCCGGTCCGGCGGACGTGCTGGCCGAGGCGAAGAAGGTGTCGACCCACACCTACTACAGCACCCCGACCCCCTCCCAGATCGTGGGGCAGCGGGCCCTCGAGGGGGCCGCCGACGACTGGGTCGCCGAGGCGAAGGCCTCCTACGCCGAGGTGGGCAGGGCGGCTGCCGAGCGCCTCGGGGTCCCGGCTCCGGGAGGCGGGACCTTCCTGTTCCTCGATGCAGCCGACGCCCTCGACGAGCGCGGGATCGGTGGCCTGCTGGAGGACGTGGTCGACGACGGCCTCTTCGTGGCGCCCGGTCCCTCCTTCGGGCCCTTCCCAACCCACGTGCGGCTCTGCTTCACCGCCGCGGCTCCCGACGTCGTGATGCGCGGGGTCGAGGTGCTGGCCCGTCGCCTGGGCCGCTGAGAGGCCACGGGAACGCTACCGCCGGTCGCTGGTGGCTGGCGTGCCCCGGGTGGCGTCTTCGTCGAGTCGGTCTGCCAGGCAGTCGGCGATGGCCTTGAGCTGGTCGATCTGCTCCTCGCTGAACCGCTCCGGGGGATTCAACAGCTCGAGCACGCCGAACACCCGCTCGCCCCGCTTGATGGGGACGACGGCGATGGCTTCGGTGGAGTAGCCGGTGAGGGCGTCGACCTCGCCGCAGTGGCGGGGGTCCTCGTTGGCGTTCGACAGCACGATGGTGCGGCCGTGCTCCAAGGCGAAGCCTGCCACGCCCGTGCCGAGGGGGAGGCGGACGCCCATCAGCTTGCGGCTGGACGGACCGGACACCGCCGTGAAGCGCATGTGGCCGCGCTCCTCCAGGATGACGGCTCCGGACTCGCTCGGGATCGCCTTGCCGGCGGCGTCGAGGGTGAGGTGGGAGGCCATGAGCACGGTCTCGGCGTCGCCGATCTCGTGGCGGAGGTGCTCCAGGGGGTCGAGGGGCTGCAGCGCCTCCAGCGGAAGCTCCGACAGTTCCTCACTGGGGTCGACCTCGCCGAGCCCGTCGTCGTCGTCGTCGTCGTCACCATCGCCGTGCATCGCCCGCAGCGGGTCCTCGATCGTCTCGTCGAGGTCTTCCTCCTCCACGTCGGAGAGGGCGAAGACGCCGCCGTCGGCGATGGACGGCTCGTCGTCGACGTCTTCGGTGTCCATCGACTGGACGACGTACCCGGTGCCGGAGGCGATGTCGCGGGCGATGACCGTGCCGTTCGGGAGGACCTCACAGGCCAGCCGAGAGAGGTCTTCCACACGGCCGAGCTCGGCCAGGCCGTGGCCCAGTGCCACCACCCAGTTCTTGGCCTCGACCTCGACGCTGGACAGCCCTCGGGCCGTCACCGTGAAACTCCGCATGGTGGCGGTGTAGCCGGTTTCGCGCTCGGTGGCCCGGTTCCAGCGGTGTCTCCGGGGTGGTCCCCGGGCCCTTGCCGTCTGGGGGCGGTGGACTACAGGGAGCGGCAGGGCCGGAAGAGCCCGATGGAGGCGGCTTGGCCGAGGTCGAAGAAGGAGAAGCGCCCCTCGCGATGCACCGGTTTCGTCGGTGGGCGGCGTGGGCCGTCGCCCTGGCGGTCCTCGGCTACCTCGCCTATGCCTTGTGGAAGGGCTTCTCCGAGACGGCGGCGGAGCTGATCGGGTTCCAGTGGCTGCTGGCCGTGCCGGTGCTTCTGCTGACCCTCGTGAACTACGGTCTGCGCTACTTCAAGTGGCACTACCTCCTCGGGCAGCTCGGCATCCACGTGCCCCATCGAACGAACCTGTGGATCTTCGCGACGGGCCTCGCGATGGTGATCTCGCCCGCCAAGGCGGGGGAGGTGGTGAAGCCGTACCTGGTGCGGGAGGTGACCGGCGCACCGATGGCCAAGACCATCCCGGCCCTGGTGGCCGAGCGAGGCACCGATGGCATCGCCGTCGTCGCGTTGGCGGCCATCGGGGTGTCCACCTTCTACGCGGAGGCCGCGTCGCTGATCTGGGGCACGATCCTCGGCATCGTGGCGGTGCTGGTCGTGCTCGCCGTCAAGCCCCTCGCGATGGGGCTCATCGGACTGGTCCGCCTGGTGCCGCCGCTGACCGGCCTCGCGGGCCGTCTCGAGGAGTCCTACCTGGCCATGCGCACCTGCCTCGCGCCGGTGCCTCTGATGGTCACGGTGGTGGCGTCCCTCGTCGCATGGTGGGCCGAGTGCGTGGGCTACTGGCTGGTGTTGTACGGGCTCGGGATCTGGGCCGGCCTCGACGCCGCCACCTTCCTGTACGCCTTCGCCACCGTCTTCGGAGCCCCGTCGCCCGGGGGCATGGGGATGGCGGATGCCGCTCTGGCCGAGGGAGCCGTGGCGCTGGTCGACGGGCTGACCGATCCCCAGGCGCTCGCGGCCAGCCTGCTCATCCGCGTCGCGACGCTGTGGTTCGGCGTCATCCTCGGCGCTGTGGCCCTGCTGCGGCTCGAGTCGGTGTTGGATCTGGCCGAGGCCGAGGCCGAGGCCGTACGTGCGGTGGAGGAGTCATGAGCGAACGGTACCTGGCTGCGGTGGTGCAGCTGAACTGCACGAAGGACGAAGAGCGCAACCTCGCCCAGGCGGAGGAGCTCATCCGTCGGGCCGCGGGCTATGGAGCGACCCTCGTCGCCACCCCCGAGGCGACCAACTACCTGGGGCCTCACGCCGAGAAGGTGCGTCGGGCCGAGCCCGTGGGGGGGGCACTCACCCAGCGGATGGGGCGCCTCGCCGCGGAGCTGGGCATCCACCTGTTGATGGGGTCGTTCAACGAGACCACCGGTGAGGCTCAGCGCTGCGCGAACACCTCGGTGCTCTTTGCGCCCGACGGGTCGGTGGTGGGCACGTACCGGAAGATGCACCTCTTCGACGTCGACCACTCGGCCGCCGTGCGCTTCAAGGAGTCCGACACGTGCACGCCTGGCGACGGCACGCCCGTGGTGCTCTCCACTCCGTGTGGGGCCCTGGGCTTGTCCATCTGCTACGACCTGCGGTTCCCGGAGCTCTTCCGCGCGCTGGTCGACGACGGCGCGGAGCTCCTGGCGGTGCCGGCGGCCTTCACGGCCACGACCGGCAAGGCCCACTGGCTGCCGCTCCTTCGCGCCCGAGCCATCGAGAACCAGTGCTGGGTCCTGGCTCCGGGGCAGGTGGGGGAGCACGGAGACGGCGGGCTGCGGGAGAGCCACGGCCATAGCTGCATCATCGACCCGTGGGGCACCGTGGTTGCGGCGGTGGCAGCTGGTCCCGGCATCGCCCTGGCGGAGATCGACCTGCAGCGGGTCCGCGATATCCGGCGAGGAATGCCCCTGGCCCAGCACCGCCGCTTGTGATCGGAGGCGGGCTCCCGGACTGCGATGGTTCGGAGGTTCTTGGCCAGATGCTCGCCGGCTGTGGCGCGAGGCTCCAGGCTCCAGACGTCGGGCTTCGGCACGGAGGGGCCGGGGGGGACGGGGCGGGCCCGGCGGGCCCCCCCTTGGCTGTTGTAGGGGGGCCGGGGGGGCGGG
>Ga0213839_1000761_pt1 | contig 29100 bp, 22 predicted proteins | sample SWPATP21_FD_160075 | JGI IMG/M metagenome (GOLD analysis project Ga0213839, IMG submission 160075) | Coastal seawater microbial communities from Marineland, Florida, United States - SWPA TP2 #1 | ecosystem: Environmental > Aquatic > Marine > Coastal | place: USA: Florida | collected 2016-08-14
CCCCGCGCGGGCCGTGGGCCGACCGCCGGGGCCTGCCACACCGGCGCCTGCTGCGCTCCCTGCGCCTCGGGACCCTCGACCGCCTGCTGCGGACCTTGGGGCTCCACCGCCGGCATGGCCGCGTGGTCGAGCTCGGCGTCTTCCTGGCCCGGCGGCAGCAGCAGCTCGGCGAAGCCGTCGAGGTCGGCGCCGGCGTGCACCTGCGCGGCCTGCTCCATGGCCTCGGGATCGACCCCCATGAGCTCCGCCTGGTCCTGGGCACCCTGCGGCGCCTGGAGGAGCGGCTGGGCCGCCTCCTGCGCGTTGCCCTGGGGCTGCTGTTGCACGGCCACGGCCGGCTGCGCCACCTGGGGCACGTGCTCGAGAACGGCGGGGGCCGAGTTGCGGCGGACGAGGGATGACATGGGAACCTCCGTGCAGAGGTCCTGCAGTCCACATGCCAGCCGAAAACACCCTTACCACCGTACCGCGTGCGGACCGGTCATGACGGGGGTCAGGTCCCGCGGACATCCACCACGAAGCGCATCCGGTCGTCGTTGCGCAGGGCGCCGGCCAGGGCCCGGAAGGGCTCGAAGCCGAAGTCGGTGGCGCGGGCGGTGAACGAGCCCGTGGCGTGGAAGCCCCCGCGGTCGGAGATGGCCATCGGCACCGTGAGGGTGCGGGCGACCCCGTGGATGGTGAGCGTGCCCGTCACGTCGTAGCGGCCGTCGTCGCGGGCCACGCAGGTGTCGGCCCGGTAGTGGACCCGGCCGAAGCGCTCGGCGTCGAGCTGACGCGCCGACAGGGCGTTGTCGCGGATCTGTCCCAGCTTCTTCGGGGCCACGGTGTCGGACGGATCGAGGCCGGCCCGCCCGCGCGCCCCCGCAGGATCGACCGTCAGCGCGGTCACCGGGAAGCTCATGCCGATGGCGCAAGCCGACGGGTCGTCGGGGGTCCACACGACCTCTCCGCGGAAGGACGAGGCGACCAGCACGTGATCGTGGCCCAGGCCGCTCCCGATGGTCGAGCCGTCGGGGGTGACCACGACCGCGAGGAAGCTGTCGGCGGGGTCGAGGCGGTAGGTCGTCGGAGGACGGGGCTCGGGCTCGGACGGCACGTCCACGGCGGGCTCGGCCACCTCGGGCTCGGCGACCGGCACCTCGTCGGGCAGCTGGGGGTCGGCGACCGCGACCTCCTCTTCGACCACGTCGAGGGCCTCCGGGGGGGACCCGGACGACGCGTCCTCGAGCGTCTCGTCGTCCTCGAGCGACGCGCCGTCTCCCGTGTCGAGGAAGCCCGTGTCGTCGTCGTCGTCACCGGTCACCGCCAGCGACGGTCCCAGGTCGGCCCCGTAGGGAGCCTGGCAGGCGAGCAGCAGGGCGGCGAGGAGCATCGGCATGGGACTCCGGTGTCGTGCTGCACAGACCCCGGGCCCCGCCTCGTGCTTCGTCCCGAGCTGTCAACGCCGGTCACACCCCGCCTCCGCCGAACCCGTTGCGGTAGTCGTGGGGTCGCACCCCCGCCACGCGCTGGAACGTGCGGCGCAGCGTCTCGGCGCGCCGTAGGCCCGTGGCCTGCGCGATCTGGTCGAGGCTCGCGTCGGTGTCGACGAGGAGCCGCTTGGCCGCTTCCACCCGCGCCGCGGCGACGAAGGCCGCCGGGGTGTCGCCGGTCTGCTGCTTGAACACCCGCGCGAAGTTCCGGGGACTCATGCCCACCGACCGGGCCATGGCCTGGACCGTGTGGTCGGCGGCCGGCTCGGTGACCACCCGGCCGACCAAGCGCTGCAGTCGGTCGTCGAGGCTCGGCGGAACCCGCACCCCCGTGCCGAACTGGGACTGACCGCCGGGCCGCTGTACGAGCACCACCATCGCGCGCGCTACGATCCGCGCCAGCCCGGGCCCTGCGTCGGTTCGGATCAGGTGCAGCGCCAGGTCGATGCCGGCGGTGGCGCCGGCCGAGGTGAGCACCGCCCCGTCCTCGGTGAAGATGGCATCGTCGGCCACCCGTGCGGCCGGAAACCGCCGCCGCAGCGCCTCGAGTGCGAGCCAGTGGGTGGTGCACCGTCGGTGGTCGAGCAGGCCCAGCTCCCCGAGGACGAACGCCCCGGCACACACGCTGACGACGCGCTCGGCGCGGTGGGCGAGGGCGGCGGCGAGCTCGATCACCTCCGACGGCACGGGGCTGTCGGCCAGGTGGAGCGAGCCGCCCACGACGAGGGTGTGGACGCGCTCGGGGACGGCTCCCGGCGTGCTGAGGACCACCGCGGTGGCCGACGCCGTGGTGGGTGCCGCGCCGACCACCTGCACGTCGTACAGCGGCGGTCGCCCGCGGGCGGCACGAAAGCGGTTCGCGGCGTCGAAGGACTCGATCAGGCCGATGACCGCGACGAGCTGCGACCCCGGTGGCACCAGCACGGCCACCCGGCGTGGGGTTGGCAGATTCTGCGTGATGACTGTCATTCCTGCCAGGTATCCGACGGCCTACGCTGGCCGCCAGGAGGTTCGATGACGCCACCCTACGAGCTGTACACCTTTCCGTTCGCCTGCTCCTTCGCCGTGAAGCTGCTGCTACGGCTCCACGACCAGCCCGTCACCGAGCGGCGGGTCGAGCGCGGGGCCGCTCGGCGTGTGGCCACCGAGGCCCTCGCCGCGGTGAACCCCAAGCGCAAGGTGCCCACGCTGGTCGACGCCGAGGGCGCCGTTCACACCGAGATCGTGGCCGTGTTGCACAGCCTGGACACCGCGCTGGTGCCCCGCACCGAGGCCGGTCGGCGCGCCCACCTCGAGTGGCTGTGCTTCGTGGCCACCGAGCTACATCAGCAGGTGCTCGGGCCCACCTTCGACCCGGCCACCCCCGCGGTCACCATCGACGACGCCGGTTCGCGGCTGCTTCCTCCGGTGCTGGCCCAGGTCGAGGCTGCGTTGGCGGGCGACGGGCGCCTCAGCGACGAGCCGCTGCCCAGCGGGGCCGAGACCTACCTGTTCTGGGCGCTGTCCCTGGTGAGGAACCGGTGGCCCGCCGCGGTCGCCACCCCATCGATCCGCACCTTCATGGCCTGGATGACCACCCACGACGTGGTGCGCCATCAGCTGCGGGCCGAGGCCGAGGCGCTGGTGGCGTGAGCTCCTTCAGAGGCCGAAGCGCGTCACGGCGTCGGCCGCCCACCCGCCTGGAGAGAAGAGCTTCACAATTGTTTTAGTTTTCCGTTCTGAAATCGTCAGCATTGGCTCATACGGTCCCATGAGATAACATGGAGCTTGAGAAATGCGTTCGATGAGCACGACCTCACCATCCTGGGACGATCTCTACGAGATCGCCAACGGGCAATCTGGACACTTCACCGCTCAACAGGCGGCGGAGGTGGGCTTCTCCGCTCAGCTGCTCCACGCCCACGTCCAGTCCGAGAAGCTCGAGCGGGCGATGCGGGGCATCTACAGGATCGCACGCTTCCCACCGTCCGACCACGAGGATCTCGTCGTCCTCTGGCTCTGGTCGGGTCAACGAGCGGTGTTCTCCCATGAGACCGCTCTGAGTCTCCACGAACTCTCCGACGCTCTTCCCGCACGGCTACACCTCACCATGCCGACCTCCACATCGAGGCGGAAGAAGGTGCCGGAGAACGTGGTCATGCACCTCGCCGACCTTGGCAGACATGAACAGCAGTGGCTCGGTCCAGTGCCCGTGACGACGCCAGCGCGATCCGTGCTCGACGTCGCCGCTTCTCACGGAGACGCGGCCCTCGTTGCACAGGCCATCGACCAAGGCATCCGCGGCGACATGTTCACCTTCGACCAGGTGGCCCAAGCCGGTCGCTACGTCGCGAATGCGCAAGGATGGGGCACGCCTATCTGCCCCGTCGGCGGCGACGGTCCCGCAAAGCACGATGTCCTTGGTGACAGCTTCTACTCCCGGCCGATCCGCGGAACGTGCAGCAAGCAACCGCCCGCCGACTGGCCGACCGTGGCGGCGGATATCGGGAAGGAGGTGGGAGCACATCTCCGCGTTGCCCAGTACCTTCCGTCCCGCACGATGCTCCTCGAGTTCGCTTGGCGTTTCGACGCAGTACCCCATGAGCGAGACGTGCGTGCACTCCGCAAGCGACTGTCACGGAGGTTCTCGTGGGCGTGAGCAAGTCCCCCGCCGGCTTCAGGGCGTCCATCGAGGCCCGGCTCAAGAAGGAGGTTGGGCCAAAGCAGGGACGTGCACTCCACCGCCGCCGCGTCCTGATGGTGATGGAGCGGTTCCTCGCCCGCCTCGACCACGTCCTCCCAGATTCCGCCGTGCTCAAAGGGGGTCTCGCGCTCGAGCTCCGGCTCCACGGGGCACGCACGACCAAGGACATCGACCTCCGCCTGCTCGGCAACCCGGAGGACCTGGACCAGCACCTGCGGGCCATCGAGGCCTACCGGCCAGACCCCGAGGACCATCTGGAGGTTCACCATCACCTCGGACCCACACCACCCGACCGTCACCGGCGACGGCGTGAAGTACGTCGGCTTTCGCTACCGGGTGAAGGCGAAGATCGCCGGCAAGCCCTACGCGGCGTTCGGCCTGGACGTGGCCTACGGCGACCCGATTCATGGCGTGCCCGACCTCCTCGACGGCTCCGACTTCTTCGAGATGTACGGCATTCCGAGGGTGCGAGTTCGCGCCTATCCACCCACGACCCACCTCGCTGAGAAGCTACACGCCTACACGCTCCCACGAGGCCGTGTGAACACGAGGCTCAAGGACCTCGTGGACGTGCCGCTCATCTCTGCCGCACTGGACGGGGTCACAGCCAGCGAGCTCCGCGAGGCCATCCAGCTCACCTTCGAGTTCCGCGAGACCCACGACCCGCCGGTCGCTCTGCCCGTGCCGCCGCGTGAGTGGCTCGGGCCCTACGACAAGCTCAAGGAGGAGGAGGAGCTCCCCTGGGACGATGTCGGCGCCCTTCACGCGATGGCAGCGGCCTTCCTCGATCCGGTGCTGAACGGAGCGGACGGGACCTGGTCGGCCGAGCATGGCCGGTGGGTCACAGAAGTGGAGTGACCGAGACAACCGCTAGGCGCGCTGGTGGCGTGAGCCCCCTCAGAGGCCGAAGCGCGTCACGGCGTCAGCCGCCCACCCGTTCGGGCGCATGTGGCCGTAGGCGCCGATGCACTGGGCCATCGTGACGCCGTCGTCGCAGGACCAGGTGGCGCAGCCGTCGGCGTCGGCGGGGCCCTCGGTGCACTGCCCACGCTCCAGCTCCACCGCCCACGCGTCGTCGAGGTGGGCCTGCTGGTTGCCCGACCACTCGGCGCCTTCGATGGGGAAGGTGTTGTCTTCGGTGCCGTGGCGGTGCACGCGGTCGAGGGTGGTTCCGTCGCACTCCGGCAGGGGAAGCCAGAAGTGCCCGCTCATGCTGTAGACCCCCTCGTAGTCGGCCGACCGCAGGCAGCTGAGGTCCCATGCCACGCTGGCGCCCAGGGAGAACCCCGCCACGTAGAAGGTGTCGACGTCGAAGCGGTCGGACAGCTCCTCGCGGATCTGGTCGTGGAAGGCCATCTCGTCGCGCCCGCCGAAGGAGGTGGACTGGATGGTCCACGTGTTGCCCTCCATCATCGGGGCCGCGACCAGCACCCCGGCATCGAGGAAGGCGCCGCTGATGGTCTCGTCGTCGAGGGACTCCTCGGCCGAACCGCCGAAGCCGTGCAGGTAGACCACCGCTGCGCCGCCGTCGTAGCCCTTGGGCTCGGCGACCTGGAACTCGCCCAGCTCCACGGTGCACGTGTCGTTGGGGCACGGGCTGCACGCCAGCATCCACAGCCACAGCATCGCCACCTCCGGGAGTGCGCATAGCGTCGCGCGGAGGTGCGGGCTACGCCCTACCGTGGGTCAGGCGGCCGAAGCCGCCGCGTTCGCCTACAGTGGGAACCGACATCTTGCCGCGCAACCGAGGAGTTCATGGACCTTGTCGAGCAGGGCAACGAACAAGTCGTTCGAATCGGAAGCGGGGTGCCCGAGTTCATTGGCCGGGTATCAGCATGCCCAGGTGCGCAGATCGAAATCACGATCGTCACCCATGGTGCAGACATGAACACGCTCCAACAGTTCTTCGGATGTTGCTTTCACCAAGACTGGGTCGTCGACCACTCCACGTGGGACCATGCTGTTCAATGCTACATTGCCAGGACAGGAACGGACTTCTGTGAGCAGGTGGCTGCCGAGCTGCGGGTGATGCTCGACAGTGGACAAGACCTGGCGGGAATGATCGATGCGCACGGAGGCAACGTCGTTCCGTCGTTGCTGGGGTTCAGTGAAGCCGAGCTACTCTCACGCATTGCCGAGATGCTTGAAAGGGGCGACGCCTAGACCACGAGGCCACGGTGACTAGGCTAGGAGCCGAGGAACGTTCTCGCAGATAAACGGCTCCTGAACGCAACCGACTTCTACGAAGCAGAGACTCTACTTATGAACGAACAACGTGAACTGGCTCTTGAACCATGGCGGTAGGTGGCGAGTGGGACGAAGTGCGAGAGATGCTGGGAAAGCTCGAGGCAGGCTACCCAAAGCTGCAGCCGCGAGTGAGTGCTACGAGGGCTGCAATCGAGGCGCTCGACTCTGGACAGGGTGTGGACCTGAACGGAGTCCGGAAGGGCATGTCACTGCAAGCTCTTCGCCTTGACTTCCTGGGAGCCAAGGCGTACACTACGATATTCTGGGAAGAGAATTTGGAATTCTCGATGTGCTTGTGGGTTTCTGGCGACGTCACAGAACGCCGGAGAGTGGCTTTGGCGGACCTACCAGATGCCGTCGCTGACTTTCTGGCCCTGGCACAGGCGACGCTCAGTATTCGTCCAGAAGACCAGTAGGTCAGACTTCGCCGAGACAGGTAGTCGACCAAGGGAAGGATCACGACCATTCCTGCATCCCAACATGGAGGGTATACATGCGGAGTACAAAAGGGTCTTTCGCGACACAGATGGAGCACCTTTTCTCGTCCTCGCCCAACACGCCTGCAGATTATCGCGACTGCATCAAGCGTGTCGCGTCATCCGTTAATTTGGAGGGTCTGTTTGTCGTCCTCCGACACGATGATCCGCACTTCTACCTGGGTGGGTACCCAAAGGGAGTCAACGGGGCACATGTGCGGCTGTCCATGCGCAGCAGAGTCACCGGCGAGTATCTTGTAGAGTTCCTGCGATACGGAAGAAACCGCCATGGGCGTTTGGTGGAGATAGCTCTGATAACTTACTCGCCGCCCGAAGACTACGTCGACGAAGTTGCGGCTGCACTCGATTCTCTTCGTGCGTATACAGCAGAGGACTTGCAGTTCGTCGCACACGGATCTCGCCTCATCTGAAGAGAGGTCGCAACTGGCTCGCGAATCGGTGGAACGACTTCATCGCCCCAGTGCCGGCGACCTACACCACCTGCAACTCACCCTCCTCCACTGCTGTGTCGTCGACTCGGTCCCGAATGGTAGGGTCTGTGTCCACGACCCTGCGGGAGGCGTAGCAAACGCATTCCAATGGACCGCTTTCTCGAAATCACAATCGGAGTGGTGAAGAAGAGATGACCCAACGAATCACCATCAAGTACATGAACGGGAGATTGCTACAAACGGTCGACCTCAATACCGCGATCCGCATACTACTGGAAGAATTTTCGGACGACATGGAAGTCCGATTCGCCAAGATGACCGACACGGAGAATGAGTCCTTCACGGAGGTTATCGACACCATTGCCTTTGCGCGTCGTCGATTTACTCTATGGGAACATCGTAGTGACGGTGCGACTAGGCGTAGAATCGATCTGGAGGATCTGATTGAGCGATTGGGACAGAAGTAGTAGCTCTCGCGGAGCAGAGTGTGGTCGCGCCCAGCGGCACCGACACGCTGACCTTCACCCACCACAAGGGCAGCTCTCGGGGGCTCCAGGCGGCCCCGTGCACGCCTACGTCGTCGTCTGGGGCGCCGAGCACACCATCCAAGGCGTCAGTCAGCAGCAGCGTGGGCGGTGCGCTCGACCAGCCCTCACGCCACCGACCGCGCCACCTCGTCGGGCAGCGCCAGCGCCCGCGCCCGCTCGTAGGCCTCCACCGCGTGGCGCGCCAGCGCGAAGGGCTCGCCCGGCAGCGGCATCCCGTACCCGAGCCAGACCATGCCGTCGGTGACGATCCCCCGGCCCCCGTCGCAGCCACCGGGCGCGTAGACGGCGCGGTTGGCGTAGCCACTGTCGAGAGAGGGGTCGGGGCGCCACCCGGCATGCCACGGCCGGCTCACGAGGCCATCCGTGCGAGCAGCCCCACCTCGCAGGCCAGCGCCGTGGCCCGCTCGCCGAACACCCGACCCGTGGTGCCGCCGGGCAGCGTGTAGGTGACGGAGGGCTGTCGCGAGACGGTGGCCTCGACGTAGGTGTACTCCACCGCGTTCACCACGGTCGTGCGGCGGCCGGGGTCGGCGAGGGCCGACAGCGCCGTGCGGTACGAAGCCGACGGGACCGGATCGGGAAGGTGGGTGACCGGGCAGATGCACAGAAAGGAACGACGCATTTCGTACTCCAAGAGAATAGGTTCGACAGAAGACATCAGGCTGCCTGTGCGAGACGGGGGCGGGCCACCGCGTGCCAGGCGGCGCGCACCGCGTCGTGGTTGGCCGGGCTCAGCCAGCGCAGCCCGTGGCGCCCCACCGCGTCGGCGAGGGTGAACTGCGTGGCCGAGTCGATGCCGTACCAGGACCGAAGACAGGCTCGGCGGATCGCCTCGTGCCGCACCACCGCGGCCGCCCACCCGTCGCCGTGCTCCCGCTTCGTGGGACGGCGGGGGATGCGGGCGTGGAAGAGCGCCTTCATCGACGCCACCGCCTGCTGGGCGATCGCGGCGAAGTCGTGGTCGGCCACACAGCGGCGCTGGTCGCGGGGCGTCCACGTCTGCCAGCGCCAGCCTCGCAGCTGGCACACCGCGTCGAACACCGACCGGGGCACGCCGGCGGCCGTCGGCATGTCGAACGGCCCCCACGGCGGCCCCTCCGCCCCCTCGCTCCACTGGCGGAGCACGTCACCGAGCATGGCGCCAGGGTGGGCGAAGACCGCGCCAGCGAGGTCGTGACACCGCGACTTCGTGATGCGCAGACTGTGGCACTCGTCGAGGACCCCCACCACGTCGAACTCGTAGCGGAGGTCTTCCCGCTGATCGATGCGGAGCACCGACGGCGGATCGTCCTGGAGCAGGGGCCGCTGCAGCCGCACCGTGGCGATCACGTGCACGGGGACGGTCTGCAGCGCGCGCACCAGGGCACGATGCTGGGGCACCAGCTCGGGCCAAGGGTCACGCCCCGCGGCGGCCAGACGGTCGCGCTGATCGAGCAGCCCGCCCACGCCCGACCAGGCCTGGCTGAGCCCATCGACGACCACCACGTCGTAGCCCTCTCGGGCGCAGAGCTGCAGCGCGTCGACGTAGGCGCTCGGCCGAAAGTCGGGCGCCTGACCCGCCAGATCCAGCCGGTCGTAGGCCAGGGGCGGCTCGGCGTCGGCTTGCCAGCCCGCGTAGTAGTGGGCTCGGGCGCCCGCGTCGGCGTCGAGCACCACCACACGGCCCCAGGGGCCGGCGAGGGCTCGGGCGACCCGCAGCGACGACAGCGTCTTCCCGGTGCCAGGACCGCCCGCGAGGAGCATCTTGACGGGATGCGGGTCGTGGACGGCCCGCTCGATGAGGTAGGACATGGGACTCTCCTTGGGATGGGGAGGCCACGGACGTCGCGGGGCGACGGCCGGGCCGATGGATGCCGACGCGGGCCGCGATCGCTCGCGCGTGGCCCCGCCGGATGGGACGCCGCAGGCTCATGCGGCCTGCGCCAGGAACGCCTGCCCGTCGACCAGCAACACCTCGCCGTCGACGCGCAGCTCGATGCCCGCCTCGTCGCGCCGAATCCAAGGCGCGCCGCGCTGGGTGATCGTGAGCTCCGCGGGCAGGTAGGGAACGACGACCTCGAGCACCAACGCCGGCTCGACCGCGACGTAGGCGGCGTAGCGCTCGGCGACGCTCTGCACCGACGCGATCACACCCCGCAGGTCGGCGATCGCCACCCAGCTGGCGAACAGGCGACCGTCGTGCAGCTCGTGGGGATGGCCCAGGGCCTCGAGGACGCGGCGGATCAGGGGAACCTCGGCCTCCGCCACAGGGACGCCGTGCGCCGCGAGATGAGCGATCCGGGCATCGTGAGCGCGCCGCCCCTCGGCTCGTCGCTCTGCCTCGGTGCGAAATCCGAGACGATGATGGCTGTGCGCAGGTTTCGTGGTCATGTCGACCTCCACTACAAGGACAGTATCCGCAGATGCGGACATTTTTTGGCCTTGTTTTGTTCAGTGACGTTCAGTTACCTCTGAGAAGAGAGGGGGGCGACGGAGACGCCGCCACCCCCTCCCGGGCGCCACGTCCCATCCCCGGCGCCCACTCTTGGAGGCCCTTTGAACCTTGATCTTCTACGAGACCTGCTGGCCAGCCTGCTCGCCAGCGACTTTCCCCATGGCGGTCGCACGGTCGATCTCGCCGCGCGGCTTCAGGTCAGCCCGCAGCAGGCCGCCCAGCTCATGCGCTCCGATGCCCGCTTCGTGCGGCCGGGCCGCGGCTTCTGGTGTCTCGCCCCCACGCCCACCGAGGAGCTGGAGGCGAGGCTCGCCGAGGTCACCTACGAGCGGGATCTCCTCGCGGCCGAGGCCGCCGAGATCGCCTATCTGGTGGAGCCACGAGAGGGCGAGCGCCTCGTCGACGCCGTCGCCCGCCGACGCACCCGTCGCTCCCTGGCGCGCAGGCCGCCTCGCAGCGGCCGGCTGCTTCGCCCCGAGCGCCGGCGATGAGCCCCGACGATCGCCCCAAGCGCCCAGCGATCGCCCCCGAGGCCTTCGACCGCGGCGTGATCCTCACCCTCTTCGTGGCCTCTCTGGTCGCCCAGCTGTGCGGAGGCATCGGATGAGCGGACAATTTCTGGTCGCGCTGCTGGCTATGCTGTTCAGAGGAGGTGAGCGATGACGTGGCAGCTCGAGCTCGTCGGGCTGAACGAGCCCGTCCCCCCGGTGTGCGTGCAGGCGCCCAGCGCTCGCGAGGCGCTCACCCGATGGGGTCGCACGCTGCCGCCGGATGGCTGCAGCCGGCTCGTGAAGGTCGGTCGCAGCGGCTGGTCGGTGTGTCGCAGCTGCGACCTTCGCGTCTGGGTACAGTGTTTGTCAACGAATGTCGATTCGCCTGGCTAGTCATCCTCGCGGCGGTATTGTATTCACGAGGGCTCTTGGAGTCCGCCCTACAAAGTGATGTGTTGTATGTACTACGTATGCTACGAGGCCCTTTGCCTCGTCCCCATCGACGTGCGCCCCGCTGGCGCCACGGCGGGAGGCCGCCATGGCTGAGCCCGCTCCGCTGTCCGCGGTCCAGCGACGACAGGTCGTCCAGATCGTCGGCGAGGTCGACGCGGTGCTCGCCGACGCGCTCGCGTCCGAGCTCGAGCTCGACCCCACGGTGCGCTTGTTGTTCCGAGGCGTCGAGACCAGCCGCGACCAGGCCTCGGCCGATGCCCGAGAGACCCGCACCGAGGTGCTCGCCGAGCTGCGTGCCACCCGCTGGCAGGTGGTGGGCGTGGTGGTGCTCGCGCTGATGATCCAGGCGGGCATGGTGGGGCTGTCCATCTCCATGTCCGGGGTGGGTCCGCTGCCCGACATCGAGGTTCAGCCGTCGTCCCCGGTCGACCCGCTCTTCGGCGACGACGCAGCGTTCATCGAGCCAGGCCCCGAGGAGGAGCCATGATCCTCCCTGAAGACCCCATCACCGAAGCCGCCGCCGGCTTCGCGCACTTCCGCTACGGCCCATTCGCCGACGAGGCCGGCCGGGCCCCCGCGGTCGACTGCGTCGCCTACGTCGCGCTCGTGCTGCGAGAGGCATCGCTGCTCGACTTCGAGGTGGGCGACGAGGCCTGGCTCCGGCTCATGGTGGGCGACCCCACCGAGCCGTGGAGCGCGCCCCAGGAGGTGGCTCGCCAGGTGGCGGGCGCCGCCTACGTCGATCCCTGGGGCCTGGTGGTGGGCGAGGCCGGGCCCCAGCGCCCCTCCCCCGGTCGCTGGCACGTGTGCCAGGGCTGGCAGTCGCTGAGTGGCGACGGTCCAGAACAACCCATGGTCATCGCCGGCGATCGCGGCCATGCCTTCCTGTGGTACGCGCACAACGCCACCGAGGGCTGCACCCTCGAGAGCCAGCCCGCCACCGACGGCCCCACCCGCTGGGGCCCGGGCGCGTTCGCCACCCGCACCCATCGCTACCGCGCCGGCGTCGCCTGGTGCGTCCTGCCCGAGGTGGCCTGATGGCCCGCGCCACCCATTCCTGTTTGCTCCGGCCCGTTCCGGGCCTGCGCGGCCGACGTCCGCGGCCTTGCCCTCCCGAATCGTCGCACGCCGAGGTCCACAGGTATCCAGGGCACAAGCGCCTGATCTGGATGCCGAAGACCTCATCGCACGACGATCCCATCCCTCGCACGCCCCGTCGGCCGCCGCGCGGTCGAGGGGCCCGGAGAGTCCATGTCGTCCGACACCGCCTTCGTCCTGGCCGGGGCCCTGCTCGCCCTCGGGCTGTGGCTGCTGCGCCGTCCACGCCCCTTCGCCACCGCACCCCCACCCTCGTCGGTCGAGCGTGCCACCGAGGCCGACCTGCGCCAGCGGCTGCTCGACGCCCGAACCTCGAGTGCCGAGGCCGAGTGGGCGGCGGCCGAGCAGCTCGCCGAACGGCTTCGCCAGCAGGCCGACGAGGTCGACCCCAACGATGCCTCGGCGGTGGCCGAGCTCATGAACGGCGGCCCCCGGTGATCCCTCTGTGGCTGGCCCTGGCGTTCGGCCAGGAGGCTGTTGGGCCACGGCCCGAGGGCACCGTCGTGGCGCTCGACGACGGGCGCACCGCGATGCCCGCTCCGCTGGCGCTGTGGTACGAGCAACGTCATCGCTACGCCGGGCAGCTCGAGGCCCATGTGCACACCCTCGAGGGCCGGCTGGCCTTCGCCCGGGAGCAGCGAGCCATCGACGCCCTCCGCCAGCAGGCGCAGCAGGCCCACCTGGCCTCGCTGCAGCAGCAGGTGCAGAGGGCCGAGCAAGCCCGGCGGTGGCAGCCGGCGCGGGATGTCGCGCTGGTGGTGCTCGGTGGGGCGGCGGTGGTGGCTGGGGGCTGGGCCCTCGGGAGGTCGCCCACGTCGCACGAGTGAGTCCCACCCCTCGGCACGCCGAGGCCCCCTTTCGTCTATCGAATCATGTCTACGGCACATGAGATGTGCCACGTATCTGGAGAGAACAATGGAAATCTATGGTCATGTCCTTCGTGCTTCCAACGACGCTCGTGTGGAAGGCGCTGTCGTCACCCTCTACCGCCGCGACCACCTCGATCGTAAGGTGGTGGCCACCGCCTCCACCAACGACAACGGGCGGTTCCAGCTCGTGTTCAGCGAAGGGCGGCGCAAGCCCTCCGAGTATCAGCTCACCATCGCCGTCAACGGTCGTGTGGTGAAGATCGACTCGGGGCCCCGACGGTGGAGCCCATCGCGGGCCCCCAGCCGCTGGGTTCTCCGGGTCGACATTCCCGCCGTCGAGCGCATCGACGATGTCACGCCTGCGGCGGGCAGCAATGGCTCGGTCCGCGGGGAGGTACGCCACGCCAACGGGCGCCCGTTCGATCCGCCGGTCATGAAGCTGTGGACCCGCAAGCTGGGTGTGTCCACCGAGGTCAGCTGCACGGTCACCCACCCGTCGTCCGGTGGCTTCCTGGTCGACTACACCTACGCTGCAGGGCAAGACATCTACGTCACCGCCGAGGACGGTTCCGGCAACGAGATCGCCAGATCCTCCCTCCTTCCCGACGCCTCGAGCGACGAGCAGGTCGATCTGGTGGTCGCTGACGGAGCCTACAACGGCGACCCCGAGTACACGCAGGTGCACGCTGCACTGTCGGCCGAGCTCACCGGCGCCGACCTCGACAACCTCGGCACCTCCGACGTCCGACACATGGTGCAGAAGCACCACCTGCCCGCACGCTGGGTCACCGCCTACCTGCGGGCTCACCACCTCGCCCAGACCCTCGACCCCTCGGCCGAGGCGATCTACGGGCTGCTCCGTCAAGGCGTACCCCACCGAAAGGCCCAGCTGCTCAGCTACGACGAAGCAACCATCCAGGCGAAGCTGGAAGCCGCGGCCGACGCTCGGCAGGTGCCACCGAGCGTGGGCACGGGGGCTGCCACCGTCGCCACGCAGCTGCGTGACCAGGCGGTCGCTCGCGTCCTCGCTCCCACCACCCGCGGGTCGGTCGGCGAGATGCTGTCGAAGGGCGCCCCGTCGCTCACCGCCCAGCAGCAGGAGACGTTCGCGAAGCTCTGGCTCGACCGTCGAGGCCGTCAGTTCTGGGACGATCTCGCCCTCGAGAGCGACTTCAGCAACAGCGCCGACCTCGCCGCAGCTCGTGAAGCGGCGCGACAGTGGACGGTCGTGCTCGGCCACTCGCCGATGATCGAGGCCTTCCAGACCGCGAACCCCGGAAAGGAGGCGCGCGACATGGCGCGGCTGTCGGCTGCCGACTGGGAGTCGTTGATGGCCGACCAGGTCGACGGGCAGGATGTCGACACCCCCCCATGGGTCACGGGCGCGACGCAGGGTGAACGACGGGCGAGCTACGGCGTCGAGCTGGAGCGCCACGCCGAGCGGTGCTTCCCCAGTCCCGCCATTCAGGCGCAGCAGCAGCGACACGACCCGGGGCAGACGCAAGACATCACGAAGTTCTACAGCAACAACCAAGACTTCGACTTCCGAAACCACGTGGTCGAAGACTACCTGGCGACCGCCGACACCACGGGCGTGGGCGATGTTGCAGGCCTCGAGAACGACCTGCTCGTCCAGGCCCGGATGTTTCGCGTCACGAGCGACGTGGCGGGCCGCGGCGACGCAGGGCGGGAGCTCGCCAGCTACGGCATCGGATCGGCGCTGGACATCGCCAACAAGTCCAGTCAACGCCTCGTGACGGCAATGGACGGCTCGACCATCGCCGAAGAAGACCTGCTGGCCATCCACAACCGCGCAGTGGTGCAGGCAGGTGCCGCGGTGGCCATGCACCTGAAGAACAACCCGACGGACGACGCCGACAACAGCCCCTACATGGACAAAGGCTACGACGGCTCGATCGAATTGGTCCCACGCTACGCCGACCAGTTCTCCCTCTCGAACTGCCAGTGCACCGACTGCCTCTCCACCCTCAGCCCGGCCGCCTACTTCGTCGACCTGCTCCACTGGATCGATGGGATGGACCTCCTCGATGGCCTGACGGACCGGCGACCTGATCTGCGGCAGCTCGAGCTGTCGTGTGACAACAGCCACACCGCCATGCCCTACGCGGACCTGGCCATCGAGGTGTTCGAGGCGGCGGTGGCGGCGGGCAGTGTTCCGACGGCCACTTCCCGCACCACGGAGGAGCTGCTTGCGCAGCCCGAGCACACGAACACCGATGCCTACACTACGCTCGGCACCGCTTGGTACCCGCTGCGAGAGCTCCCCTACAGCCATGGGCAGGAGCAGGTGAGCGCGACGATGGACCACCTCGGCATGGCATGGGCCGAGTTCCTTCAGTTGTTCCAGATCGAAGGAGATCCGAACTCCCCTGATGACGACGTCGTCGCGGCGGCGCAGCTCGGCGCATCACAGCAGCTTGTTGCTGCGATCACCAACGACACAGTTGCGGACTACGTTCAGTGGGGCTTCGCCTCCGACCAGGTCCCGCATCCCGTCACCTACGACTCGGTCGACTGGAACGTGGCGCTTCGCTACGTCCCCATGCTCATGAACCGCGCGCAAATCGACGACTTGGAGTTCCTGCGAGACGTGCTCCACACCCGCTACGTCCGCGGCCCCAACGACACGACGACGCTCGTGAGCAACGACGGCACGGGATGCGATGTCACCGCGCTCTACGTCGGAGAGGTCTACGACGGCCTCCCTGCCGGGACCACCCCCGGCGAGCAGGCGTTCACCCGCTTGGCCATCTTCCTGCGGCTCTTGCGGCTCACCAAGCTCGAGCCCATCGAGCTCGACAAGGCCATGCATGCCGTCGGCATCGTGGGCCCAACGTCTACCGTCTCGACCCTCGATGGCGACGACCTGCAGGCGCTGGCCTCCTTCCTGGCGGTGCGCAATGCCTTCCCCGACGTACCCCTCGACGAGGTCTCCAGCTGGTTCAGCCCCACCATCGACGTGTTCCTCGACCGCGACCGTCCCGACGCTGTCCTACCCCTCTACGACCAACGCTTCCTCGACCCCAGCAGTGTGACCGACCCTGCGAACAGCCTCTTCAAGCTCGCGTCGGGGCGGACCGAGCTCGAGTCCACAGAGATGATCGTGACCAATCTCCTCGCATCCTACGAGGCAGAGGTCGTGGCGGCCCTGTCGGTGGATGCCGACACGGTGCAGAAGGCAGCGAAGCATGTCGCCGCCGATCTGTCACTCGCCGGACCGGACGACCTCAAGGGCAAGCTCGACCACATCTCCCGCCTGGTTCGCAAGGTGTCCGTCGCCCAGGCCGTCGACCTCGACATCGACGACTACATGGCCTTCGCCGCAGCCTCTGGGCAGAGCATGGAGGCCGAGGCCGACCCCGCCAGCGCCGAGCGCTACGTGGAAGCCCTGAAGGAGCTCCGCGCAGCCGGCCTCGAGGTCTCGGAGGTGCGATGGATCCTCGGCCACCACGCCGAGAGCGCCGCCCTCTACTCGCTCGGCGACGACGCCAAGCGCGACCTCCTGGGCACGATGCGCGACGACCTGATCGCGCTGGGGGAAGACTGGCCCGTTCCGAAGGAGCCTACCCCCGACGACCTGCGGCGCGTCCTCGGCCAGCTGGTCGATGACGACGACGAGGCCGAGCTGCTGTTCCAGATCGGCACCAAGGCCGACGACCTGACGCTGACCGCCGACGAGCAGGAGGCCAAGGTCGACGAGCACCTCGGGGCCTACGTCGACGCAGCCACCGTCCGTGAGGAGGTGATCGGCGGCACCGACAAGACCTGGCTCATCACCGCGCTGCCCAAGGGCGTGCGCCAGGTGCAGAGCCGTGCTCGGATCGCCACCGCCCTCGCGGCGGCCTTCGAGCTCGAGGTGGCTCACCTCGACGCCCTGGTCGACCTGCCCTTCGAGGCACTCGGGGACGTGTCGATGCACACGGTCTTCACCACCGGAGGTTTCCTCACCGATGGTGGAAGCTCGGCCGATCCCTGGGGTGACCTCGACGTCGAGACCCACCCGGCCGCTTTCGCCGCCATCGAGCTGATGACCAAGATCGCTCGCCTCGTGGAGGCCTTCGCCGTGACCCCGGAGGGCCTGGCACGCTGGGTCATGGCCCTCGATGGTGTCATGGGAGATGGTGCTGCGGGCACGCCCGGCGTCTACGAAGACAACTTCGGCGACCAAGAGCTGGTGGCCGTCGGCGCAGTGGTCGACGAGTCGCAGGGGGTGTCGGGCTTCACCGACAGCGACTACCTCGAAGGCTCGGTGGTGCCCACGGGAGCGACGCCCGACCGAACCGTCGCCGTGCGCTTCTCGCGTCCCAGCACCACGGGCACCCACATGCTCGTCTGCCGCCAGGACAACACCGGGGGCGGCATCGAGATCAGCGTCGCCGGGAGCACCCTGTACTGCCGGTCGTTCAGTGCCACGAACCAGACCGTGTTCAGCCAGTCGCTGTCGCTGGCAGGAACGTCGCAGGGCGACGAGCTGTGGGCCTTCTTCTTGCTGGGCACCGAGTACGGCGGCACCGACACGCGGTCACAGATGGTGTGGTCGGAGGCGGGCACGCGCACGCTCACCCTGGGCACGGTGAAGGTGCATTCCTACATCCACGACCTCGACAACCCCGTCTACATCGGTCGCTCCCACACCACCGGAGAGTCCTTCGGCGGCACCATCCTGCAGATCGCGTCCTGGGACGGCAAGCTCACCGAGACGCAGATGCAGGACGTCTCGGACGGAACCTCCAACCACAGCCCCGACCTCGGCTACTTCGACAACGTGGTGTTCCCCACGCCCGAGGTCGACCTTCGGCTGCTGGAGCTCGGGTCGCTTCCCGTCACCTTCGACATCGATGGGGTCTCCACCCGCTACGCCGCGTTGCGGCGCGCCATGACGTGGTTCGGCCTGCCCTCGACCGCCGGTGGAGCGGTGGACGCCTGGGCAGAGACGACCGAGCGGCTGCGTGACGGCGCCCTGTCGACCTTCATCGACGACCTGGCGGTGCAGACCAACGCACAAGCACAGGATGTGAGCGCCCTGGTGCAGCGGCACGGCGCCGACGCGATCGACCTGGTGGTCAATGCGCTGGCGGCCGACGTCACCGTCGACATCGACGGCACGGAGGTGAGCACCACGACGGCGCCGTTCTCGTCGGTCACGCTGGCTCTGGAGGCCATCCGCGACGCCATCAACGCGGACGGCACGGCCAGCGCGGTCGTGTCGGCCACGGTGCTCGACGCCGCCGGCGTCGACATCACGACCAGCAGCAACGCCGGCGTCTGTGTGCGCCTGACGCCGGTGGCCACCGACCTCGTCGACGTGAGCTCTGCGGACCTGGTCGTCCGGCCTGCCCTGTACGACACGCGGGCGCTCTACGATCTGGTCCGGCGAGTCCAGGGCCTGCGGCAGCTGGGGATCTCGGCGGCGACCCTCGACACCTGGGTGGTGGCCGACCCCACCCAGGCCGTGGCTGACGCCATGCGGCAGACGGCGCGACAGCGCTACCGCTCGACGAGCGCGTGGTCGAAGGCCTTCCGGCCCGTACGAGACAAGGTGCGCGTACGACAACAGAAGGCCCTGGTCGCCTACCTCGTGGCCACCGACAACGACGTCTCGCACGAGGAGGAGCAGCTCTTCGGCAAGTACCTGATCGACACCCAGATGGACCCCTGCATGCTCACCTCTCGGCTCAAGCAGGCCATCGCGACCGTGCAGCTGTACGTCCAGCGCTGCCTGCTCGGGCTCGAGGACGGCGCAGAGCTCGACGAAGACGAGGCCGAGCGCTGGGAGTGGATGCGGCAGTACCGCCTGTGGGAAGCGAACCGAAAGGTCTTCTACTACCCCGAGAACTGGCTCGAGCCCGAGCTACGCATCACACGGTCCGAGCCGTTCGACGAGGCAGCTTCGCAGCTCTTCGAGCAGGAGCCCACTCAGGAGCGCGCCGAGGAGGTGATGGCGAAGTACCTGGAGGTCTTCCAGTCGCTCGCCAACCCGAGCATCATCAGCCTCGTGCGCGAGCCCGCCACGGAGACGGCGCCCGAGCGGATCCACTTCTTCGGCCGCGACCCCGACAAGGGCACGCTCATGTACCGGCGGTTCGACGCCCGCGCGTACTGGACCCCGTGGGAGACCGTCGACATCGAGGTCCACAGCGACTGCATCGCCCCCTTCGTCTGCAACGGTCGCATCTTCCTGCTTTGGATCGACATTCAGCTCCAGATCAACCCCGACGATCCGGTCCAAGAGGAGGCGGTCGACCACACGGACCTCGACAGCAGCAGTGCCGGCGTGCTCGTGACTCGCTATGCCGAGCTGCGCTCGACCGGCTGGACGGGCGCCACCAGCCTTCGTGCGTTCCCCGTGCTCGGCGCCTACCAGCGCGACGACAACTACTACGCGCTCCGCACCCATGTGTTTCCCGGAAGTAGCCGTGTGCTGGTGGAGCTGCGACAGCGGGGCTGGCACGCGGCCGCCGAGGACCACGAGCAGGAACCCGCCGCCCAAGCGTTCCAGAAGCATGCGTCTTCCGAAGTCGAGCAGTGGATGTACCGGGTGGGAGACCGCCTGGTCGAGGTCGACAACGACGTAGACGCGACCCCAGACTTCCTGATGGGCGAGGATTCCGACCCGATCCCGGGCTCCCACGGCGTCGGCGTGGACGGGCTGGAGGCGACGTTCGCCAGCGATGCTCATGGCGATGAGCTCGACGAGCCCTTCGGCCTGATGCTGCTCGACGGCCCGAACCGCGACCTCAGCTACATGCTGGCCGAGCTCAGCTTGCGCCTGATGAAGATCCACCCCGAAGACGACCGGCTGTTGCTGCGACGGCCGCCCGTCTGGGTGCACCTGTGCGCCGAGCCCATGGTGATCCAGGACACCCGTCGGAGCTTCCTGGTGCTGCCGCACGCCCTGTCAGAAGACATGCCCACCTTCGTGCTCGAGACCGCTGCCGGCGACCGCACCGGCGTCGACGGCGGGCATCCGTCTGCGCTCTACCACTACGGTGTCACCGAGGTACTGACCTCCGATACTCTCGGCTCCGCGGCCGTCGCCGGTGGCGCGGAGCCAGGCACGTTCACCGCTGCGCCGATGCACCATCCCTTCGTGTCGACGGTGCTGGAGCAGCTGCGCACGGCCGGCGTCCAGGGAGTGTTCCGGCCCGCCGCGAACTCCATGCATCCCGATCTCGCGTACCAGGGCGCCGAGGCGACCGACGTGTTCGAAGACTACCTGCCCACGGGAGCGTCTTCGTTCGTCGAGCCCTATCCCGTCGACGACATCACCTTCGCACCCAACTTCGCTGCGAGCTTCTACAACTGGGAGTTCTTCCTCCACCTCCCGCTCCTGGCCGTCAAGCAGTTCCGGAGCGCGGGCAAGCACGAGGAGGCGATTCGCTGGCTGCACCTCATCTTCGATCCGCGCCGCGGCCCGGCGGAAGCGTGGGGACTTCGGCCCCTGTCGCAACCCGACGATGCGGCTGCGGTGAGCTGGGCGAGCATGAACGACGGAGATCTCGTGGCGCTGAAGACGTTCGGCGCTGAGGTGACAGCGTGGCTCGAGAATCCCTTCGATCCCCACCATGTCGCGCTGCTGCGGCCGACCGCCTACAAGCGTAAGGTGATGCGCACCTATGTCGAGACGCTGCTCGACTGGGGCGACGAGCGCTTCGCCGTCGACACGCTGGAGTCGCTGAACGAGGCAGTCCAGCTCTACCTCTACGCGCAGAGCATCCTCGGTGACCGCCCCATCAAGGCCCGAGGAGAGGTGAGCACGGCAACGCTGGCCTATGCCGATCTCGAGAACCTCGACGACATGTCCAACGCACTGGTCGCCATCGAGGACCTTCTTCCCGAGATTCCGCTGGTCAATGCTGGCAAGTTCGCCGACGTCCCGACGGCCCCGATGTTCGACTACTTCTGCACGCCGAAGAACGACTTCATCTCTGCGTTGTTCGACCGTCTCGAAGACCGGCTCTACAAGATCCGCCACTGCATGAACATCGACGGCGTCACCCGCACGCTGCCGCTCTTCCAGCCTCCGATCGACCCGGGGTCGATCATCGCCGCCCTGGCAGGGGGAGCGAGCCTGGGCTCGGCACTCGACGTGTCGCCCGCCCTCGCACACCATCGGTTCCAGCCCATGCTGCAGCGGGCGAAGGAGCTCACGGGCACCGTCCGTGGGCTCGGGCAAGGCATGCTCTCGGCGCTCGAGAAGCGCGACGGCGAAGAGCTGTCGCTCCTCCGTCAGCGCCACGAGCTCGTGATGAGCGATGCCGTCGCCGCCATTCGCGAGGCACAGGTCGACGAGGCGAAGCTCAACCTGAAGGCCGCGGAGCAGGGTCGGGTGCTCGCCGAGACCCGTCGCGACTACTACCAAGACCTGATCGACAAGGGCTCGCTGTCCCTGGAGCTCGAAGAGGAGGACCGCAACGAGAAGGGCTACAAGCGAAGCCAGGACGCATCGCGCGCCCAGATCGCTGCGTCGGGCCTGCAGCTCTTCCCCCAGCTCGAGGTAGGCGCCGGCAAGTTCAGCACGCACTTCGGCGGTCTGCACCTCGGCACCGCCGCGAGCCTGGCCTCCAGCCTGCTGTCGCTACGTGCAGCCGAGCATCGCTACAAGGGCTCCAACGCAGCCCGCAAGGCCGGCCAGCAGCGCCGTGAGCAAGACTGGAAGCAGCAGCTCGCCATGGCGACGAAGGAGATCCGCCAGCACGACGACCAGATCACCGCCGCCGAGGTCCGGCTGAAGGTGGCCGAGCGCGAGCTGGAGAACCACCGACTGCAGCGGCGGCACAGCGAGGAGGTGTTCGCGTTCATCAAGGACAAGTTCACCAACCGCGAGCTGTACGCGTGGATGGTGCGCGAGCTGTCCCGGATGTACTCCGACACCTACCAGCTCGCCCTGGAGACGGCGCGCAAGGCCGAGGCCGCGTTCCGCTACGAGCTCGGCGACCCCACCGCCAGCTTCGTGCGCTGGACCAACTGGGACGGCCTGCGCAAGGGCCTGCTGTCGGGGGAGCGCCTGAGCCGCGACCTCGAGCGCATGGAGATGGCCTACATGGACCGCGACGTGCGGGAGTACGAGGTCACCAAGCACCTCTCCCTCGCCGAGCTCGATCCGTTCGCGCTGCTCACCCTGCAGCAGACGGGTAGCTGCTACATCGACCTTCCGGAGGTGGCGTTCGACCTCGACTTCCCGAGCCACTACTTCCGACGGCTCAAGAAGCTCTCGGTGAGCATGCCCTGCGTCGCCAGCCGCTACGGCTCGGTCAACGCGATGCTCAAGATGACCAAGAGCAAGGTGCGCGTGAGCACCGACGTGACCGGCGGCTACGCCGAGACCACCGACGACGACCGCTTTCGCACCAGCTACCGCGTCGAGCAGGTGGCGCTCAGCGGCGCCCAGAACGCCAGCGGCGTGTTCGAGATGTCGGCGGGCGACGGGCGCTACCTGCCCTTCGAGCGCCGAGGGGTGGTGTGCAGCCTGCAGCTCGAGCTGCCGGGCCACGCCTCCCTCGACCCCGCGTCGATCAGCGACGTGGTGTTCCACCTCGAGTACACCGCCCGCGAGGCCGGCGGCGGCAGCTTCCTCACGGCCGTGAACGGCAGCATCGACGCGGCGCTCGATGCGCTGGTCGAGGACTACGGCGTGCGCAAGGTGATCTCCGTCAAGCACGACCTGCCGGACGCCTGGCACGCGCTGATGCAGCCCGACGCCGCCGCCACGTCGGTGTCGGTGACCTTCGAGCTCGGCACGAGCTGGCTCCCCTACCCCCTGCGCGGCAAGGCGTTCGAGGTCTCGCAGCTGCAGGTGGGGCTCATGGGGACGCCGGGCAGTCTGTCCAGTCCCACAGTCGACATCACCGTCGCGTCGGGCCCCACCACCACGACGGAGTCGCTGGCAGCCATCGCTGACACACCCTACGCCATGGGGGCCACGGTCACCCCGCTCGACACCCTCGATGCCACGACGTCGCCGTCCTACACGGTCACGTTCAGCACCACCCAGATCGGCAATGCAGGCTTCGGCACGGGCGCGTCCCCCGACCGCTTCGACGCCGAGAAGCTGACCGACCTCGTGCTCGTCTTCGACCTCACCGCGACGGGAGCCTGAGATGTCCCAGGATCCGTCGAAGACCTCGGGGGCTGCGATGCCCCGCAGCGGCGCCACCGGCTCCGCACAGGCAGGGGGTGGCTACGGCCGCCCCGCGGGCGCCGCCTCGGCGTCGGCAGGTACCTCCAGCTTCCCGGTGCCCTCGGGCCCCCCAGGCGCTCCGGAGCTTCCCCAGGGCAACGTCACCCCCACCGACGAGCTGCTCCTCGCCGTGCCGTCGGTCGAGCTCCCCCGCGGCGGGGGGGCGGTGCAGGGCATCGGGCAGACCTTCCAGGCCAACCCGGTCACCGGCACGGGCTCGATGAGCGTGCCGCTGCCGGTGAGCCCCGGGCGGGGAGGCGTGCAGCCCGAGCTGCAGCTGTCCTACGACTCCGGCGCCGGCAACAGTCCGTTCGGCCATGGCTGGCAGGTGGGCATCCCGAACATCCAGCGGAAGACCAGCAAGGGCCTGCCCACCTACCGTGACGGCTCGGGCAGCGGCACCGCCGACGAAGACGTGTTCGTGTTCTCCGAAGCCGAAGAGCTCGTGCCCCTGCTCTTCGACGCCAACGGCGGCGTGGGGGAGCCCGACTGGCAGCCCGACGTGCGCACCGAAGGCACGGTCACCATCGTGCGCTACCGGCCACGGGTGGAGGGCGGCTTCGCCCGCATCGAGCGCCACCGCGACAGCAGCACCGGCATCACCTGGTGGACCACCGTCTCGTCGGCCAACGTCGTGCGCACCTACGGGGCCTCGGCCTCGGCGCGCGTCGCCGACCCGGCCGACCCGTCGCGGGTGTTCCAGTGGCTGCTCGAAGACGTGGAAGACGAGCGCGGCCACCGCGTGCGCTACGAGTACAAGGCCGAAGACCGCGCCGGCGTGACCGAGTCGTCGCCGTGCGAGGCGGCCCGCCGCAAGACCGGCGTGGCCTACGCCTACCCGAAGCGCGTGCTCTACGGCAACGCCACGATGGGCGTCGCCGGTGACTGGGCGTTCCAGCTCGTCTTCGACTACGGCGAGCACGACACGAGCGTGCCCACCCCCAGCGAAGACCTGCCATGGCCCGTGCGCCTCGACCCGTTCTCGAGCTTCCGCGCCGGCTTCGACCAGCGCTGCTACCGGCTGTGCCGCCGCGTGCTCATGTTCCACGACTTCACGGAGCTGGGCACGAGCCCCGTCTGTGTGCGGTCGACGGAGCTGACCCACACACCGTCGGCCCACCTCACCAAGCTGGTCGAGGTGGTGCAGCGCGGCTGGGTGCCCGACGGCCAGGGCGGCTACGACACCGAGGCCCTGCCCCGCGTCGCCTTCGACTACACCGAGGCCGCCCTCGCCGAGCAGCTCGGCTTCGTCAGCGGCCTCGACGACCTGCCCCCGAGCCTCGACCTGGCCCGCTGGCAGTGGGTCGACCTCGACGGCGAGGGGCTCAGCGGCCTGCTCGCCGAGCAGGGTGGCCGCTGGTTCTACAAGCGCAACGAGGGCGAGGGCACGCTCGGCGCCGTGCAGCGGCTGCCCAGCCAGCCCGGGCTGTCGCTGCGGTCGGGCGCCCAGCTGCAAGACCTCGAGGGCGACGGCGTGCGCGACCTGGTGATGCTGCGCAAGCCCCTGGCCGGCTACCAGCCCCGCGAGGGCAGCGGCTGGGGGCGGTTCCGACCGTTCGAGCAGGTGCCCGACGTCGACCCCTCCGACCCCAACGTGCGGGTGCTCGACCTCGACGGCGACGGCCATGCCGACCTGCTGGTCACCGAGCACGACGTGCTGCGCTGGTACCCGAACCAGACCACGAAGGGCTACGGCGCCCCGAAGACCGTGCGGGTGCCCCACAGCGACGACGACGGGCCGCGGGTGGTGTTCGCCAGCGACAGCGAGTCGCTGTTCCTCGCCGACATGAGCGGCGACGGCCTCACCGACCTGGTGCGCGTGCGCAACCGCAGCATCTGCTACTGGCCCAACCTGGGCTACGGCCGCTTCGGGGCGAAGGTGACGATGGGCAGCGCGCCCTCGTTCGGCCACCCCGGTCGCTTCGACCCCGCCCGCGTGCAGCTCGCCGACGTCGACGGCAGCGGGCCGGCCGACCTGGTCTACCTCGGGCCCGACCACGTGCGCATCTGGCGCAACGCCTCGGGCAACGGCTTCGGCGCCGCCGAGGAGGTCACCCGGCTGCCCGGCGTCGACGACGCCCGCACTGTGCAGGTCGCCGACCTGCTCGGCGACGGCACCGCCTGTCTCGTGTGGTCGTCGGCCCTGCTCACCGACCGGCACCGTCCGCTGCGCTACCTGCGGCTGATGGCCGACGGCAAGCCGCACCTGCTGCGGCAGGTCGACAACGGGCTCGGGCGCGTCACGACGCTGAGCTACGCGCCGTCGACGCAGTTCTACCTCGCCGACCGGGCCGCCGGTCAGCCGTGGGCGACCAAGCTGTCGTTCCCGGTGCAGGTGCTGGCGTCGGTGGAGGTGCTCGACCAGGTGACGGGCTGGCGGTTCACCAACCGCTACGCCTACCACCACGGCACCTACGACGGCGTCGAGCGCGCGTTCCGCGGCTTCGGCATGGTCGAGCAGTGGGACACCGAGCGCATCAGCGACCACGCCGGCCCGGGCGACGTGGGCGGCAGCGGCACCAACGAAGACCTCGTGCACGAGGTGCCGCCCGTGCGCACCCGCACCTGGTTCCACACCGGCGTGTGGCGGGCCCACAGCAACCTGCTGGCCGCCTACGCGGGGGAGTACTGGTCGGGCGATAGCTCGGCGGCCACCCTGCCCCCGTGCACCCTGCCCAGCGGGCTGTCCCCCGACGCGCTCCGCGAGGCCCACTACGCGCTCAAGGGCAAGGTGCTGCGCCGCGAGGTCTATGCCGACGACGGCAGCGCCGAGTCCGTGCACCCCTACACCGTCGAGCAGACCAGCTACGCCGTGCGCCAGCTGCAGCCGCGGCAGGGCGCCGAGCCCGGGAGCGCGCGGTACGGCAGCTACCTCGTGGTCGACCAGCAGAGCATGAGCTGGAGCTACGAGCGCAACCCCAGCGACCCGCGGGTGAGCCACACGCTCACGCTGCAGGTCGACGACTACGGCCACGCCACCCGCACCGCGGTGGTGTCGTACCCGCGCCGCAGCCCCGCCAAGCCCGCGCAGGGCGAGCTCGCCGTGGTCGTGAGCACGTCCACCGTGCTGCACGACGACAGCAGCGACACCCAGTACCACCTGGGCCTGGCGGTGGAGAGTCAGAGCTACGAGCTCACCGGCGTGTCGGCGACCGACGCCAGCCCCTTCGACGCCGCCACCCTCGACGCCGCCATCGACACCGCGCTGGCCGGCACCGTGCTGGACTACGAAGACATCCCCGCTGGCGGCACCACGGTCGAGCTACGACGGCTGTCGCACACCCAGACGGTGTACTGGGCCGACGACCTGTCGGGGCCGCTGACCCTCGGCAGCGTGGGGCAGCGGGCGCTGGTCTACGAGCGCTACGCCCTGGCCATGACCGACGGGCTGCTGACCAACGTGTACGGCACCGACGTCACCCTCGCGAACCGCACCGCTGCTGGCTACGTCCAGCGAGGCGGCAGCGACGCCTGGGTGCCGTCGGGGCGCACGACCCTCGACGCGACGGCCTTCTACCAGCCCACCGCCCACACCGACCCGTTCGGCAACGTCACCACGCTCACCTACGACAGCTACGACCTCGTGCTCGTCGAGGTCGAGGACGCCGTGGGCAACACGACGAGCGCCACCATCGACTACCGGCTGCTCAGGCCGAGCCAGGTCACCGACGCCAACGGCCAGAGCCAGGCCGTCGCCTTCGACCCGCTCGGCCGCGTGACCGCGGTGGCGGTGCTGGGCATGGGCGACACCCTGTCGGCCCCCACCGCCCAGTTCGCCTACGACGACGGTCGGTGGCTCGCCTCGGGCCTGCCGGCGCGGGTCCACAGCCAGACCCGCGAGACCCACGACGACAGCGGCACCCGCTGGCTCGAGAGCTACGCCTACAGCGACGGCGGCGGCCAGGTCGTGGCCACCAAGACCAAGGTCGCCCCCGGCCTCGCCCCCGAGCGCGACGGCAACGGCGACCTCGTGTTCGTCAACGACGTGCTCCAGACCGCGCAAGCCAGCACACGGTGGGTCGGTAGCGGGCGAACGGTCCTCGACAACAAGGGCCAGCCCGTCAAGCAGTACGAGCCGTACTTCGACAGCCAGGCCGAGTACACCGACGAAGACGAGCTCGTCGCCTTCGGCGTCAGCGCCGTGCTGCACTACGACCCCGTCGGGCGGCTCGTGCGCACCGACTACCCCGACGGCACCTACGCCACCGTCACCTACGACGGCTGGACCGAGACCCATGCCGACGGCGCCGACAACGTCGCCGGCACCGACTGGTACACCGAGCGACAGGCCCTGGCCTCCACCGACCCCGACCACCGGGCCTCCGACCTGTCCTACGCCCACCGCGACACCCCGCTCGTGCGGCTGCTGGATGCGCAGGGGCGCACGTTCTTGCTGCAGGAGGACAACGACGACACGTCCCCCTACGAGACCCACTTCGCCCTCGACATCGCCGGGCATCCACTGACCCTCACCGACGCGAGAGGCAACGCCACCCAGACCCAGGTGGTCGACCTGCTCGGGCGCACGCTGCACACCAGCAGCCCCGACGCCGGCGACACCGACGTGTTCCTGGACGTGGCTGGGCAGCCGGTGAAGACCTGGCGCTCGGGTGGGCTGGTGGCCCGCACCGTCTACGACGCTCTCCGGCGACCCGTGCAGCACTGGGTCGACGAGGGCAGCGGCGAGCGCCTCGCCGAGGCCTTCGTCTACGGCGACGCGGTCGACGTCGCCGCCAGCCGCAAGGCCCTCGGGCGCCTGTTCCGCACCTACGACGGCGCCGGACTGCAGGAGGTGACCAGCTACGACGCCAAAGGCAACCCCCTCGGCACCGAGCGCACCTTCCTCGACGCCGTCAGCGCAGAGGTCGACTGGGACGTCATCGACGGCGACACCACCGTCGCTGCCCTCGACAGCAGCGTCAGCACCGCCGGCCTCCTGCAGAGCACCTCGTACACCACGTCCACCACCTACGACGCCCAGAACCGGCCCGTCACCCAGACCACGCCCGACAGCTCCGTCACCCGCACCAGCTACGACGAGGGCGGGGCCTTGCAGGCCGTCGAGGTCGACGTCCGCGGCGCCACCCCCGCCGTCGACATCGTCACCGACATCACCTACGACGCCCGAGGACGAAGGCTCGGCATCGACTACGGCAACGGCACCGCCACCGCCTACACCTACGATGCGCTCAGCCAGCGGCTCACCAAGCTCGTCACCACGAGATCGAGCGACAGCACCACGCTGCAAGACCTCAGGTACTTCTACGACGCCGTCGGCAACATCGTCGAGCTGCAAGACCACGCCCAGCAGACCACCTTCTTCGCCAACACCCAGGTCGACCCCCACGCCACCTACACCTACGACGCGCTCTACCGACTCGTCGGGGCCACCGGGCGAGAGAAGGTGAGCCTCGCCCAGGCCGTGCAGTCCGACCCCACCTACGGCGTCGTGCCCGACCCTGGCACCACCGTGCTGCGGACGTACAGCCGGTCCTACGCCTACGACGAGGTCGGCAACATCACCCAGATGGCCCAGTCCGGCGACTGGACCCGAACCTACACCTACGCCAGCGGCAGCAACCGCCTGCTGTCCAACAGCGCGCCCGGCGGCGGCACCCACAGCTACAGCTACAGTGACCGCGGCGCCATGACCGCCATGCCCCACCTCGACACCAT
>Ga0213839_1000762_pt1 | contig 29094 bp, 25 predicted proteins | sample SWPATP21_FD_160075 | JGI IMG/M metagenome (GOLD analysis project Ga0213839, IMG submission 160075) | Coastal seawater microbial communities from Marineland, Florida, United States - SWPA TP2 #1 | ecosystem: Environmental > Aquatic > Marine > Coastal | place: USA: Florida | collected 2016-08-14
TGAGGTCGTCGGGGGTTCCGAGGGCGTCGACGAAGCAGGACGGCGGCATCCAGATCCCGAGGCCCGAGGCCGTTCCGGGCACGAAGGGCTCCTCCACCTGCACCCGGATGTTCCGGGCGGCGGCGTCGGGGATCCCATTGCCGTCATCGTCGTCCCAGCGACCCCCCAGGCCGTTGGTCCAGCTGCAGTAGACGTCACCGCTTCCGGGGAAGCACTCGGCCGGCTCCCCCATGAGGAGCACCGCCACGCTGTACAGATCACCCGCACAAAGGTCGCCGGCGCAGCCTGCCTCCAGGTCGACCTGGTTCGACGGGCGCAGCCCCTCGCACGGCTCCATCAGGGCGAAGAGGTCGTCGAGGGTGGGCGGGCTCTGCAGCTCGCCATCGGGGTAGCAGTGGCCGTCGGCCGCACGGGTGAAGTCCTCCCGGCAGGGAAGCTCTTCCACATCGGTGGCACAGGACAGCAGCAGGGCGAGGATCACGGGCCCGCCGTAACACTGCCGATGGCACCTCGGCGATGCCGAACGGACACCGGGGCCATGGTAGCGTCCGGGCGTGGATCGCTACGACCGCGTCGCATACGCATCGCTGCCCATCCCAGAGGCGGATCCCAGTCGTCTGTTCGCCCTCGGCGCCCTGTTCGGACTGGAGCGCCCCGCGCGCTGGCGGGTCCTGGAGATCGGCTGCGGGGCCGGAGGCCACCTCGTTCCCCTCGCGGCCCGCCACCCCGACGACACCTGGGTGGGCTTCGATCTCGCCAGCGTGCCCGTCCAGCAGGCCCGGGGACTCGCCCAGCGGCTGTCCGCCCCGGTGGAGGTCCTCCAGCTCGACGTCTGTGAGGCGTCCGCGGCCCTCGAGGCCCGCTCGGAAGCGCCCTTCGACTGCATCATCGCCCACGGCGTGTACAGCTGGGTCCCCGACGAGGCCCGCGAGGCCCTCCTGGCCCTGTGCAAGCGGTGGCTGGCGCCCCAGGGCATCGCCTACGTCTCGGTGAACTGCATGCCGGGATGGGGCATGCGGGGAACCCTCGGCGGCATGCTGCGCTACGTCGCCGGCGACGGCCCCCCCGACCGTCAGACCGGCCGCGCCCGGGCCTTCGTGGGGCTGCTGTGCTCGCTGGTCCCCGAGAGCGACCCCTACGGCGCCTGGCTCCGCCGCGAGGAAAAGCTGATCCGCCAGCACGGCGACGCATGGCTCTACCACGACCTGTTGGCGCCGGTGAACCGGCCCGTGTGGCTCCACGAGATCGTCGACACCGCCGCCACCTACGAGCTTCAGTACCTGGGCGACGCCCTCATCGAGACCATGCTCCCCGACCGCCTCCCCCAGGACGTCCAGGTCCGGCTCGCGTCCCTCGGAGGGGGGCAGGTGGAGCAGGAGCAGCTGCTCGACTTCGTGCTCGCCCGGTCGTTCCGGCGGGTGCTGCTGTGCCGCGACGGGGTCGAGCTGCAGCGGGAGCTCAGCCCCGACGCCCTCGAGGGACTCCACGTGAGCGGGCGCCTCGTGCGGGAGGGCCCCATGCAGTACCGCAGCCTCGACGGCGACGAGCTCCGCACCGAGCACACCGGCATGGACGAGGTGATGGGCTGGCTGGCCGACCACCGCCCCGCGAGCGCCCCCGTCGACGAGCTGGCCCGCATGCTGGGGCCCGGAGAGGTGGAGCGGGTCCGACGCAACCTCCTCCTCGCGGCCACCCGGGGCCTGGTGGAGCTACGGCAGCGTCCCGCCGGTCTCGTGGGCCACGTCAGCCCCCGTCCGCTGGCCGACCCCATCGTCCGCACCCTGCTGTCCGATGGAGAGGTGCCGACGGCCCTGGGGGCCAAGGTCCGGCTCGACGGGATGGAGCAGGCCATCCTCCGCCACCTCGATGGCCAGCACGATGTGCCCGGCCTGATCGACGCCATCCTCGCCGACGGCTTCCAGCTCCAGGGGCACCACGGGATGGGCCCTCAGGCGCTGCGGGGCTGGCTGGAGGTCGAGGTCCCGCGCCGCCTGCGCGGAATGGCCCGCACGGGCCTCATCGTCGCCTAGCAAACCAAGCGGGCCACCACGACGACGCGCCCCCCTGCTCGCAGCCACAGCCCCCCGTCTGGGGGAAGAGGCACTCGTGGCTCGACGGCGAGACCTCGCAGGCGAACATCGACAGCGGGACCGGTGCGCCCTCCGAGGTGGTGATCACGCCCCCGTCGAGGTCGAAGGCCGCCCCCTCCCCCTGACGACCCTCGGCACCGACGAGCACCTTCGGCGGGTCGGACCAGTGGCCGTTGGGCACCTCCGGGTCCGTCGTCCACTCGAGGACCTGGCTCCCCGTGCGGAGCACCAGGCGATCGCCGTCGAGGTCCCAGTCGCCACCGGTGACCCGGCGAGCCTCCGCCGTGGGGCCGTCGATCTGCACCTTGGCGACCTCCTCGAGGGTGACCACGTCCCGTCCCGGGTCGAAGGGCATCCGGTACACCGTCGACAGCCCCTCGCTGGTTCCCTTCGTGAGGATGTGGATCCGGCCCGAGCAGGGCTGCACCAGCAGCGCCTCGGCGTCCTCGGGCCCGTCCGGGTAGACCGCCGTGTAGCGGGCGACCAGCTTCGCCTTGTCCCCGGCATCTTCGGGCTCCCGCACGACGTACACGCTGATGTTGGCGCGGTCCTCGTCGTTGTCGCCGATGTCGCCGATGTACAGACAGTCCCCCTTGTCCGGGCAGGGGGCGGCCGCGATGTCCTCCCAGTCGTCGTGCTCGGCGTCGGCGACGTCGTAGGTGGCCAGCAGGGTGCCGGTACGGTCGAAGGCGAAGAGCCGTGGAGGCCCGTCGTCGTCGTGGGTGTAGAAGACCCCCGGCTGGACGCGGCTCGCGGCCACCCCGGACGACTCGGTAAGGCCCGCCGCCTGCAGCGAAGGCAGCTCCTCCACCGCGCCGTAGGTCTCGCAGGTGTCGGCCAGCGCAAGGGCCAGCCACAGCATGCTCATCACCAGGCCTCCAGGGTGCAGGCTACCGCAGGGCCCGGCCATCCGCCGGGCCCGAAACGACGACGCCCCCCGCCGGAGACCGGCGGGGGGCGCATCGGTGACGAGGGGACGGACCCCTCATCGACTCACTTGGCGGCAGCAGCGGTGCGGCAGCCGGTGAGCTCGCCCGTGTCGACCATCGGGTTGAACTCGTCGTAGTCGCCAGCGAGCATGCCGGCGGGGTCGTCGCCCCAGGCCACGCAGTCCACGAAGGCGCCGTTGATGTCGTAGGCGCGAGCGATGTAGGTCATGACCGCGGGGTCGTTGTAGTGGGCATCGCAGGTGAAGACCGTGCTGACGCCGTCGGCCCAGTCCTGGGGCGCCGCGCCGGTGGTGATGCCGGTGGCGGACAGCAGCGTGTAGGAGCCGTCGGCGGCCACGCCGGAGGCGAGGAGGGAGTGCCAGTCGTTCCAGTTGCTGGCGTTGGCGGAGTCGGCCGCGTCGAGGAGGCCACCGGAGGACTCGCCGAGGAAGTCGAACTCGAAGTCGACGGTGGTGCCGGAGCAGTTCACGCCGCCACCGAGGGTGGCATCGTCGAACTCGTCGAGGATGACGGGGCCGGTGTCGTCGTCGTCGTCGTCGCCGTCGGTGGCGCCGCCGCCGGTGTCGCCGGTGCCCTTGTCTCCGTCGTCGCCGGAGCAACCGATAGCAAAGAGGGCCGCAAAGCTGGCCGTGAGGAACAGAACGTTCTTGGTCATTGTGGTCTCCAGTGGTGGCCGCGAAGGGTCGCGGTGCAAGCTCTTGGAAGTGGCTCCGCGCCGCCAATCGGCGGGCGTCTCCTCGGAACCTGGCCCGAACCATAGCCAAGCGGTCACCCGTCGTCCACTGTTGTCCTCCCTGCAGACATCGCACGACACCGCGCCGCAACCCTTCGCAGCGCCACGTTCCCGCTGGTCGCGACGTCGTAGGGATCCCGTGCTGCGCGGTGTCGTGCGATACTCCGCTGCATGTCCACCACCAACTCTTCGCCCACCCGCTTGCGCTTCTGGCTGAACGACCGCCTCATCGACGAAGCCGGCGTGCCCCCCACCACCACCCTGCTCCGCTACCTGCGGGACCACCGCCACCTCACGGGCACCAAGGAAGGCTGCGCCGAGGGCGACTGCGGCGCCTGCTCGGTCGTGATCCTGGAGCCCCGCGACGATGGTCCCGCCACCTACCGGGCCGTGAACAGCTGCCTGATGTTCCTGCCGATGCTGCAGGGGAAGCGGGTGTACACCGTGGAGGCCCTGCGGGATCCAGCTCCGGGCCTGGCCCCCAATCAGGGGCACCACCCCGTGCAGCAGGCGATGGTCGACGCCCGCGCCAGCCAGTGCGGCTACTGCACGCCGGGCATCGTCATGGCCCTCTTCGAGGCGTGCTACCGCTCCGACATGGGCCAGGACTGGACCCTCGACGACCAGGTGTGCGGCAACCTGTGCCGCTGCACCGGCTACCGCCCGATCCGCCAGGCCCTCGAGGACGTCGCCGGTCGCCGTCCCGCGGATCGCTTCGCCGCCGAGGCCAACCAGTACCGACCCGGGGATGCCGCCCTCACCTACCGGGCCGAGCACCCCACCCAGGGCCCCCAGGACTACGCCCAGCCCACCTCGCCAGCCGCCCTCTGGGACCAGCTGGACGCCTGGCCCGATGCCGTGTTCGTGGCCGGAGGCACCGACCTGGGGCTCCACGTGACCAAGCACCACCGTCCCCTGCCCCGAGTGATCGGCCTCGAGGGAATCCAGGAGCTGGAGGCCCTGGCCGCCACCGACGACGGACTGCAGGTAGGCGCCCGCGCCACCCTGACCCGCCTGCTGGAGGCCGCCACCGGTCGCCTCCCGGCTCTCGAGAAGATGCTGCGGGTCTTCGGATCCCGTCAGATCCGCAGCCGCGCCACCATCGGCGGCAACCTCGCCACGTGCTCCCCCATCGGCGACCTCGGCCCCGTCCTCGTCGCCCTCGACGCCGTCGCCACGGTGCGGAGCCGCGAGGGCAGCCGCTCGATGCCGGTGGCCGACTTCCTCTCCGGCTACCGGAAGCCGGATCTGCAGCCCGGCGAGATCCTGTGGTCGGTCCAGATTCCGTGGCCCACGGGCTTCGCCGCGTCCTACAAGGTGAGCAAGCGTCGGGAGATGGACATCTCGACGGCGTCGGCCGGCATGCAGGTGTGGGTGACCGACGGCGTCGTCGACGACATCCGCCTCGCCTACGGTGGACTCTCCGCCCGACCAGCCCAGCGGGCCACCCACACCGAGGCCGCGCTGCGGGGCGGTCCCTGGACGGAGGCCGCCGTGGACGCAGCCCTCGACCAGCTCGCCCGCGACTACCAACCCATCGACGACCTGCGGGGCAGCGCCGCCTACCGGACCCTGCTGGCCCGCAACCTCCTCAGGGGCTTCTTCCTCGACAGCCAGCGGCCTCCCGAAGCGCAGCTCGTCGATGCCCCCGTCTCCACCGTCGCCGCAGGAGCCTGATCATGGTCACCGCCGACAGCCCCAACGCCAAGGTCCCGAACGCCGAGAGCGCCGGCAAGAGCCCCCTGGGCGCTCGCCTTCCCCACGAGTCCGCCCTGCGCCACGTCACCGGAGAGGCCCGCTACGTCGACGACATGCCCCACCCGCGCGGGCTGCTCCACGGCATGATCTGGTCCTCGCCGTGGGCCCGAGCCACCAACCTCCGCATCGACAAGCGGGCAGCCCTGGGAGTGCCTGGCGTGCACGCCGTCCTCACGGCCGACGACGTCCCGGGCGAGAACAACGTGGGCCCCGTCTTCCACGATGAGCCCGTGCTCGCCGCCGGCGACGTCTCCTGCAAGGGGCAGCCCGTGGCCTTCGTCGTCGCCGAGACCCGCGAGGCCTGCCGAGAGGCCCTGTCGAAGCTGGTGGTGGAGGCCGACGAGCAGGACCCCGTCCTCGGCATCGACGCCGCCATCGCCGCCGCCAGCTTCCATGGCACCCCCCACGTCGTGCATCGCGGCGATCCCGACGGAGCCCTGGCCTCGGCCCCCCACCGGGTCCAGGGTCGGGTCGCCAACGGCGGGCAGGAGCACTTCTACCTGGAGACCCAGGCGGCCCTGTGCATCCCCGGCGAAGACGGCCACCTGCGGGTCTTCTCCAGCACCCAGCACCCGAGCGAGGTCCAGGCCCTGGTGGCCCACGCCCTCGACAAGGGGCGCCACGACGTCGTCGTCACCTGCCCCCGCATGGGGGGCGCCTTCGGCGGCAAGGAGACCCAGGCCGCAGGCATCGCCGTGCTCGCCTCCCTCGGGACCGTCCACACGGGCCGGCCCGTGAAGTGCTGGCTCGACCGCGACACCGACATGACCGTGACCGGTCGCCGGCATCCCTTCCAGACCGACTACGACGTCGGCTTCGACGACGAGGGGCACATCCTCGGCATCCGCTTCGATCTGTACTCCGACGGAGGCTGGGCCGCGGACCTCTCCCTGGCCATCGGCGACCGGGCGGTCTTCCACGTCGACAACGCCTACTGGCTGCCCAATGTCCGCATCGAGGCGCGGGTGTGTCGCACGAACACCACCAGCAACACGGCCTTCCGCGGCTTCGGTGGCCCCCAGGGCATGGCCGTCGTCGAGAACGTCATGGAGCGGGTGGCGTCCGAGCTCGGCCTCGACCCCCTCGAGGTCCGTCGCCGCAACCTCTACGGGGAGGCCCCCCGGGACCGAACCCCCTACGGCCAGCAGGTGCGGGACTTCCGCATCCCCCGGCTGATCGACGAGCTCCTCGAGCGGGTCGACCTCCCCCAGCGCCGGGCCGACGTCGCCGCCTTCAACGGCAGCCACCGCTGGCGCAAGCGGGGCCTCGCCCTCACGCCGGTCAAGTTCGGCATCTCCTTCACCGCGAGCTTCCTCAACCAGGCGGGCGCCTACGTCGTCCTGTACAGCGACGGCACGGCCCAGCTGAACCACGGCGGCACCGAGATGGGCCAGGGCCTGTACACCAAGATGCTGGCGGTGTGCGCCCATGCCCTGGGCATTCCCCTCGGCAAGGTCCGGCACATGCCCACCAGCACCGACAAGGTGCCGAACACATCGGCCACCGCGGCCTCCTCCGGGGCCGACCTCAACGGGCAGGCCGTGCGCGCGGCGTGCATCCAGCTCGTGGACCGCCTTCGGCCCGTGGCCGCCGACCTGCTGGGCGTGGACCCCGGGGCCGTGCACCTTGCCGCCGAGAGCGCCGAGCGTCCCGTGCTCGACGGCCTCCCGGCCTGGGCCTGGACCGACGATGGTGCGAAGGTCTCCCTCGCCGAGGTCACGTCGGCCGCCTACCTGCGGCAGGTCCCGATGGCCGCCGCCGGCTTCTACGCCACCCCCGACATCGCCTACGACCGCGAGCGGGGGCAAGGAAAGCCCTTCCACTACTTCGCCTACGGCGTCGGCCTGTCCGAGGTCGAGCTGTGCGGCCTGACCGGCGAGTGGCTGATCCGGCGCGTCGACATCCTCCACGACGTCGGGGACTCCCTGTCCCACGACATCGACGTCGGACAGGTGGAGGGCGCCTACGCCCAGGGCCTGGGCTGGCTCACCATGGAGGAGCTGGTCTTCGACCCCCAGGGCGGACTGATGTCCCACTCCCCGAGCACCTACAAGATCCCGGCCGTGGGCGACATCCCCCGGGGGGCTCTCCACGTGCACCTGCTGGAGCGGGCGCCCCAGGAGGACGTCGTGTACGGCAGCAAGGCCGTCGGCGAGCCGCCGTTCAACCTCGCCATCGGCACCCACGTGGCCCTCTCCCGCGCGGCGTCGGCTTTCGGCACGCCGGTGCAGGTGGCGATGCCCGCGACCACCGAGGCCCTCCTGTTCGCCGTGCAGGAGGCCATGGGGGCCTGAGCAAGACGGGGCCCCCCGAAGGAGGCCCCGATCCGACACGCCCCTGATCTCGTAGGGACGCCAGAGGGGCGGGTCCTACCAGACCCGGGCCCCTCGAGGCTGGCGCAGGCTCAGAACGAGCTGCAGATCGACGGCGCCGCTGCGCCCGGGTTGGGCGTGATGTTCAGCGAGATGTCCATCGCGGGCGCGCCGCCGATGGGGTAGCCGAAGCCCTGGTCGCCAGCGCCGCAGACGCCGTCGCCGCTGAGGTCGACCCACACGAGCACCAGGTAGTTGCCGCCCTTCTCGATGGCGTCGAGGAAGGTGCCGGAGACGGAGCCCTTCGTGCCGATCGTGGTGGTGAAGGAGTCGTCGACGACGAAGTCCTTGGCGTCGGCGATGCCGACAGACACATCGTTGCCGGCGAAGGGCCGGAAGTCGCCCATCACGTCCACGTTGAAGCGGTAGGGGTCATCGGTGATGGTGGTGCCGGTGTCGCCGGTGGTGCCCGTCACATCGGTGTCGGTGTCGGCGTCCGTGTCCGCATCCGCGTCGGCATCCGCATCCGCGTCGGAGTCGGCGTCGGCGTCGGCATCGGCATCGGCGTCGGCGTCGGTGTCGGTGTCGGCATCGCCGCCGTCTCCGCCGTCATCATCCTTGCCACCGCTGCAGGCCATCAGGCCCGTCAGCAGGAATCCCAAGAAAAGCTTGCTGGACATGTGTCCTCCTCCAGAGTCAGGTGGCCCGACATTGGGGCTGTCGGGCCACGCGTGCATACGCATCGCACGTCCCGTGGCCACCAGCCACGAAATTTCGTTCCGTCCGGGTCACGGGCGCTCTTGGGTGGAGCGTCCAGGTCGAGCGGGAGCCGGTCCGAGGGGAACGCTCCCGTGAAAGGGCCGGTGCCGGACGAGCCGGTCGCCGAGGGCACGGTACGGCTCCTCCCCCGAGCACACCTCGGTCACAGGCAGGTCACCGAGGACCTCCAGCCAGTGGGCAGCAGGGCGGGTGCGCAGCTTCCGGGCGACGCGGCGACGGAGCACCGGGCCGAGGAGTGCCCGGGCCGGGAGGGGGAGGTCGCGGGCCCGCTTCATGCCGAGGGCGTCGCACAGGCGGCGCCAGAAGGGGTTCTCGTCCACGATGCCCACGGCGATGTAGCGACCGTCGCGGCAGCGGAACACGCCGTAGTGCGGCAGCGAGCGGAGCCGTCGGGGAAGCCAGCGCTCGAGGGCCTGCCTGGCCACCTTCCTCCCCGCCGGGGGCACCGCCTCCTCGCCGAGCGCGGCCAGGTCCGCTCCCTCACGCCACAGCGCGACCCAGGGCCCCAGCGCGTCGACCATGGCCACGTCCAGGACCGCCCCGGCACCGCTGCGCTCCCGCTCGTGGAGAGCCGCCACGATCCGGAGGGCGGCCAGCTGGGCGGCCGACAGGTCGGCGACGGGAAGCGGCCAGGCCCCAGGCGCCCCGCGCCCCTCGAGGCTCAGCGCCCCACAGAGGGCCGCGGCGTTCAGGTCGTGCCCCGGGTCCGCCGCCCGCTCGCCCTCCTGGCCGTAGGCGCTGATCGAGCAGCGAACCAGGGAGGGGTTCAGGCGGCGGAGGGTCTCGTCGTCGAAGCCGAGGGCCGCCAGCTTGCCCGGCCGAAAGCCCTCGACGAGCACGTCCGCCGCTGCGATCTGCTCCTCCAGGGCCGCACGACTGGCGTCGTCCTTCGGGTCGAAGGCGATGGCCTGCTTGCCCGCGTTGACCCACGAGAACAGGGGCTTCAGGTTCCGGGCGGGCTCCCCCTTCACCGGCTCGACCTTCACCACGGTCGCGCCGAGCCCCGCCAGCATCCAGGTGCACGCCGGCCCCGGCAGGTTCCAGCACAGGTCCACGACCGTCACACCGTCCAGCGGTCCCTTCGCGTCCTCGCTCACACGCCCCCCCGTGGCGCCGGTCACTCGGCGCCCGGCCCCCCATAGCGCCCCATGTCGCTCACCGAGCCGTCGTCGTCGAGGATGGCGGGGTCCCCGGCGTCGATGGCGGGGCTGCCGGGAAGGAGGCGTCCGTCGTCGGAGAGGTCGACCATGGGGTCGACGGCGAGGTTGCCGTTGGAGCCCACGGGGCTGCCGACCGCGCCGAAGCCGCCGGTGCCCGCGAAGAACAGGCTGTAGGCCACGTCGACGACGCCGCCGGCCTCCTCGTCGAGGATGGACCCGCCGCTGCCGCCGAGAACGATCGTGTTGTGGAGGCGCAGCATACCGTCCTCGTCGGCGAGGCCCTGGGTGCCCTGGGCCGCCGTGTTGGCGATCAGCAGGCTGTTCTGCACCAGCAGGCTGCCGTAGGAGACCTTGGCGAAGCCTCCCTCGTCGTCGGCCCCGTTGCCCAGCGCCGTGGACTGCACGAGGAGGATGTCGCTCTCTTCGGCCAGCCCGGAGTCCTGCTCCCGGTACTGGGTGCACAGCGCACCGCCGTCGTCGTCGGAGGTGTTGTCGAACAGGTCGAGGTGCCGCAGCGTGACGCGGTGGGTGTCGTTGTCGAAGGCCATGGCGCCGCCGCAGTCCGTGGCGCGGTTGCCCGAGAAGTCGCTGTTCGTGACGGCGAAGGTGGACTCGTTCCGCCAGCTGTGGAGTCCGCCGCCGCGTCCCGCCACGTTCTCCTCGAACACGCAGTCCTCCACGTTGGAGTCGTCGTTGTCGAGCTCGAGGCCCCCCCCGGCGTCTCCCGTGCTGTTCCGACGGTGGACGTTGCGCCGGTAGGTGTGCTCGGCATGGCTCATCTTGACCCCGCCGCCGTCGTCGTTGGCGGTGTTGCCCTGGATCAGGTTGTCCTCGATGACCATCTCGCCGTAGTAGATGCGCAGGCCGCCGGCGTCGTCGATGGCGTCGTTCTCGAGCACGGTGTTGGCCTGGAAGGTCGCGGTGGACCAGTCGAAGTAGACGCCACCACCGTCGTCGTCGGCCTGGTTGGCGGCGAATACGTTGCCGACCACATCGCCGTCGAACCACTTGGCGTAGAAGCCCCCGCCGCACATGTCGGCGTGGTTGTCGACGAAGGTGCTGCCGGTCACGGTTCCGGAGCCGCCCAGCCACACCCCGCCCCCGCCCACGTAGTCGTTGGCCGTGCTGGTGGCGTCGTTGCCGCGGAAGGTGGTGCCCTCGATGAGGACCGCGCCGTCGGCCCAGACCCCGCCGCCCTCGTCGGCCTGACCGTCGCGGAAGTAGGAGCCCTCGATGGCCAGGACGCTGCCGGAGTCGGCCCAGATCCCACCGCCGTCGCCGCTGGCGACGTTGTCCCGGAACTGGCTGTCCTGCACCGTCACGGCACACCCGAGGGCCGACACCCCGCCGCCATCGGTGGCCGAGCTGTTCAGGACGCGGACCCCCTGCAGCGTCACCGCGCTGGAGCTGCAGCGGAGCGCGCCGCCCCGGCCGTTCCCGGCGCCCCGCAGCATGGTCAGGTCCTTCACCGTGACCTCCGCCCCCGAGCGCACCTTCAGCACGTTGCCGAGGTCCTCCCCGTTGAGGGCCGTGGCCCCTGCCCCGGCGCCAGCCAGGACCAGGTTCTTGCCGACCACCTCGGCCCGCTGCTTGTGGTTGCCGGCGCACAGGGCGAGGGTGAAGCCGTCCGGTGCGTCGTCGATGGCCTGCTGCAGCCAGTCCCCGGGTCCCGTGCAGACGGCGCGGTCGTCGGCGATGCCCGTGCAGTCCTGGTCGATCCCGTCCGCCACCGTGCCCTCGTCGCCGGCCGGGTTGACCAGCGGGTCGGTGTCGTCGCAGTCGTCCGCCTCGTAGCCGTCGCCGTCGAGGTCGACGGCCAGGGCGGGCAGTGCGAGGAGCAGCAGGGTCGCGAGCATGAGGGGCCTCCTGGGTCACCGGATGATGACCGACACGACCGACCCCCGTCACGCCATCCGCTGCCTTGACCGCCCGTTGACAGCCGGGGGCTACAGGCGGACGGTGACCGGCTCGTCGGGCCCGATCTCGCTCTCGAGGGCGATGCGGACCGGCACCGCGTACTCGGGGTAGCTCGGGTTGTGCCAGAGGTGCTCGGGCACGAGGTTCGGACCGCTGCCGACCGACACCAGACGCCCCGAGAGCACCTGGCCGGTGGCACGGCGCACGGAGGCGTCGGCCCCCTGGGTGAGCGCGGCCGCCTCCGCTGCGGCCACGAAGGCCACCACGTCACGGGTGCCGGTTCGACGCACCTGCACGATCGGCTCGCCTGCGGGCACCACCTCCCCCTCGGCCCGGTAGATCCAGGTCACCTGGCCGTCGACCCCCGCGCGGAGGTCCATGCGGTCGATGCGCCCCTGGACCATGTCGAGGGCGCGGCTGGCGGCCACGACCTCCCACGCCTCTCCCTCGGGGCCGGGAACGGACTCGCCGCGATCCCGGGCGGCATCGGCCGCGTCGTTGACCGCCGACACCGCCTGGCTTCCGGCCCGGACCCGAGCCTGGACCACCCGGATCTGGCGACGCCACTCCTCGACGGCCTGCTCGGAGCTGGCCCCGGAGTTGGCGAGGTCGAGCTCGATGGACAGGCGCTCCTCGAGGGTGGCGAGCAGGGCGCGGTCTTCCTGGAGCTGGGTGGCGAGCCGGGCTCGGCTCACGAGGACGTCCTCCACCCCTTCTGCGAAGCGTCGGGCGTCGTTGCGGGCCTCCATGGCGGCGGACTGCTGCACGGCGAGGAGCTCGGCGCTGGCCCAGTCGCGCTCCTCCTTCAGCGAGGCCGTGTCCATGCGGACGACGATGTCGTCGGCCGAGACCAGCTCGTGGAGCTCGATCGGGAGCTCGCCGACCCGAGCGGTCTCGAGGGCGGCGACCTCGACCGCAGGAGCGAAGCCGTAGCCCCGACCCTCGACCCCTGTGCCGGACAGGGCCCCCCACACGAGGGCGACGACGAGACCGGCGCCCCACAGGACGCCCCCGATGGCGCGGCGCATGCGGAGGTCCATCACGACTCCCCGATGCGGGCCGCGGGGAGGAGCGACACGCCCTGGATCCGCCCGGTGGCGACCAGCTCGCGGACGAGGAGGTCCCCCTTGTCCTCCTGGCGGAGGTTGACGTCGTAGACGAGCTCCTCCGGGCCGTCGACCCGGGCGAGGCGGGAGGCGGTCAGCTCGAAGGTGCGGCAGTGCTTGCGGAGGATGGCCGCCATCTCGTCGCGCCCCTGGTCCCCTCCGAGAAACTGGAACCGCAGCATCCCCTGCTCTGCGCTCCGCGTTCCGAAGGCTGTCCAGTGGAGGTAGAGGGCGGTCATGCCGATCACGGCGGTGGATGCCAGCGCGATGGAGAGCTGCCCCGCCCCCGCGGCCATCCCGACGGCCACGGACAGGAAGAGGAAGGTGGTGTCCCGCGTGTCCTTGATGGGCGTGCGGAAGCGGACGATGGCCAGCGCGGCGGCCAGGCCGAACGCGCGGGCCAGGCTGTCGCCGACGACCCCCATGATCACGCACACCACCATCGACAGCAGCACGAGCGACTGCACCAGGTTCTGGCTGTACGACAGCACGCCGTGAGACCAGGCGTAGAACCAGCCGATGGCCTGACCGGCCAGGTAGGCCACCAGCAGTCGGAGCAGGAAGTCCGACAGCGTGACGTTCATCCCCGGCGGCTGCGCGAACATGCCCGTCAGTAGACCGTCCATGCACCCCTCCTCTCCACGCGGTTCCAGGGAACGTCGCCCAGCTGCTCGGCTCCCTGAACGTACTTCGAGCAGCTCACCCTCCGCAGCCGCAACCCGTGCACGATGCGCTGCATCCAGAAGGGAAAGGCCCCGTTGAACTTCATCTCGAGGATGGTCTGTTCCCCGTCGAGCACCACGCTCTGCCAGTCTTCTTCGTGGGGCTCGTAGGGCCGCTCCATGGGCGGAGGCTGCACGCGGAGCTTGCGATCGAAGGTGAGGCGCGCGCCATCGCCGAAGCGTGTCCCGTAGGCCTCGCGCTCGTAGGCCACCCACAGCCGCGGCCGCATGTCGGTCAGGTCCATCAGGTTCCGGAAGCGATCCAGATCGTCCTGGTGGTCGGGCTTCATGGCGCGAAAGCCGCCCACCGGGGGCGGTGCGCCGAGGCACAGGTCGTGGACGTAGCGGCGGTCCATGAGGGCACGCTGCTTCAGGATCGACGTGCCCACACGACCCTTGATCTCCACGAACACAGGGTCGCTCTCGTCGAAGCCGTAGGTGCGGATGCGCATCTTGTACCGGTTGCGCACACCCTCCACCGTCTGCATCGCCAGCTGCCAGTCCCAGGTGTCGAAGTACAGGCTGTTGACGGCGTAGGTGCCGTCGTCTCCGTAGGCGTCGGGGTCGCAGTACATCCGTACGAGCTCACGAATCCACGCTTCCTGATCGGGAGAGATCAGGTACTTGAACTCGTAGCGGGCCTTGAAGCTGGGCAACGGCTAGCCTCCGTTCGAGGCGCCTGGCGTGGGCTCGTACTCGATGATCCAGTTGGACGAGCCATCTGGGGAGCGCGCCAGGGAAATGTCCGGCGCCTGCTGTCCGAACTGGGAGAGGCTGTCGATCTCCGCGTTGTCCAGCTCGTCGGGTGCGTACAGCCCGATGTCCTCTCCCCCCTGGGCGTCGAGGTTGAAGCCGATGTGGAGCGGACCGTCGCCGGTGTCGCCATCGCAGAAGAGCACCAGGTAGCCCCCAGCGGGGATGCTCACGCCGGGCGCGAGGAGGTGCTTGCGCTTGTCGCCCTTGTCGTCGGTGAACCAGTAGCCCTCGAGGTCGACGTCTTCCGTGCCGGCGTTGTAGAGCTCGACCCAGTCGGGGTAGGCGCCGGACTCGTCCGCGTAGGTCAGGCTGTTCGCCGCCATGAACTCGTTGATGTAGATCTCGGGGAGATCGGGGGCGGGGCTGCCCGTGTCGACCGGGGTCGTGTCCGTTCCCTGGCCGTCGTCGCCGCTGCAGGCGACGGTGAGCGGCAGGGCCAGGAGAACGAGGAAAGCGGAAGAAGGAAGGGGACGAAGCGGGCGCAGATTCACGTGGGTGTCTCCGTGCCGTCACGTGACGGCCACAATGCACTCTACCATTGCCGCTCGGAGGGCACACCGTCACCACGGAATGCGCCCCTTCAGGCCGTCTCGGGATGCTTCGGTGCCCGCGAGCTCATGTCAAAGGCTGTCTCTCCCCGTTGGGCACAGCGCCGCCCAGACGCTACGCTGCCAGCGAACCCGCCCAAAGGTGCTCTCGATGAAGCCGCTCCTCCTCGCCGCTGCACTCGCTCTGCCCGTCACGGCCCTCGCCTGTCCCGGGAAGGAGGGCGTCGCCGCCGACACCTCCGAAGACGCCGACGTCTCCGAGGGCGCAGTCCCCGTGGACGCCGACGCCACGCGCTGTGCCAAGCGCGCCGAGCTGGTGGGCACGGCCTGCTCGTACAGCACCGGGATGATGGCTCAGCGGGTCCACGCAGACGGCGCGGAGGTCACGGTCACGGCCAAGCTGGTGAAGGCCACCGAGAAGCTGCCCAGCAAGGTGGCCGCTCCGTTCATCGCCAACGACGAGTACCACGTCATCGCCAACGAGGTGCTCGACGGCGTCGACCCCACGAAGACCCACGCGCTCACCGGGAAGGCTCTCGAGGTCGACGGCATCACGTACCTGCTCGTCACCAGGTTCCAGCCCAAGGCCAGCTGACTCAGAGGCTGCGGCGCCGAAGCACCAGCGCCTCGAGCTCCTCCGCCTCCGGCGTGCCCGGTGAGGCGTCGACCACGAAGCGGGCCAGCTCGAAGGAGTAGCCGGCGCGCGCGAGACGCTGGAGGTCCCGCTGACGTCGCTGTCGTCGCTCGTCGTCCGACTCGGGGCGACGGGGTGGCCGCGCCCACGGACCGATCCGTCGCTTGCGGGCATACAGTGCCGCCGCGAGCCGCTGGGGGTCGAGGTCGAGCTCCGCCTCCACCTCGGCCAGGGCCGCGTCGATGAGCTCGGGGGCCAGCCCCTTCTGTCGGAGCTTGACCCGAACGAGGCGCGGTCCGTTGCCCTTGCGCAGGAGCGAGCGGGCGCGTCCACGGGCGTACGCCCCGTCGTTCAGCAGACCGATCCGCTGCAGGCGCTCGAGCTCGTCCTCCACCAGCTGGAGTCCCTCCGCGGGATCGTCGCCGTGGTGGGCGGCCGCTCGATGGACCCGCCGGGCGAGGAGACGGCGCAGGTTGTCCACCGAGGTGCTGTAGCGCTCGAGGTAGTGGGCCGTGATCCGCTGCAATCGCGGACGGGTGATTCGCTTTGGTGGTCGCGACACGTGCTCGATCCCGTTACATGGCGGCCGCAGGGTGCAGCCACGCGTGGCAGGTCCGCCGCCAGCGTGCCATAGACGCCCCCATCCTCAGAGAGGTTCGTCATGGCACAGCCCGCTGCCAACTGGAACGATGCGACCGATGGCAAGGGGTACTGGGTCACGACCCCAGCCTCCGTCGAGCGGCTCGACGTCGACTGGGACGAGCTCCAGGAAACGGCCGAGCGAGATCCGGCCTCGAGGGGGCGCGCCCCCTCTGGCACCCCTACGGAGGCCGTGCGTCGCGCGCCCAGCCGCCAGCGGGTCGACATCCCGGTGGTCGACGCCCCCGATCGCACGCCGGTGCCTCCGAACCGTCGCTCCCGTGCCGCCCGTCGCGCGGAGCACCGCCTGCCGGTCGCCCCCCTGACCGACGCCGCACTCCCCGCCACCCTCGACGAGCACGGCTTCGACGTTCCGGAGTTCACGCTCTCCGAGCGCAAGCGGTCGGGCCCCAGCCTCGTCGACGGTCCGCCCACCGACCTCCGCGAGGTGCTCGACACCTTCGTCCCCGACGAGTGCGAGGAGGCGCCCACGGAGGAGGTCGCCCGTCCGCCGGCGTCCAACGTCAAGGTCTTCGCCCGCTCGGCCGCCTTCGTGGAGGCCATCACAGGCGACCTGCCCAACGCCTCCTCCGCGGGCGTGAGCATCGAAGGTCGCACCGAGGTGCAGGAGGTGGCCGACGAGGCCCCCACCCTCATCGAGCCGGCCCCCCTGCCGGCCGAGCCGGTCCCGAGCGCATGCCGCGGTGAGGAGCCGGTCTCCGTCGGCCCCGTCGTTCATGTGCGGGTGAGCCCCGACCTGACCCGGCCCGGCCCCGCGCCCCGCGACGTCGCCACCGACGCCGAGCTCTCCATCGACGCGAAGCGCGCCCTCGCCCGGGCCATGGCGGCGAAGGCCCTCGCAGCGCGGGCCCAGAAGCCCCGTGACCCCGGCTCCCTGCCCCCCGTCGAGGAGCTGGCTCCTTCACGTCATCAGCAGGTCGTGCTCCCCCAGCGCTCCCAGGAGAGCTGGTCGTGGGACGAGGCCGATCCGCTGGCCTCGCCGCTCTACCCCGAGCGCCGGGAGGAGCCGGTCATCCCGCGCACGCCCAGCCTGTCGCTGGTCCAGTCGTCCCCCACCACGGAAGAGTACGACGGCACCCTCGCCACGCCGATGCCGGCGCCCCCCCGCCCGGACGTCGTCGTTCCGTGGCCCCTCCCCACGGTCCGCGCGCGCATCGGTCAGCCGCTCCACGCCGCCGGTCCCGAGCTGTCGGCCATCGACGGGATGGACTCCGTGAGCATCGAGCGGGTCGACGGACGCTCGCTGGGCGAGCCGGTCGACACCGAGGCGAGCCTGGTCACGCCGGCGCCTTCCGAGGAGCGCTCGAGCTTCATGGGCGTGGTCATCGGGCTGGCGGTGGCCGCCGTCTTCCTCGGCATGACCGCCGTGGGAAGCTTCGCGATGTTCGCGCTGGCCGTGCTCATCGCCGTCCTCGGCTGACGGCCCCGGCCTACTCGGTGAGCGCGGCGTCGACCTCGGCCGCCCAGGTGTTGAGCGCATCCATCGCCTCCCGGTCCTCCACCACCCGGGTGAAGGCCGGATCCGTGCGACGGTCGTAGCAGGCGTCGACGAAGCTGTCGGAGATGTCGGTCGAGCCGAAGTCGAGCTGACACTGCCGTGAGGACGTCCACGAGGACGCTCGCTTGGCGGTGAACTGCCACGTCGCGGACCAGGTCTTCTCCCGCTGGGTGCGCGCCCCGTCGCCGCGGAGGAGGGAGGCGTGGCTCATGCCGTCCAGCCCCTCGGGCACCGGCAGGCCCGCGAGATCCAGCACCGTGGGCGCCACGTCGACCCCTGCGGCGAGCCCTCCCACCAGCTGGTTCGGCTTCACCCCCGGACCCACGACGATCCACGGCACGGCGACCGAAGACTCGTAGAGCAGGCGCCCGTGGAACGTCCCGTGGTGGGCCGGGGTGTCGAGGCCCTCACCGTGGTCGGCCACCACCACCAGGAAGGTGTTGTCGGTCAGGCCCCGGTCGCCGAGCTCCTTCCAGAGCCGCTCCAGCTGTCCATCGATGCGGTTCAGCGCGGCGCGGTAGGGGGCGTTCGGCCGGTCCGGCTCGAAGTCGCCGAGCTGCTCCTCGATGACCCGAACGGGGGCATTGGTGTCGATGAGGTTCAGCTGCAGGTAGACGGGGCGATCGGCGGCCGGGCGCTCGTCCACCATCTTCAGGGCCTCGGTCACGATGAAGCCGGCGCCCTGTCGACGGCCCGGGGCGAAGCCGCGCTCCTGCGCGTTCAGGTGCTTGTCGAAGCCCCGACCGATGCCCCCGTGGGAGGGGCCGTCGAGGGGATCCTGGTTGAGGTTGTGGTTCCCCGTGGCTCCTAGGGTCGTCCAGCCCGCACGGCGGAAGTGCTCGGAGAGCTGCTGGACGTCGTCGGGCAGGGTGCGCGCGCTGGCCTCGGGCCCCGGCTCGGGGATGCCGATGTGCCAGCTGTGACGTCCCGTGAGCATCGCTGCGGAGGCCGCGCGGGGGCTGGGGGCGTCGGCGATGGTGTCGAGGAAGCGGGCCCCCTTCCCGGCCACCCTGGCGAGGAAGGGCGTGACGCCGGCTGCGGCGCCGTAGGGGGACAGCTGGTCCTTCCGGGCGGCGCTGAGCACCACCAGCACCACGTTGGGCGCCCCCTCCGGGGCCACCGGGCGCTCGAAGGGTGCCGCCGTGACCACTCGCTCCTCGAGGCTCCGCACGGGCGGGGCCGGCTTCACCGTCACCGCCGTGGCGCTCCCCTTCGGCACGGCACGGGGCGTCGGGCGGCCGTTGTCCGAGCCCGTCGACCCTCCGAAGACCACGAGGCCGCCGAGGCCCAACACCACGACCGCCGCGACGCCCACCCACACCAGATTCCGACCCGTTGCCAAGGCTCCCTCCAGGAAGCCCCTCCTAAGTCGGGCGCGAGACAGACGCGAGGCAGGTGCCCGCGACGATGTGGGGCCATCGAGGAGACCGGAGACACACACCGGGTGTTGGCCCACATCGCCGGGGACCAGCGAGGTCGGCCAGGCCGACGGTTCCACGGCTGCAAACATCGATCCATGGCCCCGCACGGCCCATCCCGCGGGTTCGTCCGTGGGCTGGGTGGGTGCACGACGCTGCATCACGACATCCATGTCGGTGTAGGCTCCCCGAATGAACAGCACCCGCCGCAAGCTCGCCATCGCGACCTGGGATGCGCCCCGCGAGGGCAACATCTACGGGAAGCTCACCATCGACATCGAGGAGTCTCTCGCCTACATCCAGTGGCTGCGGGATCAGACCGGGGAGAAGGTGACCATCACCCACCTGGTGGGGAAGGCGGCGGCGATGGCGCTGGCCCAGGCCCCGGGCTTGAACGGGGTCATCCGCTTCGGCCGCTACGTGCAGCACGACACCGTGGACATCTCCTACCTGGTGGCCCTCGAGGAGGGTCGCAACCTGGCCAAGGCCAAGATCGAGCGGCTCGACCAGAAGTCCGTGGTGGACGTGGCCAAGGAGCTTCGTGCCCTCGCGGCCAAGCTGCACCGCGGCGAAGACGACAACTTCAAGAAGAGCCAGGGACCGATCAAGCTTCTTCCCACCTGGATCATCCGGCCGCTCCTCAAGGTGACCGGCTACCTCACCGGCGTGCTCGGCGTGTCGATGGCCGCCCTGGGCCTCGAGCGCTTCCCGTTCGGCGCCTGCATCATCACCAACGTGGGCGTGTTCGGCCTCGACGAGGGCTTCGCGCCCCCCACCCCCTTCGCCCATGCCCCCATCTACGTCCTGGTCGGCGCCATCAAGGAGGCGGCGGTGCCGCGAGATGGCGAGGTGGTGATCCGCAAGCAGCTCACCCTGTGCGCCACCATCGACCACCGCTACATGGACGGCGCCCAGGGGGGCGTGTTGGCGAAGGTCGTCCGCGACATCCTCGAGAACCCCTGGCAGCTCGAGGGGCGTGACGGTCCCCCCGCCGAGCTCCCGGACCATGGCTCCAGCGTCGAGGCTGCTCCTGCCGATGCGACGGAGGCACCTGTGGGCGCCGCACCCGCCGCCATCTCGGACTGAGTCCAGAGACGGAGAAATCCTCGTCCGGGAAGCGTCAAGCCGGTTGCGGGTCTCCGGTCCAGTCGTCTAAGGGAGGGCACCGATTCGGAGGTGTGTCCTATGTTCGTCCTGCTCTCGAGCCTCGCCCTGGCCTCTGCCCCCACGGCCCTCGGCGGCGATGACGGCTTCAGCCTCGACCGCGAGGACTACGGCGTTCCGGACCTCCCGATGGTGCCCGTGGGCACCGAGCCCATCATCAACGGCGAGCCCTACACCAAGAACGACTGGCCCGAGACGGGCGCCATGGTCGTCAAGATGGGCTTCCGCTACGGCTCCCAGACCTTCGAGATCGTCACGCCGATCTGCAGCAGCACCCTCATCGCGCCGGACGTCGTCCTCCTGGCGGCCCACTGCGTGGACCCACAGGTCCTCGCGTACTCTTCCGGCGGGGCCGACATCGTCGGCTTCGGCTTCGACCGTGGCGTCAACCTCACCGGCTACATGTTCGACTGGAACCCGGGAACCGCCATCTCCAGCGGCACCGTCCTGCACCCTCAGTTCGACATCCGCAACTTCAGTGGCTTCGACTCTCTGGGCGTGGCGAAGAACGACGACATCGCGCTCATGTTCCTGGATGAGCCCCTCCTCGACGTTCCCTTCGCCTACCTGCCCACGGTCGACGAGGCCGACCAGATGGCTGAGGGCAACGAGCTTGCCATCGTGGGCTGGGGCCAGCGGAGCGCCCAGGACCAGTACTCCGCCGGCCGGAAGTACGGCGGCATCTCCCACATCAACGAGCTCGGCGAGCACGAGTTCCAGGTGGGCGGCGAGGTGCAGGACGTGCGGAAGTGCCACGGCGACTCCGGCGGCCCCTCCTTCATGGCCGTCGAGTCCGACAGCTCCGCCGAGTACCGCGTCGTGGGCGTCACCAGCCACGCCTACGACCTGACCGACTGCTACCAGACCGGTGGGGTGGACACCCGGGTCGATGCCTACCTCGAGTGGATCGAGGAGGAGATGATCGAGGCCTGCGACAACGGCACCCGGAGCTGGTGCGACTGGCCGGGCATCATTCCTCCCCCCGACGCCGACGGCTACCACGCGTGGGAGGTCAACCCCAACGCGCCCCTCGACCCCTTCGCGGCCGCCACGGGCGGTGACGGAGACGACGGCGACAGCTCGTCCAGCGAGTCCAAGGGAGGTTGCAGCACCGCATCCTCCAGCGCGGGCATCGCGGGGGTGCTCGTGGGCCTGGTCGGTCTGCTCGGCCGTCGTCGCTGACGGCCCGTTCTCCCGGTCCGCCGGGGGGGTGATCCCACCGCACGCGTCGTGTTGACGCACGCCGCAGGGCTGCGTTACCCGGGGCGGACATTCCCGCTTAGCTCAGTTGGTTAGAGCATCGGACTGTTAATCCGAGTGTCACTGGTTCGAGTCCAGTAGCGGGAGCTCAAAACCCCAGGCCGCAGGCCTGGGGTTTTTAGGTCGCGCTACTGGATGGGCGAAAGCTCGGGTGGCGAGGAGCACAGCGACGAGACGCGCGAGTCGTACGGTCCAGTAGCGGGAGCCACTTCGAGGGCTGAAGGTACCCACCCGAAAGCCCACCCAGGTCGCCCTCCTCCGGAAGCTCTCCGAGGAGGGCGATGCTGATCGCGGCCTAGCCCACCCAGGACGTCGGCGCTGAGGAAGCGGAGCAGGTTGGCCTGGTCGACGGGGCCGCGAAGTCGGCGCAGACCATCGACCCCGACAGCATCGACCTGGCGATCACGCCATGCGCCGAAGAGGCCGTTTTACACTCATCAATACGTACTCGACGGCCAAACCGGAGCGTCAGTAGCAAGTGTGGACTCGAGGGTTGGAGTAGGCTGCGCCGTCACGACACGAGAGAGGAACACCATGGAGCACTGGGTCGACGGGCGCCGAGCAGACGCGGACGTCATCCTGGCCAGGTGGGAGGCGCGTGATCCGCAGGTTCGACACCTCATGGTGGGAGAGGCCGGCTGGGACCGGGTCCGCCCCATCCTGGAAGACGACCGCCTCTCCGGCGTCGAGGGCCTGCGGATCGAGTCCGTTCGCATCGAGACCGCGAAGCGATTTCAGGAGCTCCTGGCCACACCGCTCGTCGCTGGCGCGTCCGAGCTGCAGCTCGCGGCCCTCGGTCTCCAGGGTCCTGCGCTCGGACGGCTGGGCAAGCTGAAGGGGTCGCCAGGCCTGCGGTCCCTGACCATCGGGTGGGGTGAGTTCGACAAGCCCCTCGACGAGCGAGCCCTCCGGAGCCTGCTGAAGCCACCGGCGAAGGCCCTCGCCCAGCTCGAGGCCCTGGCGCTCGTCGACTGGAAGCCGCTGAACGACCGGCTCGTCGGGGCGGACCCGGTGGTGGGGCAGCTCCGGTCGCTGCGGGTCCGGGTGACCCGCCCCGACTGGCTGCTGCGGTGGCTCGCCGAGCAGAACAGCCCGCTCCAGACCCTCGACACCATGGTCCGCGGGAGTCAGCCCCTCGACTGGACGCGCGCGTACCCGGGCGATGCCCTGCCCGAGCTGCGCAAGCTGGTGCTAGGCGGAGATCCGCAAGCGGCCCTGCCGCGCCTGGGAGACGCCCCGTTCTACGCGCACGTCGAGGTCCTCGGCTGGCGGCTCCAGCGCGACCCGACCTCCGCCCTGGCGGCCCTCGCAGCGCTGCCGGCGGGGCCCCGCCGGCTGCAGCTCATCGCGCCACCCTCGGGGTTGGATGTGGCTGCGCTTGCGGCGCTCGACGGCGGCACCCTGACCGCTGGACTGGAGCGCGTCGAGCTGGTCGATGTGACCTTGGACGGAGGCGCGACGGACGCGCTTGCACCGTCCATCCGGTCGCTCCTGGACTGAGGGCGCAAACGCCACGTGATCGTCCGCCGAAGCGACGCGCCGGCCCTGGTGGGGATGAGCCAGCAGACCACGTGCTTCGTGAGTCCCACCTACTTCACGGAGCGGCACAGGTTCGCCGACTTCGTGGTGCACGAGGTCGCCCACATCTACACTACTGCTGGGTCTGCAACCGGACGAGACGTTCTCGGGGAAGGGCCACGCCAAGCACGTCTGCAGGGCGTGCGCCAGGCTCGGGGGCGAGGAGCTGGCCAACCGCCAGAACCTCCGCAACCTCGAGCGCTGCGTCAGCTGGGAGGGCTTCATCCGGCGCAATCAGCGCGCGGCGTTCCAGCGCTTCCTACGCCACGAGGACCCTCGCATTCGGGCCGGATGGGCCGCTCGAAGGGCGTGGGACGCAGCCACGAGGCGTTCGAGTCCTGCGCCCGAGCGGCGCCGCCGATACCCCAAGAGCCATGACCCGGAAGAAGAAGCCCCTCCCCCCTCGGCGCAAGCGCATGAACCGAGGCCGTCGCCTCCAGTCCGCCCGCCACTGGCTCCCCACCTACAGGGGCAAGAACATCGTCCGTGGGTACGCGAAGTGGTTCGGCGTCGACCTGCGGTGCGCCGTCCTCGAGCTACGCATGCTCGGCGTGGAGGTCGACCCCACGTACGCCGACAAGGTCCTGTCCCCACCCAACAGGCCGAAGCCCAAGAAGCCGCCGACCGAGGACCTCCCGGAGGGCTACGGCACGGAGTGGGACGACGACTTCGCCTTCATCGCTGGCTTCACCTCCGGCGGCGCACCGTTCGGCACCCCCTGGGAGCGGTGATCCCCCCATCAGGCAGGAAGCAAGAGCCACAAGTAGGCCAGGAAGCCCACGAGCAACACGCCGCCCTCGAGCCGGCTCACCCGCCAGCCCGTCCACATCAACGGCAGCAGCAGCCCCGAGGCCCCCAGCATCCACCACACGTCCCGCGCCAGGATCACCTCCGGCACGTCCAGCGAGCGGACCAAGGCCGTCACCCCCAGGATGCCCAGCACGTTGAAGATGTTGGAGCCGACGACGTTGGCGATGGCGATGTCGTCCCGCCCACGCCGGGAGGCCACGAGGGACGTGACCAGCTCGGGGGTGCTGGTGCCGGCCGCCACGATCGTCAGGCCGATGACGGTGTCGGAGACCCCCACGGCCCCGGCGATGGCGACGGCGCCGCGCACCAACAGGGTGGAGCCACCCGCGAGCAGCGCCACGCCCACCACGATGGCGAGCAGGTTGGTCGCGAGCGCCCGGGCGCCGTGCGCACCGAAGGACGCGGTGACCATCTCCTCGAAGCCCTCGTCCGACGCCCCCGCCGCTCGCCCGAGCCACACGACGTAGGCCGTGAACACCACCAGCGTGGCCAGGAGACCACCACCGTCGACATGGTCCACCACGCCATCCCGCGCCACGACGACGAGCAGGACCGCAGCGAGCATCATCACCGGCCACTCCAGGCGCACGGTGCTCCCCACGACCCGCAGCGGACGGACCATCGCCGCCAGTCCGAGGATGGCGCCGATGTTGAAGATGTTGGAGCCGACGACGTTGCCGATGGCCATGCCGACGTTGCCGCCCACGGCCGACTGAACAGACACCACCAGCTCGGGCGTCGAGGTGCCCGCAGCGACGATGGTGAGCCCCACCACCGCAGGAGGCACCCGCGCCGCAAGGGCGAGCCCACTGGCCCCACGCACGAGCCCTTCTCCACCAGCAACGAGCAGCACGAGGCCCGGAATCGCGAGCATCCAGTCCATTGGGAACCCTCGGCGTCGGTGAGCGGCCCGTCTGTGAGCGGTCGCCGACAGGTCGCGAGCCGCAGCAGCATCCACGCCCGGAGGTATCTATCGCCGTCCTCGCCCCGCGACCGCTGACCAACCCCGTGGACCGTGTTCATAGGGCCCATGGTCGACACCCGCCTCCCCTGGTCCACCCCCCGTCCCCTGATGCTGGCTCCGATGCAGGGCCTCACCAACCGGGGCCTCCGCGCCGTCTACGGCCGGGCCGTCCGACCCGACGTTCTGTTCACCGAGTTCGTCCGTGTCCGACCCGGGTCCGCCACCCCCGTCGCCTCGTCGGACTTCGTCGAGGCCACCACCGAAGTGCCCGGCATCCCCCTGGTCGTCCAGGTCATCGGCAGTGCCGACGAGGGGGTCATCGAGGCCACCGCCGAGCTGGTCGACCGCGGCGTGCGGCACATCAACGTCAACATGGGCTGCCCGTGGGGTCGCATGACCTCGGTGCTCGCGGGCGGCGGCATGTTCCGCGCCCCCGAGACGGTGGAGCCCATGCTGCGGGAGCTGCGGGCCCTCGTGCCGGGCTCCCTGTCGGTGAAGACCCGCTCCGGCATCGACGACGAGCGCCAGATCTTCGACGTGCTGCCCGCCTTCGAGGCAGCAGGCATCGACTTCCTCGTCGTCCATAGCCGCACGGTGAAGCAGAAGTACCGCGGCATCGCCAACCACGATCTCACCGCCGAGATCGTCGACGCCCTCCCCTTCCCCGTCATCGCCAACGGCGACGTGCGCACCGCGGAGGAAGCCCGACAGGTCCTGGAGCACACCGGCGCGGCCGGGCTCATGCTCGGCCGTGGAGCCGTCGCCGACCCCTTCCTGTTCGACCGCATCCGGGGAACCGCCGCCCCCACCCCGACCGACGACGAACGCCAGCAGCAGCTCGCCACCCTGTGGGGTCACCTCCTCGATGCCTACGTCGAGCTGTTCGCTGGGGACGCCCAGGTCCTCTCCAAGCTGGGGAGTCTGGCAAAGCACGTGGACGACGACGGGCTCCGCCGCTGGGTGAAGGGCGTCAAGAAGGCTCGCAGCGTCGACACGCTGCGCGCCTACCTGGAGCCCTGAGCGCGCGCGGATCTCGAGCTGGCGTCCCCCCGATCCTTTCGTTATTCGACGAACAACGAAGAGAGCGTACCATGGACCCCTCCTGCTGCAGCGACGCCCCCACGGCGTTTCGACCGGACCCCGAGGCGGACGCCCGCCTCGCGGCCTACTGCAAGGCGATCGCCCACCCCCACCGGGTCCACATCCTCCGCTTCCTCATCGCCCAGCAGTCCTGCTTCGCCGGCGAGATCGCCGAACAGCTGCCGGTGGCCGCCTCCACGGTGAGTCAGCACCTCAAGCACCTCAAGGAGGCCGGACTGATCCAGGGAGAGGTCGACGGTCCCCGCCGCTGCTACTGCGTCGCCCCCGAGGCCCTCGCCAGCCTCCAGCAGCTCGTGGCGGCCCTGTGAGCACCGAGAACCAGGAGCCTCTCGGCCTGTTCGGCCGCTATCTCTCGGTGTGGGTCGGGCTGTCCATCGCTGCCGGCGTCGGGCTCGGCGCGCTCTTCCCGTCGGTGTTCGCCGCCATCGCAGCCGTCGAGGTCGCCAGCGTCAACCTGGTGGTGGCGGCCCTCATCTGGGTGATGATCTACCCGATGATGGTGCAGGTCGACCTGGGATGCCTCCGCAACGTGGGCGAGCGTCCCGGTGGCCTCGCCCTCACTCTGGTGGTCAACTGGCTCGTGAAGCCCTTCTCCATGGCCCTGCTCGCCTGGTTGTTCTTCGGCACACTGTTCTCGGGCCTCGTCTCCCCGGCGGATGCCGACCAGTACATCGCTGGGATGATCCTGCTGGGGGTCGCACCCTGCACCGCCATGGTCTTCGTGTGGAGCCAGCTGTCGAGCGGCGACCCCAACTACACCCTGGTCCAGGTCTCGGTGAACGACCTGATCATGGTGTTCGCCTTCGCCCCGCTGGCGGGCCTGCTCCTCGGCGTGTCCGACGTGTTCGTGCCCTGGGGAACGCTGGTGCTCTCCGTCGTGCTCTTCGTGGTCATCCCCCTCGTCGCCGGCGCCGCCACCCGGCAGATGCTGGCGGCCCGGGGCCAGGACGCCCTGGACCGCTTCAACGATCGACTGAAGCCCGCCGGCATCGTCGGCCTCCTCGCCACCGTGGTCCTCATCTTCGGCCTTCAGGCGCCCACCATCCTCGCGAAGCCAGGGGTCATCGCGCTCATCTCCGTGCCCTTGCTGATCCAGTCCTACGGCATCTTCGCCGTGGCCTACAGCATCGCCTGGCTCTTCCGCATCCGACACGAGATCGCCGCCCCGGCCGCGATGATCGGCACCTCCAACTTCTTCGAGCTGGCCGTCGCCGTCGCCATCAGCCTGTTCGGGCTCCAGTCGGGCGCCGCCCTCGCGACCGTGGTGGGCGTGCTCATCGAGGTCCCGGTGATGCTCTCCCTCGTCGCCTTCGCCAACCGTACCCGCGTCGCCTTCCAGGCCCGCGCCACCTCCTGAGGGCCCATGACCTTCGACAGCATCCTCTTCCTCTGTGTCGCCAACTCCGCACGAAGCCAGATGGCCGAGGGCCTCGCCCGCAAGCGCTTCGGCGACGCCGTCCGGGTCCAGTCTGCCGGGAGCGCCCCCTCGCGGGTGAACCCCTACGCCGCTCGCGCCCTGGAGGAGATCGGGATCGACCCGTCCGCCCACACCAGCAAGCACGTCGACACCATCGACCCCGACACCGTCGATCTGGTGATCACGCTGTGCGCCGAGGAGTCCTGCCCGGTCTTCCTGGGCGACGCTCGCCGGATGAGCTGGGCCATGCCGGACCCCGATCGGAAGCACGAAGACCTGACCGACGCGGAGCGCCTCCAGCACTTCCGCACCACCCGAGACGCCATCGACCAGCGACTCGAGGTCCTCGCCGCCCTTCGCGACACCCCCGAACCGTAGCGAGCGTGCTACCAGGCCCCATGGCCGACGCCACCATCCTGGTCATCGACGACAATGCCGACAACCTCCGGGTCGCCGTCGACCACCTGGAGCAGGCCGGCTACGAAGCCCGCGCGGCCCGCAGCGGCGAGTCCGGCCTGAAGCGGGCCGCCCACGGCGCAGCCCAGCTCATCCTCCTCGACGTGGAGATGCCCGGCTGGGACGGCTTCGAGACCTGTCGACGGCTCAAGGCAGACCCCGCCACCGCCGACATCCCGGTGATCTTCATGACGTCCCACCGCGACGTGGAGATGAAGGTGCAGGCCCTCGCAGCGGGCGGGGTCGACTACGTCACCAAGCCCTTCGAGCCGCCCGAGCTCCTCGCCCGCGTCCGCACCCACCTGCGGATCGCCGAGCTCCAGTCCGAGCTCGCGGCACGCAATGCCGCCCTCCAGGAGCTGTCCGACAACCTGGCCAAGCGCGTCGAGGAGCAGGTGCACACCATCCGCGAGCGGGCCACCGAGGTGGAGCGCCTCAACGCCCAGCTCCGCACGCAGGTCCAGGAGCGCTCGCTGGCGCTCTCCCGCGCCCTGCAGCGCCTCGCCCGTCGCACCGAGGCCAACCCCAGCGTCGAGGGCATGCTCCTCGACGGCCGCTACCGGGTGGAGGTCCCCCTGGCGCAGGGGGGGCAAGGCGCCGTGTTCCTCGGCAAGGACGAGCGCACGGGGCAGGACGTCGCCATCAAGCTCATCCGCGCCGGCCTGGTCGGCCCCCACCTCGCCGGGCGCTTCCTCCGGGAGGCCAGCCTCGCCGCCAGCGTCGACCACCCCGCCGTCGTCCGCATGCTCCACGTCGACATCCACGACGACGGCATGCTCTACCAGGTCCAGGAGCTGGCCCTCGGTGAGCCCCTCGACACCGCCCGGAAGCGGATCGGCAACCTCAGCGTCGGCGCCACGGCGAGGATCCTGGAGCACCTCGCGGCCGCCCTCCAGGCCGTGCACGGGGCGGGGGTGGTCCACCGCGACCTGAAGCCCGCCAACGTCATCCTCACCCCGGAGGCCCCCGGCCTGAAGCTGGTGGACTTCGGCATCGCCAAGCGCTCCGCCCAAGAGACGTGGTCCGACGACAGCGACGGGGAGACAGAGCAGACCCTGACCCGGCCGGGCATGCTGGTGGGCACGCCCCGCTACATGAGTCCCGAGCAGCGCATGGGCATCGAGGCAACGGCCGCGTCCGACGTCTTCGCCCTCGGGGTGCTCGCCCACCTCGTGGCCTCCGGGGAGCACCTCAGCAGCGGCTGGCAGCTGAAGCCCGGAGGCCTGGAGCGCCTGGCCCGCGCCTGCGTCCGGCCCGAGCCGCAGGCGCGCCCCACGGCGGCCGACGTCGAGCAGCGCGCCC
>Ga0213839_1000765_pt1 | contig 28905 bp, 23 predicted proteins | sample SWPATP21_FD_160075 | JGI IMG/M metagenome (GOLD analysis project Ga0213839, IMG submission 160075) | Coastal seawater microbial communities from Marineland, Florida, United States - SWPA TP2 #1 | ecosystem: Environmental > Aquatic > Marine > Coastal | place: USA: Florida | collected 2016-08-14
TAGGGGGCCCCGGTGAGGTTGGCGCGGGGCCCACGGAGCAGCAGGGCCGTGTTGTTCAGGAAGGGGATCCGATCGGCATCCTCGGGGGCCCAGGAGCACACCGTGCCCGCCACCACGGTCCAGTCCTTGAACGACGCGTGGTTGCCGATGGCCTGGTACAGGGCGTCCATCAGCTCCTGTCGGCTGCCTCGGGGGTAGCTTCCCCAGAAGGAGCGGGTGCGGTCGAAGGCGTTGGCGAGCAGGTCGGTGGCACTGGCCTTCCGGAAGTAGAACTCCGGCGCCATGAACACCTTGAGCACGCTGCTGTCCGTGGCGTCCGGGGTGGCGGCGGCGAGCTGAGCCTGAGCCCAGAACAGCACGTTGAGGAAGCGCTGGGCTCGGGCACAGAGGTCGGCATCGGCGAGGTTCACGAGGGGCGCGCCGTTCTGGGGCGCGACGCCTCCGGCGTGGGCGTCGGAGGGGAAGAATGTGGGGACGTTGTAGCTGACGAACAGCACCTTCGAGTAGGGCACGGGGAGCTCCTTCAGTGGGCGCACCCCTCCCGCCCGACGAGGCACGACGGTCGGGAGGGGTCGGATGGCGACGCCGTGGCGTCAGATGTTCTTGAATGCGGTGAGCACGTGGGCCGAGGTCTCGCCGACCTCCTTGAAGACCTGTGCAGCCTGCTGGGTGGACCGCTGCATCTCTGCCATGGCCTCCTTCCAGGAGTCCACGTCGCCGCTCTCCGCCATACGGGTCGTCATGGCGGCCATGGCGGCCACGGAGAGGGAAGAGATGTTGCGCAGGTAGTTGCTGGCGTCGGCGACCGCGTTGGCAGAGGCCTGGGCGACGACCTGGTACGCCATGCCGTCGCCCTGGGCGTGGGCGACGTTCTCGGCCATGGTGAGTCCCTGAGCGACCTTGAGGGAGTCCACCACCTGGGTGCTCATCAAGTCGTTGTTGGCCATGGTGGTCTCCTCAGCTGGTCGGGTTCAGTTCGCTCTGGGCGTCCTGCAGCTTGGCTTGGGCCGACGCGATGTCGCTCTTCAGCTGCTTGAGCTCCTGCCGGGCGGACGCGAGGTCCGACTGGGCGTCCGCGATGTCCTTGGAGGCCTGGCCGGTGTCGGGGGTGTTGTTGCCGCCGCCGCTGTCGTCGCCACCGGTCTGCACCTGGATGACCGTGGGGGGCGGTGGAAGGGTGGGGGTGGCCATGATCCGGGCCACGGCCGTGGAGACCACGGCGACGCCCACCTGCTGCAGACCCTGCTGGGTGCTGGTCTGGTTCTGCATGGTCTGGGCCACGGCCTGAGCCGCGGTCTGGTACACGACCCCCATGGCGTACGCGGGGGCCTCGCCGATGACGCCCGTGCTGGTCGCCGTCATGGCGTCGATGATCTGCGGGTTGACGGCGGCGGAGTCCGAAGACGGCATGGCGCGCTCCTAGGGGGTGTGGGGTAGGGGGAGGAGGCGGCGCGCCCCGCGGAGCGCGCCGCCCTCGGATCAGCCCTGGTTGTTGTTGAAGGCGGACAGGATCTCGGAGATGCCCACCGAGGTCGCAGCGGTGTCGACCCCGTAGAGCAGCGCCACGCCCTGGGTGGTCGTGGCCTGCAGGACGGTGTTGGCGTTCTGCTGCGCGGTCGTGGCGTTGTGGGCCGCGTTGCTCAGCGCCTGGGCGGACGCCTGGTACAGGTTGGCCAGCGCCATGGCGGGGGCGTCGCCCAGGACCTTCACGTTGGCCTGGGTGACAGCATCGGTGATCTGCGGGTTCACGGGCGGGTTCGGATCGGCCATCTTGGCACTCCATGCGTCGGGTCGACGCGGTTGTGCACCCGAAGGTGCGGTGGGCCCCCGAGGGGGCGGTAGCGAGTGACCAGAGACTATGGGTCGCCCGATATGGCTGGTAGACGGCTCTTGATGGGTCGTTTGCGCGGCGTCGCTGGCGCTGGGGTCCGCCGTGCGGGCGTCCGCTGGTCGGGGGGCCCCACGCCGGCCCAGGTGTGCGGGGGTCCCTCGTGGATCCGACGCCTCGGTAGCGGTCTGGTGGAGTCCCGGCCCATGCGTCAGGTTGTTCCTCGTGACCCGCCGCGGAGGAAAGGTGCCACCCACATCGATCAAAGAGCTCGAGGCCGAGCGGGATGGTCGCAACATCCTGGACGACGCCGACTGGTCCCTGCTGGCCCGCCGCTTGAAGCTGGCGCCGAGGGAGCTGCAGGTTCTCCAGGGCGTGTTCGACGACCACAAGGAGCTGGCCATCGCCTACGACCTGGGCATCTCCCCCCACACGGTGCACACCTACCTGGAGCGCATCTACCGAAAGCTGTCGGTGGCGAGCCGGGTGGCCCTGGTCGTGCGGGTGATGGCCGAGCACCTCCACGTCGACCGGGTCGAGGAGGTGTCGACGTGATGGATGTGCTGGACCGAGCTGAGCTGCGCCTGACCGCCCGGCACGAGGTGTTCCGCGCCGTGGTGGAGGTGGAGGTGGTGGGCGAGCGGGGCCTGCCTCTCGTGGCCCGCGTGCGGCTGAAGGCTCGCTGGGAGGAAGACGAGACCACGGTGGTGGCCTACCTGTCCCTGGCGGGGCGGGTCGTGGGTCTGCTGCCGCTTCCGGCGCTGGAGCGGGAGGCCGAGCTGTTGTTGCTGACGGCGGCCCGGGAGGTCCTGGACGGGGAGCTGCTGTTTCGGGTGCGGACGTGGCTGCAGGCGGGGCGTGGCGACGTGGAGGGCGACCCGTGCGACGTCGTGGAGAGGGGGCGGCGGTTGGTGGAGGCCCTCGGCCGCGCGGCGCAGCGGGAGGACGAGCGGGCCCACCGGGCCCAGCTGCGTCTGATGGAGCTGTTGCGGGAGTCCTTCCAGCTCTTCGAGGGGGTCCGAGAGCGCAGTGAGGCCTGGCGGGTGCGCAACAGCGACCCTCTGGGCTCGATGGTGGCCGCGGCCGGTCGATCCGCTGGGCCACCTCCGCTGCGGTCGGTGGGGGAGGAAGCGCTGGCGGAGGCGCTGGTGGCCGCGGAGGACGAGGTCGTGGCGGCGGATGCCGATGAGCAGCTCGATCGCCTCGCGGTCGCGGCATGGCGTCGTATGTCCGACCTGGTCCTCGCACGCACCGAGGCGATGGCCCACGCGGAGGAGGTCGTGGTGGAGCAGTCTCTCGACGCCTACGCGCTGGTGCTGGGGCACATGGTGGGGGGGACCGTCCTGGGGGCGCCCCGGGGCTGAGGCCTCTCGCCTGGCTGCGACACGCTGACCCCCGACGACGCAGCTGGCAGCGGCCTCGCCAGCTACCCCTTCCGCTCTGACCCCGGGAAGGGGGGGGGCGCGGGGTTCTTCAGGTCGTGGGCCAGGCTCCACCGCAGCATGGGCGCCACGTACGACTCGAAGGGGGCCGGCGCCTCGCCGACCTCCGCCACGACCCGGGCATTGTCGAAGACGGTGTCGTACGTGATGTACGGCCAGAAGACCTTCATGATCGCCCCGATGGGCCGTAGCGGCTGACCCTTGGGCGTGCGGCTCATCGCCCGCACGGTCCAGTCGAAGGGCTTCCCCAGCGCCCCGCCGAACCGGATGCGCCGCCCGTCGGCCTTCAGCGCCGCAGCGATCTTGCGCCCCGTCGTGCTTCCATGCCCCGCCCCGAGGTTGTACTGCTCGTGCTTGGGCGCCTCCAGCAGGTGGAGCTTGGCGATGCAGCGACTCACCCAGTCCCCGGGCACGAAGTCGAGCCGCAGGTCGGGGTCCAACGGAATCACCGGCATCCGCGCCATCCCAGCGAAGGCCAGGGTCATGTCGGTCTGGTAGGTGACCTCGGTGCGGCTGTCCCCCATGACCGTCGTGGGACGCATGACCAGCCGCCGCACGTCGGGGAGGAGCTCGCTGGCCATGTGCTCGGCGAACTTCTTGGTGCGGGCGTAGGGGTCGTAGTCGCTCCGATCCCAGTCGACGGTCTCGTCGTCGAGCACGACCTCGGACTGGCGCTTGCCGGCCACCGCACTCGTCGACACTTGGCTGAAGCGCTCGAGCTGCCCCCGGTCCGCCAGCTCCCGCCCCAGCTTCACCACCGACAGGGTTCCCCGCAGGTTGGTGTTGAAGCAGGCCTTGTCGGACTTGCGGTTCAGGCTGGCGGCGATGTGGAGGATGCTGTCGGCGTCGTCGAGGAAGGTGGTCTTGTCGGCCTTCGACAGCCCCAGACCCGGCGCGTGCAGGTCCCCCCGCACCACGCGAAGCCGCGGCAGCACTTCGCGGAAGCGCTCGCCGTCCATGTGCCAGGACAGCGCACCCCACACCCGCTCCAGCGCCTTGCGGTCGTCGGAGGCGCGCACGAGCAGCTGCAGGTCGCGGTCGCTGTGCTCGAGGATGTGGGCGACGACGGTGCTGCCGAGGAAGCCGGTGACCCCGGTGAGGAAGATGGCCATTACTTGCTGGCCGCCCGGAGCAGCACGGTCTCGGTCTCGATGCGCAGGGGGGGCATGCTGGCGGGGTCCCGCGGGGGCTTCTCGCCGTGGAGCACGGGCATGCACCAGGTACGCAGGCCGGGGTACTCGACGTCGACCCAGTAGTGACGCCAGTCGATGCCCTCGACGTCGGCGCAGAAGGGGCCCTCGCTGGGCTGCAGGGCCCGGAGCCGATCGGTGTGGAAGGTCCAGTCGTGGGTCTCGATGAACGGCCGGTACAGGTCGAGCATGTCGTCGATGCGCTTGAGCTGCTTGTCGGTGTCGACGGCCTGGTCCCGGAGGCTGTCGAGGGTGCCGCCGGCGACCCGCTGCAGCCACGACGGACGCTCGTCGTCGAGGAGCTCCTTCGCCTCCCGGGTCCAGCGACGGAGCCGGTCGGTGTTGAAGAAGCCCTGCTTGGCGACGGGCACGGGGTCGAGGTGCTGCAGGACGCGGTCGGTGGCCTGACCTCCCCCCTTGCGCACCCACCGGCGCATGGCGAGGCCGGTGAGCTCGACGGTGCGGCCGAAGCGCAGCGGGTTGATGTCGGAGCTGGCCAGCTGGAAGACGCCGCCGGCACGACCCTGCAGCGCCGCGGCGCTGATGGTGGCGAGGCCCCGCGCCACGTCGTCGACGGGGATGATGTCGAAGCGGTTGTCGGGGCGGGTCGGGAGCTCCCGGAAGGCGGTGCTGATGAGCCACGCCAGCGGTCCGGCGGTGTTCAGCCCCTCGTTCCAGCCGGGGAAGGGGAAGCTGCGGGCACACTCGACGATGGCGGGGCGCACGATGGTGGCGTCCTCGTCGAGGCCCACGAGGTGCTCGGCCAGGCCCTTGGTGTACGTGTAGATGTTGGGCCAGCCCAGGCGCTCGGCCCGCTCCATGCCGATGTCGATGCGGCCCTTGGTGGTCTTCGCGCCCTCGCCGCGACGGCAGGCCATCTGCAGGGCCCGGACCTCGGCGGCTGCGTCGAAGGGGGTGCCGTTGGGGGCGACGCCGATCTGCAGCTCCTCGGGGCACTCGCCGTCGTTCACCCCGGCGACGTAGCAGGTGGAGACGTGGACGTGGGGGACCTCGAGGGCCTTGGCGAGGTCGGCGGCATGCATGGCGCCGGCCACGTTGACCGCGAGGGCCCGCAGGGGGTCGGGGGAGAAGTCGGTGAGGCCGGCGGAGTGCACGACGAGGTCGGCGGAGCCGAGACGCTCGAGGGCGGCGGCGTCCAGCCCACACAGCGGCTTCTCGATGTCGGCGTCGACCGCGTGGACCCGGCCGCCGAGCCAGCGCCCGATGTCCCGCCCGTGCTGCGCCCGCAGGCGTCGGAAGACCGGGGAGGTGTCGAAGGCCTCCTCGACCCGCTGCAGGGCCCGCTTCCGGGCGGACCGGGGGCGGACGAGCAGGGTGATGCGGCCGATGTCGGGCACGTGCTCGAGGATGAGCGCCACGTAGACCTTGGCCAGGAAGCCGGTGAAGCCGGTGATGACGAGGTGCTTGCCAGCGAGCTCGTCGGCGACCCAGGAAGCGTCGTGCGTTGCTGACATCAGGACTCCACGATGGGCCAGTCGAGGTCGCGGGCGACCCGCCGCAGGCCGCGGTCGGGGTGGACGGCGCAGGGCCAGGGGATGGCGGCCAGGAGCACCTGGTCGGAGGAGGCGGCCCCGTAGGCGCGGGCGCCGTCGAGGTCGAGGTCGTGCTCGGCGACGAAGTCCCGCAGCGGGCGGCCCCCGAAGCGGGCGACGACGGGGTCGAGGAGGCGGCCCGTGGCCTTGCCGTCGCGCAGCTCCATGCGGTTGGCCACGAGCAGGTCGGCCTTCACGGCCTTCTGGGCGTGCCGGGCGATGGGCTCGAGGTGGTCGGAGACGAGCACGACGACGCGGCCGTCCTTCTTGGCCTGGTTGACCAGATCGACGCCGGCGGCGCGGAGCTTGTCGTCGAGGTGGGTGGCCCAGTACTCCTCGCCGAGGACCTCGAGGCGGTCCTCCGACATGCCCCGCAGCCCCATCCAGGCGAGCCGAGCGCCCACGGCCGGGTCGCCGAGGCCCAGGGAGAACGGAGCCGACGCAGCGACGGCGGAGAGGCTGCCCAGGCGCCGGGACAGCTCCTGAGCGTTGGCGGCGAGCCAGGCCGCGGCCAGGCTGGCGGGCCGCGGCAGCAGCACACCCTCGAGGCGGAAGAAGGCGACGGGACGGGTCATGCCCCCACGTCTATCTGCATTAGACTGACGTGTCAGTCTATTTCTGTCGGCCGGGGACTCCGGGCCTCGCGGCCGCCCTTGGGCCACCGGAGACAACGCGGGCGCCATCGGGCTCAGCGACGTCCGCGGTCCACGTCGAGCCTTCGCCGGTGGCGAGCTCCCTCAGGCGCTCGCGGCGGGCATCATGACGTCGGTGAGCATGCCCACGATGCCCATGCCGCACAGGGTGCCGGTCAGCGCCAGGGGAAGCCCACCGATGGCCCACATGCACAGCCCTGCGAGGAACACGGCTGCGCTGGCCCCACGCAGGGGGGAGTTGGAGAGCAGCGCGACCACCGCGCCACCGCCAAGGGCGACACACAGGACGACGAGAAGGAGCATGAGGACCTCACAGGTTCCGGCGCGGGGCGTCCGGTTGGGTGGTTGTTGGCGCCGCGATGCAGGGGCCGTGCCGTCCGGTCGCTGACCTGGCAGCCTGTCGTGGCGCACCTGGGCCCCAGGACCTGGCGCAGGAATGTCGCAGGGGTGTCGGCGATCTGTGGTGCCTCGACCTCAGCGAACGGCCTTGGCCTCGTCGACGGCCCGCTGCCGCCAGTCGACCTGCTCGGGGGCCAGTCCGGCACCGCTGAGTCCCGGCATCGGGTCGGGCCCGACCACGGTGATCGCCTCCTTGCCGACACAGTCGCCGAGCAAGGCCTTCAGGGCGGCGCTGTCGACGGCGTCGAGGCGGTCGCTGTAGCCGTCGACGGTCCCCAGGGTGAGCCCCTGGGCCAGGCGCCCGTGGAGGGCGTGGAAGTGGGACAGGGTGCTGCTGTGGGCCCGCGCGTGCTGGCCAGCGGCCTCGAGGCGCCCGAAGGCGACCACGTTGTCGTCGACCCCGTCGGCCACGTCGGCGAGGAGCCCGGTGAGGGCCTTCACCGCCGCGGGGGCCTGGTCGTGGGGAACGACCGCGCCGAGGTTGGCGGTCGCCAGTCCCGGGCCGGGGATCGACACGCCCGCACGGGGCGCGTAGGAGCCGCCGCCCTCCCGCATGGTCTGCCACACCCCGTGGCGGAGAACCGCCTCGAGCACGTCCTGTGCCGCGTCGTTGGCGTCGGTGCGAGGCTGCACCCGACAGGCCACACGCACGTCGGTCATGCCGCCGTTGGCCGCCAGGGCCATCACCTTGCGACCCGCCGGGGCTGCGGGCACGGTCGGGGCGGGTTCGGGGTCGGCCTTCCCGCCCTTCCACTTGCCGAGGTACTTCTCGACCGAGGCGTCGACGTCGCCGCTGGGGGAGACCACGAGCAGCGTGGCGAGGTCGACCCGGTCCTGGGCCTTGCGCCACTTCAGCACGGCCCCTTCCCGGGTCTTGCGGGCTGCGGCGATGTCCCGCCACCAGGGTCGGGCCCAGGGATGCCCCGGGTAGAGGTGCTCGTCCCGCAGGCTGCGGGTGTGGAGCAGGGGCCAGGTGGCGAGGTCGCCTTCGAGGGTCTCCAGGCTCCGGTCGACGGTGGCCTGGAGGTAGGCGGGGTCGAAGTCGAGGCTGTCGAGCCACACCCGGACGCTCCACAGGGCGAGGTCGCCGGAGCCGTCGCTGGCGAAGGCATGGACGCTGCCGTGGCCGAGCCCCATGTCGTCCCAGGAGGACACCCCGGCCTCCATCCGCAGGTCGGTGAAGGACACGCCGGGGAGGCGGTACACGGCGGTGCTGTCCCAGAAGAAGCGCAGGCCGTCGGGGCCGTTCAGCTCGCCGACGGGGCGGGCCAGCGCGACCCGGGTGGCGGGGGCCGTACCCCGGTACGAGCGCACGACGTCGAGGCCGGTGGGGAGGGTGGACGACGTGAGGGTCAGGCCCGGGTCGACGGGCGTCCAGTCGGGCACTGCCTCGACCGAGAGCCGGGAGCTTCCGTCGAGCCCGCCGGTGGACGCCGCCTCCACCACCTCACCCGGCTCCACCACGAGGATGGCAGCGCGGTCGGCGGTGAGCCAGGTGGCCGCGGTGCGAGCCAGCTGGTCGGGGTCGATGGCCAGGGCGCTGTCGAGGTCGGCGATGACCGGCGCGATGGTGCCCACCGCGTGGCGCTCCAGGGCCCGAGACTCCATGGCCGAGGCGGAGAGGTCGTCGGCGGAGGCCAGGGCCTGCTGGAAGGTCCGGCTGATCTGGTTGGACAGCAGCCGCCGCCGGTCGTCCTGCTCGCGGGAGGAGATGCCCCACTGCTGGTCGAGGCTGCCGAGGGCGAGCTGCACGACCTGCTTGGCGTCGGTGTCGACGGGCAGGTCGATGCGACACAGGACCCGTGCTGCCTGACGCCCCGGCAGGTAGCTGCAGCCGAGGCTGGCGCCGCTCTGGTCCCCCTTGAGACCGCGGGCCCAGGGGAGGGACGAGCGGAGGACCGACGAGAGCTGGGACGTGGCCATGGTCTCGTAGCGGTGGTCGGGGCCCCAGGCCGCGGGCAGCGACCAGCCCAGGTAGACCTGCTTGCCGACGACGGGGGCCGTGGCGGTCTCCATGGTGCCGGGCGAGACGGGCGGGGGTGGTGCCCCGTCTGCCCGGGGATGGTCGCAGGAGGTCCCGACGCCCTCCAGCAGCGAACCGAAGGCGGCCTCGAGCGCCGCCTGCTGCTCGTCGAGGGTACGCTCGGCCTCGACGGAGACGGTGGTGGCGGCGGGCACGTAGAAAGCGTCGGTGTAGCTCTGCAGGGCCTCGACGGTCAGTGCGTCGACGTCGGCGCTGGTGGCGATGGTGTGGCGGTAGGGATGCCCCTCGGGGAAGATCATGCCGTGGAGCCGGTCCAGGGCCATCCGGGTGCCGTGCTCTCCCCGGTACTGGAGCTCGTCCTTGACGATACGCTTCTCGAGGTCGAGGGAGGCTGCGTCGACCCCGGCGAGGGGGGCGTTCAGGCGGGCGGCATCGAGGGCGAGGAGCTTCTCCAGGTCGGAGGCGGCCCCGATGGTCGTGTAGGTGGTGGCGTCGTGCCAGGTGCTGGCGTCGAGGACGATGCCGGCGGAGCGGTCCCAGATGCGGGGGCCGTTCCCGGGGCGGGCGTGGAACCACAGGTGCTCCACGAGGTGGGCCGCTCCCCGTTGCTCGGCAGACTCGTCGGCGGTACCGGCGCCCACCACGCTGGAGACGGCGGCCAGGCCGGAGTCTGCCCGCTCCACAAGGTGGGCTCTCAGGCCGCTCGGGTAGCACAGCTCTCGCTGATGGAGCTCCGGCACCGAGTAGCGGGCGACGACCTTCGGCGCCGGCGGGAGGGCGAGGGCGTGGGACAGCAGGAACGAGAACATGGGTCGGGGTCTCCGGCAGGAGGGAGCGCCCACCCTATGACGAGACGCTGCCGCCGTCCCGGCACGACGCCGGGGCCATGTCCGACGCCGGAGCCGAAGCGGTCCACGGAGTAGCGCTCCGGGGTCCGACGACGTAGGGTCGACCGGAAGGAGGTCGATGCGGACCCTCGGGCTGCTTGTGTGGGCGCTGGTTCCGATCCTGCCGTTCCTGGTGGTGGGCTCCCCGATGACCGGGCTCGGCGTCGCGTGGGACGTGCTCCTCCTGGCAGGTCTGGCCTCCGTCGCCGTGGCCCGGGGACCCACCGAGCGTGCACCGGTGTGGCTCGCAGCCCTCCTCGGCGGGCTGTGGTCCCTCTCGCTCACGTACAGCCTCGCCCTCGCGGGCTCCCGGGTCGCCACCGACGAGCAGCTGCCCCTGTACGACCTCACCCTCCTGGTTCGCCCCCTCGTCGTGGTGGCCGCCGACCTCTATGGCCCTGGGGTGTACGCGGTGGCGGTGGTCCTCGGCCTGCTTCCGCTGCTGTTCATGGTGCTGGGTGCATGGCTGGTGCGGTGGCTGCTCCCGGCTCGTCGCCTGGCGGTCCTCGGGGTGGTGTCGGTGTTGCTGGTGGGCATTCCCGGCTCCCGGGCCCTGCTGCTCGCCTTCAGCACGGACCTGTGGCGGTCCTACCAGCTCGCCGGAGCCTTCGATGCCGAGCGGGCGGCCCGGCCCCACACCGACCTGCAGGCTCTTCAGCTGGTCGACGACCCCGCCCGCCGGCCCGACGTCCACATCTACGTGGTCGAGAGCTATGGAACGGCCATCCGTGGTCTCGAGGGAGGCGACGACTGGGTGGCCCTCCTCGAAGACGTGGAGGAGCGGGCCACGGCGGCGGGCTGGCACACCGCGGCGGGGGTGTCCGACGCGCCGGTCCATGGGGGCCGCTCCTGGATCGCCGACACCTCCGTTCTCACCGGGCTCCACGTCGCGACCCAGTCCAACTACGAGCGGGCCACCGCCCTCGCGGACCGCATCCCGACCCTCCCCAACTTCTTCCGGGACCGGGGCTACACCACGGTGCTGGTGAGGCCGTCGGATCGGGAGCGGCCGGGGGTCATGCTGCAGAACCGCTTCGGCTTCCAGAAGACCGTCTTCTTCGACGACCTGAAGTACACGGGACCCGCCGTGGGCTGGGGCCACATCCCGGACCAGTACTCCATCCACGTGGCCCATCGCGACGTCATCGACCCCGTCGAGGGGCCCACCTTCGCCTTCCTGCACCTCTGCACGTCCCACCTGCCCTGGCTCTACCACCCGAAGGTGTACGACGACCCCATGGAGGTCGTGGAGCGCAAGGGGCGGCGGGAGCAGATCCTGAAGATCCGCACGGCCAAGCAGGAGCTGCGCATGCAGGCCCGTCGCTTCACCGACGACGACGGCCTCAAGGACATCGACCGCTCCAAGGAGCAGTCCAACTACGTGGAGGCGGTCAACTACGACATCGAGAGCATCGTGCAGCAGGTGGGCTCACCGGACCCCGGGCGACCCCAGCTGGTGGTGTTCTACGGGGACCACCAGCCCCCGTTCCTGGCGAGGGGGGAGCCGCCCACGGTGCCGGTCCACGTGATGGCCAGCGACGCCGCGATGCTGGAGCCCTTCCTGGAGGCGGGCTTCCGTCCCGGGCTGAAGCTGCGGAGCTTCGCGCCGGTGGTGGAGCACCGGGACTTCTTCGGCATGGTGGCGCGGGCGGCGGCGGCGAGCCGGTAAGGTCTCCCTGGCCGACGCGCGGGGCGGGGCGGTGTCGGTCGCCCGGCAGACCGAGGGGAGCTGGACTACTCGGCCTCTTCCTTCGGCATCCACGGCGCCATCACCGTGTCGAGCTCGGACTGCACGCCCTGCCAGGCGGCGTCGTCCTTGCAGAAGATCGACAGCGCCTTCTGCAGGCTCGGGTAGCTCGCGCCCTTGCCCTCGAGCAGGTCCCGGAAGGTCTGCTCCTCGAGGTACTCGGGCTTGCGCTGGAGCTGGGCCTCGAACACCTGGGCCTCGACCACCGGGTCGTGGGCGTCGAGCCAGGAGCGGACGTGCTCGGCGCCGGAGGCACAGCCCTCGCTCTGCTTGCCGGCGGCCTCGAAGATGCCCGCCATCAGCTCCTCGACGGACTTCATCCATCCCTGCTTGGTGAGCAGGTCGAAGTCGACCTCGGGGCAGCCGTCGGCGGCGCCCTTCTGGTCTTCCTTCTCGAGGGGGCACTGGTCGTCGGTGTCGGGGACGAAGTCGTGGTCGTCGTCGGGGTCTGGGCAGCCGTCTTCGTCTTCGTTGCCGTCCTTGTCCTCGGGCTCGTCGGGGCACTGGTCGTCGGCGTCGTCGAGGCCGTCTTCGTCGTTGTCGGGGTCGGGGCAGCCGTCGCCGTCTTCGAAGCCGTCCTTGTCCTCGGGCTCCGTCTTGCAGGCGTCTTCCTTGTTGGAGATGCCGTCCTTGTCTTTGTCGCCAGCGAACGCGATTCCACCGACCAGCATCAGCCACAGCCCGAGCATGCACCCCTCCGGTGGCACAGCCTATCCGCTGTCCCCGGCCGGGGCGAAGCCGTCGATCAGGGCGTCGAGGAAGACCCGGACCGCGGGCCGACGGTCGCGCCCCTGGAGCCACAGGGCATGGACGGGAGGGCCCTCGGCGACCTGGTCGGCGAGCACCTGTACCAGGCGCCCGTCGGCCAGGGGGGCGCGCACCATGAAGTCGAAGGGCTGCACCAGCCCCAGTCCCGCGATGCTGGCGTCGACCAGCTGCGGACCGTCGGTCATCCGCGCCGCGGCTGGCGGGGTGAGGGTGGCGTTGCGGAAGCTCCAGGGAACGTCGGCGCCGGTACGCCCCACGAAGAGCAGGCAGCGGTGGCCGTTGAGGTCCTGGACCCGCTGGGGCACGCCGGCGCGACCCAGGTAGGCGGGGCTGCCCACCACGACGCGCTGGCTGGACCCCAGACGACGGGCCCGCAGCGACGAGTCCGTCAGCTCCCCGACCCGCACCGCCACGTCGATCTCGTCGGCGATGAGGTCCGCCTCGCGATCGGTGAACGACAGGCGGACCACCAGCCTCGGGTGACGGCGCGCCAGGCGCCCGAGGACGCAGCGCACCACGGGCCCCATGGCGGGGGTGATGGACACCCGCAGCTCCCCGGACGGCACCTCGGCGGCCTCGGCCAGCTCGTCGCGCCCGGCCCGCAGCGAGTCGAGGGCGGAGCGACAGTGCAGGAGGAAGCGGTCGCCCTCCGGCGTGGGGGCGACCCGTCGGGTGGTGCGGTCCAGCAGGCGAACGCCCACGGCCTCTTCCAGCCGCGCCACCGCCTTGCTCACCGCCGCCGGAGACACCCCGAGGGCCTCGGCGGCCCGCCGGAAGCTCCGGCGCTCGGCCACCTCTACGAACGGGCGTACGTCGGGCAGGTCGTCTTTCATGACTACAGGTTGACAATAACATGCTCCGAAGACGCATTGTTCCGGTCTGGCCAGTGACGTACCTTCCGATCATCCAAGGAGGTCGTCATGAAGATCGCAGTGCTCGGAACCGGAGATGTGGGCCAGGCGCTGGCCACCAAGTTCGTCGCGATGGGGCACGAAGTCCAGATGGGCGCTCGGTCGTCGGACAACGAGAAGGCCACGGCCTGGGCCGCTGCTCAGGGGGGTGGACACGGCACCTTCGACGAGGTGTCGGGATGGTCGGACCTGGTGGTGAACGCCACGTCCGGGCAGCACGCCCTGGCCGTCATCGGCTCCATCGCCGCGGAGAACCTGAACGGCAAGGTGCTCATCGACGTCACCAACCCCCTCGACTTCTCCAAGGGCTTCCCGCCGACGCTCTCGGTGGGCAACGACGACTCCCTCGCCGAGCAGATCCAGCGGGCCGCGCCGGGGGCCCGGGTGGTCAAGTCCCTCAACACCGTCGCCAACCACCTGATGGTGGACCCGGGGCAGCTCGGCGAGGACACCGACATCTTCGTGTGCGGCGACGACGAGGCCGCACGGGCCGAGGTCGGGGAGCTCCTCCAGGCGATGGGCTGGCGCTCGATCCGCGACCTGGGGCCGCTCGCCCAGTCCCGGGGCCTCGAGGCCTGGCTGCTCCTGTGGACCCGCCTGTTCGGCTCCCTGGGTCACGCCAACTTCAACCTCAAGCTCGTGGGGGCCTGAGATGGCACGGATCGCAGTGGTGACCGGGGCCAACCGCGGCCTCGGTCTGGGCACGGCCCGCTTCCTGGCGGGGGAGGGCTTCACCGTGGTGCTCACTGCCCGGGACCTCGGGAAGGCCGAGGCGGCGGCCGCGTCGATCGACGGGGAGGTGCTTCCCTTCGCCCTCGACGTCACCTCCGACGACGATGCGAGGGCCCTCGCAGCCTTCGTGGGGGAGCGCTTCGGGCGGGTCGACGTGCTGGTGAACAACGCCGGCGCCATCTTCGATCCCGGCGACACGCTCAGCACGCCGGGGGAGGTCCTGGTGCGCAGCGTCGACACCAACGCGGTGGGGGCCTGGCGGGTCACCACGGCCCTGGCGGACCTGCTGCGGGAGGCCCGGGGCACCGTGACCAACGTGTCGTCGGGGATGGGGGCGCTGAACGAGATGGGCGGTGGCTACCCCGGCTACCGGGTGAGCAAGGCGGCGCTGAACGCCATCACCCGGGTGCTGGACCACGAGCTGCACGGCGTGCGGGTCAACAGCGTCTGCCCCGGCTGGGTGAAGACCGACATGGGCGGGGCCGGGGCGACCCGGGAGCTCGAGGAGGGCGTCGCCAGCATCACCTGGGCGGCGCTGTTGCCGGAGGACGGGCCGACCGGGGGCTTCTTCCGGGACGGGCAGCCGGTCGACTGGTAGCTCAGACCGTGCCGCTCAGGGCCCGCACCAGGTCCGAGACGTCGGACACGATGGCGGCCCTCCCCATGGCGTCCAGCTCCCCGTGGACGACGACCTCCACCGTGCCGTCGACGACGCTGCGGCGACCGGTCCCCACCAGGACGTGGCGTACGAGGGCCTGGCTCGCCCTCGCCCGCTCCACCAGCGCCGGGCTGCCCCACACGGCGAGGACCTTCGGCTCCCGGGGGTCCTCGAGGACGTGGGGTGCGTCGGTCTCTCCGGGCTCTGCCAGCTTCACGGTGGCCGCCTCGCCCAGGGTGGCCCGGAACCAGGTCTCGCTGTGACGGTCCCGCTCGTGGAGGTCGTCGCCAGGGGAGCGGCGCGACACGGAGCGCACGCCGGACTGGACGTCGACGTAGGGGAGGTCGCCCTCCACGATGTCCAGCAGGGCCTGGGCCCGCGCGGCCTGATCCTTCCGCCAGAGGTGGCGGAGGACGATGGGGCCGACGATGGCGGTGAGCCCGATGGCGGGGATGACGAGGCTGGCGAGGTCCATGAGCGTGCCTATCGTGGAGGTGCGGACGCCGCCGTCGCCCTGGGTGGCCACTCCGCGGGCGGAAACGGGTTTTCCGCCGGAGACTGGTCCCTTGGGAGAGGTTTCGCCTCCAGATTGACCCACACGGCGTGGTTCGATGCCCAGGGCCGGCTGAAAACCCTGGTTGCTTCGTACCGGGTTGACCGTCGACCGCCCAGAGTGGCCAATCTCGGCCCGATACCTCTGCGCGTGGGTCAATCCAGGCGGGAAAACCAGTTTGGCCACCATGATTGGCCCAGGCTGGGCGGTCGGGTGCTTCACGGTGACCCGGCGACGCCGAAGCGGTCGAGCGGCACCATCTCAGCGCTGCCGGCAACCACGCGCCTACGGGATCCCTACGCCTCGCGGATCAGGTCGTCGAGCCGGTCGAGCCCCTTCCGCAGCTGCTCCTCCGCCGGACCGAAGCTGATCCGCACGTGGCGCCGCAGCCGGCTCGGGATGTGGCTCCGCCGCTTGCCGGGGTTCACGTCGAAGAACTCGCCGGGGACGGTGATCACCTGCTTGTCGAGGGCGGCCTCGAAGAAGGACATGCCGTCGCGCAGCGGCTCGGGGAGGTTCTTGAGGTTGGCGAAGCAGTAGAAGGCGCCTTGGGGCTGGGCGTCGATGCCGATGCCCATGGCCCGCAGACGCCGCAGCACGAGGTCCCGCTTGGCGCCGAAGGCCTCCTGGATGGCCTTGGCCTCCTGGTCGGCCACGGCCGGATCGAGGAGGGGAAGCGCCGCCCGCTGGAGCGGATGGGCGGGGCCGCCGTCGAGGAAGGAGCCGGCGGAGGTGACCCGCTCGATGAGCCACTTGGGGCCGACGGTCCACGACAGACGCCAGCCGGGGTAGCGCCAGTTCTTGGTGAGGCCATCGATGAGCACGACGGGGTCTTCGTTCACGTCCTCGACGTAGCGGGCCGCGGAGAGGCTGGGGCCGTCGGCCTTGCGGGCATCGCCGTAGAGGTAGTGGCTGTAGAACTCGTCGAGGATGAGGGCGACGCCGAGCTCCCGGCACATGTCCACCCACGCCCGTAGGGCGCCCCCCCGCAAGGCGTGGCCCGTGGGGTTGCTGGGGTTGGACAGCAGCAGGGCCCCGAGGCCGCGACCCACGATCTCCCGCCGCAGCGCGTCCGGCGACAGGGTGAAGCCCTGGTCGGCGTGGGTGACGATGGGGATGGGCACGAAGGCCTTGAAGATGTCGAGGAGCTCTTCGTAGGCGGTGTAGTCGGGGAGGAAGTGGCCCAGGTGGCAGCTGCCGAGGCTGGCCGCCACGCGGGTCAGGCCGACCCGCCCGCCGCCGGAGATGGCGACGTTCTCCGCGGTGTACTGGCTCGGCATCCCCTGGCGGTAGCGGGTGTTGTACAGGTGGGCGACGGCCTCCCGCAGCTCCACCAGACCCCCGACGGGGGAGTACTCGTCCTGCGCGGGGTCGAGGTCGACGCGGGTGATGCGCTCCGCGGAGCCGGGCAGCGGGCCCGTCTCCGGGGCGCCCTGGCCGAGGTTGGCCCAGTCGGGGTGGCCGTAGCGAAAGCCTCGCTCGGTGGCCTGGGCCATGACGTAGATGACGCCCGTGCGGGGCACGTTGCGGAAGGCGCCTGTGTCGTTGGTCACGAGGGCTCGCTCCACTCCAGGTCGCGGACCTCCCCCGAGGCGGGGTCGAGGATGCGGACCCGATGGTTGTCGCTGTCGGCCACCACCAGGAAGCGACCGATGCGGTCGATGCCCGTGGGGCGCGCGAAGGCGTGGTCGTCGCCGCCGGCCACGGTGGTGACCTCGATGGTGGCGAGGGTGACGCTCTTGACCTTGTGGTTCAGGGCGTCGGTGACGTACAGCGTCTCCCCGATGAAGGTCAGATCGGTGGGGTACTGCATCCGCACTGTCTCGCCGTGGCCATCGACGTCGCCGTGGTCGTCGGGGCCGAGGCCGGTGACGGTGACGGCCTGGTGGTGCTGCAGGTCGATGGCCCGGAGGCTGTGGGTCGCGCTGTCGATGAACAGCAGGTAGCGGCCGAAGGTGACCACCCCCGACGGCTGGGCGAGGCTCGCCTCCACTGCCGGCCCATCGACATGGTCGAGGGCGCCATTGCCGGCGAAGCGGCCGCTGTGCCCCTCGGCCCAGACCCAGAGCTGGTGCTGGCCGGCGAGGGCCACGTACACGAGGTCCTCCCCCTTCATCGACATCACCTCGATGTCGATGGGGGTGTGGACGGCGATGGTCTCGGGCGCGGACCACGGCTGGCGACCCCGCGGCGTGTGGACGGGCGGGTGCCCCGTGCCCATCAGGGTGGTTGCTGTGCCGTCCTCGAGGTCGATGCGGCGCAGGGCGTGGTTGCCGCTGTCGGCGACGTACAGCAGGTTCTCGGAGCGACACAGGCCGTGGGGCCGTTCGAAGCGCATCTCGGGCCCGTCGGCGAAGCCGGGCGTCGGGCCGCCAAAGGAGCGGAGCAGCTCGAAGCGAGGCCAGCCGTCGCTTCCCTCGGCGATCGACAGCTCGACGATCCGGTGGTTGCCGCTGTCGGCGATGTACAGGGTGCCGCCGCGCAGGGCGTTGGCACCCAGCTCCTGCATCATCGCGTCGGGCCAGACGTGGATGCGGGAGGGGAAGGACAGGTCGCCGGCCGGGAGCTGAGTGCGCTCGGGTTCCGGGAGGGGCGCGTCGAGGTTCCCCTCGGCGAGGAGGGTGCGGACGATGTCGATGACGGGGCCCGGGCCGAGGAGCGGGCCCTCGTGGACCCAGGCGATGCGCCCCTCGCCGTCGAGGACGGCGGTGGCGGGCACCGACGTGAGGCCCAGGCCCTTCTGCACGTCGTGGTCCTCGTCGAGGAGCATGGGATGCACGAGCTCGTGGCGGCCGGCCACCCCGGCGACCATGCGGGGCTCGGCGTCGCCCGGGTAGCGGGGACTCGCCACGCTCACCACGACCACCGGGTCGTCCACGAAGGTGCGGTCGAGCTCCGGCCCGAGGGAGGGCCAGGAGCGGACGTCGGACGCGGCGAAGAGCTGCAGGACGACGATCTGCCCCCGCAGGCGGTCGGCGCCCAGGGGGGTGGTGGACTGGACCCAGCGACGGGGGTGAACGGGGAGCGCGGGGCCGGGCGTGCGCTCGCCGGCGGGGACCGCGCGGGCCCGGGGGTTGCGGCCGTGGGCTCGGAGCTGGTCCCGAAGCTCGAGGGGGTCGGTGGTGGGCAGCTGGCAGCTGGTGCCGACGCACACGTAGGCGGCGGGCTGGTCGTGGATGGGGTCCTTGCCCTCGGTCCAGAAGAGCCTTGCGGCCTCGCCGTCGTCGGCGACCACCAGGGCGTGGTGGTAGGGAAGCTCGCGGCGGGCCTCGGCGACCAGGGCGTCGCGGGCGGGGGCTGGGCCGCTGATCACGACGGTGATGGGGCGTGCAACGCGGTGGGCGCCCGCGACGGCCTCCAGGCCCAGGGCCACGGGGACGTCGTCGAGGTAGGGGCGGAGCCGCGCGAGGATGGTGTCGGCCCGCTCGCCGAGCTCGGCGCGGTCGAGGAGGGTGGCGAGACGGGCGAGGGCCAGGGCCGCGAGGCCGTTGGCGGAGGGCTCGGCCCCGGCGAGGCCCGGCATGCTGCGCACGATGAGATCGGGCTGGTCCTTGCCGGTGGTGTGGAGGCCGCCGCCCTCGGCGGCGAACAGCTCGTGGAGGGACTCCCCCAGGCCGCTGGCCGCCTGGAGCCATGCCGGGTCGTGGCTGGCTTCGTACAGGTCGACCAGGCCGAGGAGGAGGGCTGCGTAGTCGTCGGCGAAGCCGGGGATGTGGGCGCGACCATCCTTGTAGGTGCGCATCAGCCGCCCATCGACGGTGACCTCGTCGAGGAGGAAGCGGGCACAGGCGCCGGCTGCCTCGATCCACGTGGGCTCGCCGAACGCGGCGCCGGCGATGGCGAGGGCCCGCACGGCGAGACCGTTCCACGCGGTGACGACCTTGTCGTCGCGGGCCGGGGCCTTGCGGCGGCTCCTCACCCGGAACAGGCGGGGCAGGCAGCGCTCCACCAGCGCCCGCTCCCGACGGTCGAGGCGGTTCATGGGGCGCTCGAGGCGCAGCACGCTGCGGCCATCCTCGAAGCTGCCGTCGACCGACACCCCCAGCAGGGTGGCGAGCCGCTCGGTGTCGGAGGCGTCGAGGACCTCGGCCAGCTCGGCGGCCGTCCACGTGTAGAACAAGCCCTCGGCGGTGGTGCCGTCGGGGCCCTCGGAGTCGGCGTCGAGGCTGGCGGCGAATCCTCCGTGCTCGAGGCGCATGTCCTCCAGCAGCCAGCGGACGGTGTTCCGCACCACCGCTTCGAAGCGGCTCGCGCCGGTCAGGTGGTGGGCCTGGGTGTACGACACCAGCAGCTGGGCGTTGTCGTACAGCATCTTCTCGAAGTGGGGGACCCGCCAGACCTCGTCGACGCTGTAGCGAGCGAAGCCGCCGCCCAGCAGGTCGTACATGCCCCCCTGGGCGATGCGATCGAGGGTGAGGAGGAAGGCGTCGAGGCTGGGCTCGTCGCCCCAGGTGCGGCCGTAGGCGTACAGGGCCGACAGCGCGCCGTGGGGAGGGAACTTGGGGGCGCCGACGAAGCCGCCGTGGACCTTGTCGAGGCGACCCAGGACGCCCTTCACGACGGGAGCGAGCCAGCTGGCCGGGGCGTCGGGGTTGGCGTCCGGAAGGCCGGTGACATCGGCCAGCATGCCCCGGACCCGGCTGGTGAGCTCGTGGATCTGGTCGGGTCGGTCGGCCCACATGGTCGCCATCCGGCCGAGGATGTCGTCGAAGCCGGGCACGCCGTTGCGGGACGTGGGGGGGTAGTAGGTGCCGCCGAAGAAGGGCTCGCCCTCGGGGGTGAGGAACACGGTCATCGGCCAGCCGCCGCGGCCGTGCTGGAAGGCCTGGACGGCCTTCATGTACAGCTCGTCGACGTCGGGGCGCTCCTCGCGGTCGACCTTGATGCACACGAAGTGCTCGTTCATGGTGGCGGCGATGCCTTCGTTCTCGAAGGACTCCCGCTCCATCACATGACACCAGTGGCACGCGCTGTAGCCAACCGACAGGAGGATGGGCTTGCGCTCTGCCTGGGCGCGCTCCAGGGCTTCTGGACCCCAGGGGTACCAGTCGACCGGGTTGTGGGCGTGCTGCAGCAGGTATGGGCTGGTCTCGTCCGCCAGGCGGTTCGGCAACGTGCCCCCTCGTGTGCGGCCATGCGCCGCGAGGGGGGCAGGTAACGCAGCGTCGGGACCCGTGGGGGGCCGGCCGCGGGTGGGTCAGCCTCGCCGGCGGAGAACCAGGCCGGCAAGAGCGGCGGGAAGCAGCATCCAACCTGCGGAACCGCCGGATGTGCAGCCGCAGCCGTACTCCGGATCAGCGGGCGGTGGTGCCTTCTCGTTGGGACCGGTCGAGCTGGTGCCCGGGTCGGTGGTGGTGCCGCCGGTCTGGGTGTCCGTGGTGGGGCCGGTCGTGGAGGTGTCGGTGGTGGAGGGCGTGCCGGTGTCGGTCGGACGGGTGTCGACCGTGGTGGCGGGACCGGTGTCGGCGGTGGATCCGGTGTCGCCGGTGTCGTAGCAGTCGATGGTGGCGGGGTCGCAGTCGTCGTCGATGCCGTTGCAGACGATCTCGGGGAAGCCAGGGTTCACCGTCACGCTGTCGTCGTTGCAGTCGTTGTCGCAGACCGTGAAGCCATCCATGTCGTCGTCGGGGGCGTCCTCGGTGCCGGCGTTGCAGTCCTCGTCCTTCCCGGAGCAGAGGACCTCCTCCTGGAGGGGGGAGACGTCGGGGTCGAGGTCGTCGCAGTCGTTGGCGCACAGGGCCACGCCGTCGCCGTCGGAGTCCACGCCGTCGATGGTGCTCGGATCGCAGTCGTCGTCGAGGATGTTGCAGGCGATCTCGGTGGCCGCCGGGTTCACGTCGGGGTTGCTGTCGTCGCAGTCCTCGGTGCAGTCGAAGAAGCCGTCGCCGTCGGCGTCGGGGGCGTCGGAGGTGCTCTCGTCGCAGTCGTCGTCGATGCCGTTGCAGGTGGTCTCGCCAGCCAGCGGGCTGATGTCGGGGTTGCTGTCGTCGCAGTCGGTGTCGAGGGCCGACACCCCCGCCTCGCTGCAGTCGCCGGCGGGGGAGGGAGCGAGGTTGGTGGAGCCCACACCGTCGTAGTCGGCATCCTCGTAGCAGGACTCGGTGCCGTCGCAGTCGTTGTCGATGCCGTCGCCAGCGACCTCGCTGGCCCCGGGGTTCACGTCGCTGTTGCTGTCGTCGCAGTCGTCGACGCAGGCGTAGTAGCCGTCGCCATCGGCGTCGGGGTCGTCGAGGGTGAGGGGATCGCAGTCGTCGTCGATGCCGTTGCAGGGGATCTCGTAGGCGCCCGGGTAGATGCCGTCGTCGGCGTCGTCGCAGTCGGTGGCCTCGATGGACACCCCCGGGTCGAGGCACTGCAGGTCGCCGCTCACGATGGTGCCGGCTTCGCCCCCGACGCCGTCGAAGTCGAGGTCCTCGTAGCAGTCTTCGCTGCCGTCGCAGTCGGTGTCGATCCCATCGGCCGGGGACTCGGTCGCCCCTGGGGAGACCGCGTCGTCGGTGTCGTCGCAGTCGATCGCCGCGCCCAGGAGGGCCTCCCCGGCGTCGCTGCAGTCGCCATCGGTGCTGACGACGGTGGTGTCGGTGCGGGCGCCGTCGCCGTCGTCGTCGACGTAGCAGACCTCCTCGCCGTCGCAGTCGGAGTCGACCCCGTCGGCGGTGGTGTCGCTGGCTCCCGGGTAGATCTGGTCGTCGCTGTCGTCGCAGTCGATGCCGGCGCCGGCCAGGGCCTCGCCGGCGTCGCTGCAGTCGGTGTCGCCCGACAGCACGGTGCTGCTCGTGCGGTAGCTGTCGCCGTCCCCGTCCACATAGCAGGTCTCGTCGCCGTCGCAGTCCTGGTCGATGCCGTCGCCCACGACCTCTGCGGCCCCCGGGTACACGGAGGCGTCGGCGTCGTCGCAGTCGATGGGGTCGCTGGTGACGCCCTCGCCGTCGTCGGAGCAGTCGCTGTCGTAGGACACGCGGGTGCCGGTGGTGCGGGCGCCGTCGTTGTCGCTGTCGGCCCAGCAGATCTCGCCGCCGTCGCAGTCGGCGTCGATGCCGTCGCCCGTGGTCTCGGGGGCGCCCGGATAGACCGACGCGTTCAGGTCGTTGCAGTCGCCGCTGGTGGTGGACGCGGTGGCCTCGCCGCTGTCGTTGCAGTCGGTGTCCGCCGAGGCGACGGTGCTGGAGGTGCGGTAGTCGTCGTTGTCGCTGTCGGCGTAGCAGAGCTCGTCGCCGTCGCAGTCCTGGTCGATGCCGTCGCCGACGATCTCGGTGGCACCGGGGTGGATGCTGCTGTTGCTGTCGTTGCAGTCGATGGCCTGGCTGGAGGTGGCCTCGCCGCTGTCGATGCAGTCGGTGTCGCTGGAGGTCACGGTGCTGGTGGACCGGTAGTCGTCGTTGTCGCTGTCGGCGTAGCAGACCTCGGTGCCGTCGCAGCTCTGGTCGATGCCGTCGCCGACGGTCTCCGAAGCACCCGGGTAGATGCTGCTGTTGCTGTCGTTGCAGTCGATCCCCGCGGAGGAGAGCGCCTCGCCGCTGTCGTTGCAGTCGCTGTCGCTGGACGTGATGGTGCTGGAGGTGCGGTAGTTGTCGTTGTCGGCGTCGACGTAGCAGACCTCGCTGCCGTCGCAGTTCTGGTCGACTCCGTCGCCGGTGACCTCGCTGGCCCCCGGGTGGATGCTGCTGTTGCTGTCGTTGCAGTCGATGCCGGCGGAGGAGAGCGCCTCGCCGCTGTCGTTGCAGTCGCTGTCGCTGGACGTGATGGTGCTGGAGGTGCGGTAGTCGTCGTTGTCGGCGTCGACGTAGCAGACCTCGCCGCCGTCGCAGTCCTGGTCGATGCCGTCGCCGATGATCTCGGAGGCGAGGGGAGAGATCCCCGCATCGCGGTCGTTGCAGTCGAAGGGGTCCGAGGTGACGCCCTCGTAGGGGTCGGTGCAGTCGAGGTCGTTGCCGGGCACGACGAGGGTGAGCCGGGCGCCGTCGTCGTCGTCGTCGACGTAGCAGGACTCGACGCCGTCGCAGTTCTGGTCGCGGCCGTCGCCGACGAGCTCGGGGGCGCCCGGGTAGGCCAGCGGGTCGAAGGGCTGGCAGTCGATGGAGTCGTCCCAGCCGTCGCCATCGCTGTCGAAGGTGTAGTAGTAGCAGCCTGGCCCGCCCCCGTAGTAGCAGTAGGGGGGGAAGTAGGCCTGTGCGCTCTGGGTCGCGAGCACGACCAGCACGTTGACGATCATCGGAGCCCCCTGCACGCGCCACACGGACGCCCATGGGGCCGATCATACCGCAGCCGCTGCGCTACTCCGCGGCCTCGGGTGCCGGGTGGGTTGCGCCGGGGATCGGGCAGGGCTTGATCTGCTCGTAGACGATGGTCTGGGCGCCGCTTCCCCACCATCCCAGGATGCCGAAGTCGAAGCGGAAGGCCTCGGAGGCCGGGAAGACGCGGTCGCCGGCCACGACGCCCCGCAGGTGCGCCTCGGCGCCCCGGATCTTGAAGCGACGGGGCCAGCTGCCGGAGCTGAAGGTCTCGGGGAAGTCGATGTCGATGGAGGTGGGACGATCCTGGCCCCCGGGGAAGAACACCTCGACGTGGGCTTCGTCGGCGCGGGCGCCGTCGCCGAGAGGGATCATGCGATGGAGGACGACCCCCCCGGCCTGGTCGTTCCACTGGGCCCAGCTGGTGATGGCGGTGCCGCCGATGCGGTCGAGGGTGCGGCGGACGACGTTGCTGGCCTGGGCCTGGTCCTCGGCCTCGACCTCCACCTCCTCCGCGTCGGAGGCGACGGTGATGCGGGTGCCGTCGATGCGACCCATCAACGGCGCGAAGCGGGCCTCTTCGGCGTAGACCCGGATCTCGGCCTGCCGGCGCTCCCGCTGGATCTCCCCGAGGGGAGCCAGGTGGACCTCGGACCACTCGCCGTCGGTGAGGCGGCCGGCGAACACGGCGTCGCCACGGTTCCCACCGAAGCGGCCGATGTCCCAGTTCCAGGAGGCGCGACCCACGACCTCCCAGCAGCCGGGCGGTCCGTCGAGGAGCTGCTCGGCGAGGCCGTCCCAGCGGTCGACGGCTTCGAGATCGATGCCGGCGGGCATGCCGGCGCGGGCGAGTGCGAGGAAGAGGAGCATGGCGCCGACTACCACGTCAGACGAGGTCCGACAGCGCCACCCATCCGCTCTTGCCGTCGAAGCACACCAGGATGCCCACCGGATCGGGCAGGCCCCGGACCTCGGAGAAGCGCAGCGGACCCAGCACCTGGCCGTCGTAGCTGACGAACCAGCGCTTCTGGGGGCCTCGCTCGGCGACGGCGCGGCACAGGGCCCGGACCTCGGCGTTGTAGACCTCGAGCTCGTCCTCGTCGAGGACGCCGTTGCCGTCGGCATCCCAGTGGGCGAGGAGCCAGCGCTGCTCGGTGGCCTCCGCCCGCAGATCGGCCTCGTGCTCCAGCTCGTGCTGCAGGGCCTCGACTTCCTCGGCGGCCTCGGTACGGCCGGCGGCCCGGAGCTGCTCGGCCTGGCGCTGGAGCTCGTGGAGCACGTGGGCCTCGCGCCACCGGGAGGGCAGCAGCCGCAGCTTCTGGAGGAGGATGGGGGTGAGCAGGCTGGTGCCGGGGATCGGCAGCGTGCCGTTGGTGGCGGCGATGATCGAGGCGGGCACCATGCGGAACATGTCGCCGAGCTGCTCGCGGACCTGGGCGGACTCCTCGGGGGAGAGCGCCCCCTTCTGGGCACGGTTCAGCAGCAGCCGCAGCATCTGGCGGCTCTCGCGGGCCTCGCCGACCACGTGGGACCACTGCCGCTTGGCCGCGTCCATCGCCCGCTGGGAGAGGCTGCGGACGGCCTCTGGATGCTGCACGAGGTCGAGCTCGGCCTGGAGGGGCGCCAACGCGGAGGCATCGACGCCCTGCGCCTGGAGGTGCTCTGCGAGCTCGATCAGCCGTCGTCCCATTGCCGGCGAACCTAGCCAGCTGGCTCCCGGAGGGCACGAACCCGGAGCCTTGTTGCTACGTTGGGGCAACACCCCGGGTTCCCTGTGACTGCGCTCGACATCCCTGGCCTGACGACTCTCGGAGGCCGCCCGCGCCTTCCCCGCTCCCCGGACGTGGTGGTGAAGGGGCTCGCGCTGGCGTTGGAGGCCACGAGGGAGGGCTGGAGCGAGCCCGAGCTGGTGCGGAAGCTGGTCAGCGCCACCCGGGTCGACCGAGCCCGCGCCGAGGGGCTGTACGGCTGGCTCCCGGCCAGTCGGGTCGCGGTGTGGAGGAGCGACGGCACCCTCGCTGTCGACCCCCAGACGGATCTGGCCGACCTCGCCCTGCGCTACGTGGCCTGGTTCTCCACCCAGCCGGTGGCGGCGGATCATGTGGAGCAGGTGCACCAGCACTGCGACGCCATCGACCGGATGGCCCTCGAGCTCTCCCCGTCGACCCCCAGACCAGCGGGCGAGGGGCCCGTGGTGAAGGCCTCTGCACCGCGTCCCACGGAGGAGGACCCGGAGGAGCCCGACGCCCTGCAGCGCAAGCTCCGTGGCCTGCTGGACCACCTCGACGCCAGCTTCCTGGAGCGGGGAAGCCACGTGCGCCTGGCCCTGCTGTCGCTCCTCGCCGGCCAGCACGTGCTGCTGCTCGGGCCCCCGGGCACCGCCAAGTCGCTCCTGGCTCGCACCCTGTGCAGCGCCTTCGCCGACAGCACCTACTTCGAGTACCTGCTCTCCCGCTTCACCCACCCGGACGAGCTGTTCGGGCCGGTGTCGATCCCGGGGCTCAAGGAGGAGGACTACCGGCGCCTCACCGGGGGCTTCCTGCCGACGGCGTCGGTGGCCTTCCTCGACGAGATCTTCAAGGCGAACTCCGCCATCCTCAACAGCCTGCTCACCCTGATCAACGAGCGGGTGTTCCACCACGGGCGACACCGGGACGACGTGCCCCTGCTCGGGGTGATCGGCGCCTCCAACGAGCTGCCTGACCCCGACGGCGGCCTCGACGCTCTCTACGACCGCTTCCTGGTGCGGATGAGCGTGCCGCCCCTGGGGCGCCCCGACGCCTTCCTGGCGGTGGCCACGGGGCAGGTGCCGAGCCCGGAGGTGCCCAGCGCCCTCCGCATCACCGCCGACGAGGTCGCCCAGCTGCGGGTCCGCGCCCAGCAGGTGGAGGTGCCGTCGGCCGTTCAGGGGGCGCTGGTGGCCCTCTGGCAGCAGGGACAGCGGGCAGAGTGGGGGGTGAGCGACCGGCGCTGGCGTCAGGCCGTGGGGCTGCTGAAGGTCGCCGCCGCCGCCGACGGTCGCAGCGGGGTGGTGCCCCTGGACCTGCTGCTGCTGGAGCCGGTGCTGGCGCCCACGCCCGCCGAGATGGGGGCGGTGCGTCGCGCGGTCCTCGACCAGCTGGGCACGGGGGCAGCGCCGGAGCACGACCTGCGGGCACAGTGGATGCTGCTGCGTATGGATCGGGTGGCGCCCCTGCCCGGCGAGACGGGCTGGCGGGACCCGGACGGCGGGCCATGGGGGATCCGCATCGACCGACGGCGTCGCAGCCTGGAGCGCTTCCGCGGCCACCTCGACGCCGTCACCCGCTCCGTGGGGCGCGCCCGAGACGCGGTCGACGCGCTGGCCGATGCCCACCTGTGGGTCAACCAGGTTCCGGCCGCCGTGCTGTCGGGGCACCTGGAGCTGGGGCGCGACCTGGCCCACATCCTCTCCCAGGTCGACGCCTACGAGACGGAGCTGTCGAGCCCGGAGGACGTCGCGCGGGCCTTGCTCCACCGGCTCCCCGAGGGCGCGCGGCGACGCTACGGCGACAGCTCGGTGCTGGTCTTGTCGGTGGCCGGTGAGAAGGTGCCCATCAGCCTCGCGGGAGAGCGTCAGCCCCCCAGGGGGCCCCGAACCGACGGCCTCGTGCAGCCCGACGACGACCGGTCGGTGCCGGAGCTGGAGGTGCCCCCGCAGCGGCTCCTCGACTGGCTCGACGGCCGGGTCGCCGACGACGCCCTCGTGGAGGCCCTGCCCGCCTGGGCCGGCCGCAACGCCGTCACGGCCCTCACCAGTGTCCGTCGGGTCCTCCATGGCTCGGCGGTGCCTGCCCCTCCACCCCTGCGGGCCCCGTGAACCACGACGCCTGGCAGGCGGTGCCCGAGCAGCTGCCCGTCGACGTGGTGGTGAACCACCCGGCCATCGCGGAGCTGGGGATCGACGGCTACGACCAGCGTCGTGCCGAGGCCTTCGCCAAGGACCTGGCCCGCTGGCTCTACGGTCGTCCGGCCCGGGAGCTGGCCCCCCTGGCGCGGGTGATCACCATCATCGCGGGCCGGGAGCTCCGCTGGACCCGGCGTCTCTGCCAGGACCGCCCGCTGCTGGCCGTGGAGGCGGCCGCCCGGTCGACGGCGGCGCTGTGGCCCTGGCTACGGGGGGACGCGCAGCCCGAGGAGGAGCCCGAGGAGGCCGAGCCGGAGGCGCCCGACAGCGGCACCGGTGCCGACGAGGGCGGGGACGACGAGGAGGGCGACGACGACGGCGACGACGAAGGGGAGAGCTGGATCGCGCGCCTCGGGGAGGAGGAGGGCGAGGGGGACCCCGACCTGGAGGCGTTGATCGAGCGGCTCGAGGCGATGGGGGCCGACGGCGACGACGCCGATGCCAGCGAGGCGGCTGCGGAGGCGATGCGGGACGTGAGCGACGCTGCCTCCGAGGGGGCCGCGGAGGTCGACGAGGTGGCCCGGCAGCTCGAGCAGTTCCTGCCGGGCGTGGGCTGGTCGTCGGCGCCGGGGCAGCTGGAGGCGGTGCTGTTGGACCGTCTGGATCAGCTGGCGGCCCTGCTGAAGCAGCTCCCCCAGCTCCAGCAGCTGGCCGAGGCCCTGGGCCGCGTGGAGGAGGCCGGAGAGCGGCGGGGTCGCTCCGATGGCGGCAGCGAGGAGGTGGTGGGGGTGCGCTTCGGTGGCGACGTGCGCACGGCCCTCCCGGGGGAGCTCGGGCTCCTGGGCGACGTGGGGACCGAGGACCTCTTCTACCAGCGCTTCGCCGAGCGGCGGCTCGTCTCCCTGGAGCTCGCGGGGCAGGGGCTCGAGGGGGTGGCCGAGGGCACCAAGCGGGGCCCCATCATCGCGGCCATCGACACCTCTGCCAGCATGGAGGGCGCTCCGGAGCTGGCCGCCAAGGCCCTGGTGCTGGCCGTGTGTCGGGTGGCGGTCCCCCGGGGGCGCCCCGTGCATCTTCTGCTCTTCGGCGGCCCGGGCGAGCGCACCGAGCTGCGGGTCGCGCGGGGCCTCGGCGGCCTCGAGGCCATCCTCGCCTTCCTCCAGCAGCGCTTCCGCTCCGGCACCGACTTCGACGGGCCGCTGCTCCGGGCCCTGGAGCTCCTCGACGAGCGGGACCTGGATCGGGCCGACATCCTGGTGGTGACCGACGGCCTGTGCCGCGCGGCCCCGGACGTCGTGAAGAAGGTGGCCGACAGCCGGGCCCGTCGAGGGGTGAAGGTGTGGTCGGTCCTGTTGGGCACCCACGACGCTCGGGGGGTGGCGCCGTTCAGCGACGAGGTGGTCCGGGTCGACCCCGAGGCCCCGGAGGCCGACGTACTGTGGGACGGGCTGGGACGAACCTAGTGCGGAGGTCCGGAGGTGCCTCCCAAGCTGCAGTCGTAGCG